>Ga0325404_1003644_pt1 | contig 16408 bp, 6 predicted proteins | sample PopdelMetagenome_18_FD_205664 | JGI IMG/M metagenome (GOLD analysis project Ga0325404, IMG submission 205664) | Populus deltoides microbial communities from Bellville, Georgia, United States - Xylem-Control-R1 | ecosystem: Host-associated > Plants > Phyllosphere > Stem > Wood/Secondary xylem... | reverse complement strand
AAGTGCAAAAAGAGAGAAAATTGGACCGAACCCATCAAAGAAAATTGTAAACTCTACCAATTAAACGTAATATAATAAAGAAAATCACAATTCAAGAAAACAAACAAAAAAAAGGAAAGAAAATCCATGAAACATATCATGAACTTTAAGCAACTGAATATAAACAAAAAAAATAGCAAATCACAAAAAGAAAGGAGAAACAATATAGGGTACTCACCAGATATTTGTTTTCCTTCCTCTTCTCTTTGCAGTTTATGAGATGAGAAAGCCCGGAATTTTTTTCTCTTCTGTTTATAGTTGAGCTGCATTGTCATTTACGAGGTGTCTATATCCTGTTTCTGAGTACATCGAAGCGCGTTCCTCATCAGTCATCACGGATCAGGATAAACTCTGCCTCAACTTTCGTTCCTATTGTTTTCTCATTTTTCAATTTGATCCCTTTGTAAATATTTGATCAATCCAATCCCTTCTTTTCGCTTACATTCTATTGAGTCCGATACCCGAATTTCATCGAATCAGTGTAATAAGCCGAGGTGGGATTCTATAATTTTTCATGTAGAGATGTGAATTTTAAAATAAATATTTTTGTTTATCAGGGTGAACTTTTCTTTTTATGTATTTATTTATCTGAATGGGTTCAATTGATCGAATTATTTAAAAAGGGGGCAAATTAACAGATTTGTTTTTAAAAAAGGAGTGGAAATAAATAAGATATATCTTATCGGTTAAGAATAATTATTAATTAAATAGTACTCGTTGCTTGGCTCCTACGCGTCTACTCGGTGTCTCCGTCTATGCTTTCGTATTTTATTTTCTTGTGATGCGCAACCATATATATAACCGACACGCATACGAATTGGACACTCCACGTTTAATGCGTGTTTGGCGGTGGGTTTAAATTTATTTATTTATTTTTATATATTTTAATATTATTTGAATGTCCTCTTATAAAAATAATTTTAGAAAAATAAAAATATATTATTTTAATATATTTTTTAATAAAAAATATTTTAAAAAACAAACTTTAAAAATAAAATCAGGGCAAATCTCGTATGGTCCCCACATAGTGATTTCTCAACCACCGAATTTGTTAATTGGATCTTTTATTAATTTGTTAAAAATAAAATCGGGCCTGTTTGTTTTTATGTTTTTGATAAAATTTGAAAATTTTTTATTTTTTTATTAACTTTAAATTAATATATTTTTAGTGTTTTCAAATCATTTTGATGTGCTGATGTCAAAAATAATTTTAAAAAAATAAAAAAAAATATCATTTACATGTATTTTGGCATGAAAAACTATTTGAAAAGCAACCACAATCACACTGCCAAACACACGGTTAGACACCCTTCCTCAACCATATCTTTCTATTAATTAAAGTAATTAGAGGAGTTGGTATTTGGCTTATTTAATTCACTAGCTTAATTGCCTTCTCTGATTATTTTTATTTCAGTCAGTCAATAAATAGTGTTTCCATAATTATTTTTTTATCCATAACTCTTCTTAATAAAAAGTATGCACTTAATGTGAAAACAAAAAATAATTAATTTGAGAGAAAATTGTATAAACACTTCACGATAAAAATATATATATATATATATATATATATATATTTTATTCTCATTGAATAATCATGAGAAATCTTAAATAAAACAAGCATATTAAATTTATATATAATTATTTATAAAATAATTACTAATGTTACCATTAAAAACATTGAATTTTACTTGGATAGTATAATGTCAAGATATAACTTTTAGATTATTGTTATAATTATTTTATTTTAAAATATTGAAAATTTAAAAAATGGACCAGCATAGCCAAGCTCTGGTGAAAACAAATCTAGAAACTTCAATAACCAACCCTAACGCACTTTAATAAGTTTAAAAATTCAAAAATAAATTAAATCAAAATAAATTTTATAAATTATGATCTATTATTTTCAAGCATGATTAAAGAATCAAATCATCTTTATCGAATTTTTCTTTGCAAGATAAATCTATTAATATCAACATCCTATTCATTATAGTTATAATATGATTGAATATAAGTTTTCTTTCTCTTTGTTTTTTTTATTATTATTATTTTCAATGACTTTATTTCTTTTTTCTAAATTTTTATATGCTGAAACATGAGAAAATAAATTTTTGTAATTGAAATTTAAACATAAAAATCTATAGGGGTAAAAAATGTAAGAATAAAAATTAATACGCTTTGTACTAGTAAAAATTACAAAATTATTTTTAATATTAACATATTAAAATAATTTTTTAAAATTTTAAATAAGTATAATTTTAACTATATTTTTAAACACATGAAAAATTAGACGGGAGTATAATCATACACTCATCTCAGTTGTTACGTGATTTCGTACAAGTTAGGATAAATCAAGGTATAATTAAGCAATTTTAACTTACCGCACGTGTTATCGCACATGCTAAATGAAGAAATTTGAGCGCTTCTACGTTCAGGATTTGGAGAAATTACGATTAGTTAGAAAACAAATGACTGTCACGTGCAACAATTAATTTCTTTTCCAATTATTATCAAAAACAACTAAAAGGTCAATCTGAACTGGTACACCGATTGACATGTTCAAGGTTAGGCAATATTTTATTTTATGTGACAAACGACATGTTGTTTGTGTTTCTTTTCTAAAGAAGGAACCAGATGAATAAAAAAAATTAGTGTGTTGGCATGCCCATGTGCTTAAGAATTTTTTTTTATTTTATTTTTTTAATTTCATTGTCAAATGTTGAGTTTTTATTAAATTTTATTATTTAATATTTAATTGATAATTTTTATATTTTTTATCACATAATAAAAATAAAAAAATTTAATTAAACCCAATAAAATCTAAAATTTAAATTATAGGTTTGACGAGTTGGCTGGAGTTAACCTAACATTTTTTATCCTTAGTGTGTTGGCATGCTCATGTGTTCATGACTTTTTTTTATTTTATTTTTTTAATTTCATTGTCAAATATTGAGTTTTTATTAAATTTTATTATTTAATATTTAATTGATAATTTTTATATTTTTTATCACATAATAAAAATAAAAAAATTTAATTAAACCCAATAAAATATAAAATTTAAATTATAGGTTTGACGAGTTGACTGGAGTTAACCTAACATTTTTTATCCTTAGTGTGTTGGCATGCCCATGTGTTCATGACTTTTTTTATTTTATTTTTTTAATTTCATTGTCAAATGTTGAGTTTTTATTAAATTTTATTATTTAATATTTAATTGATAATTTTTATATTTTTTATCACATAACAAAAATAATAAAAATTAATTAAACCCAATAAAATCTAAAATTTAAATTATAGGTTTGACGAGTTGACTGGAGTTAACCTAACATTTTTTATCCTTAGTGTGTTGGCATGCCCATGTGCTCATGACTTTTTTTTATTTTATTTTTTTAATTTCATTGTTAAATGTTATTTTATTTTTTTAATTTCATTGTTAAATGTTGTGTTTTTATTAAATTTTATCATTTAATATTTAATTGATAATTTTTATATTTTTTATCACATAATAAAAATAAAAAAAATTAATTAAACCCAATAAAATCTAAAATTTAAATCATGGATTTGATGAGTTGACTGGAGTTAACCTAACATTTTTTATCCTTTATTTTTTCTTTTAGACCTGCTTAGTTGACAAATTCATGTCGGAATAATTTACAAACAATTTAATTAACAAATTTAAATTGTTATACAATATTTAATGACAATAATGAAAAGTTTATGATGATATAGATATTATCTTATTACATTAAAAAAAAAAATATTAGGTACAAGCCGTAGCGATGGCTAAGGCAATAACCTAGCTGTAACAAAAGGATCTGGTTGAGCAAAGATACGGAGGACCAGATTAATAAAGTTGGTAGTTGGGGGACTCAATTGAGAAACTGTAAATACTTTGGGGACTAGCATGAGGTCTGTCCTAAAATAAAATTAGGGCGTTGTAAACTAGCCGGTAAAGCCACGTGCTTGGTGGGAGATGGTCACCCACGCTTGACCATGAGTTCTTTTCCTTTTTTATTTATTTATTGGAGGGGATCGAATCAACTTTTATAAAAGCCACAGTCGTAAAGTACTGAAATTGGATTTCTTTTTTATATAAAATAAATAGCAGTAGTTAAAAAAAACATCATTTACAGTAAATATATCTTTTTACTGTAAAGGATTAATCATTATAATTACACCCATAAAAATATTATTAATTAGAATAGTGTAATGTTTTTCTTAGTTATTTTTTTAATTTTACACTTTATCAATTTAATTTTTTTAGTTTGTCATTTGAGTAGTTTTTTCTACATTAAAAAAATAATATAATCTAGTTTTTAATTAAATGTTGAGAATATTAGTATTATATATTATAAGGGGAGAGAGAGAGAGAGAGAGAGATGATAGCTCCATGCTCCACCTTTCCTTTATTTTATCTTTTTTATTTTTTATTTTTGATAATGATGAAAAATGATTACACTTGAAGGTTTTTTATTTTTCTTGTGGAACCTCATGGGTACGTGTACGGTCTGTATGAGGAGACTTTCCAAAGGAATATACTTTACTTTTCTTTTACGTGGCCATGCTGTCTTGTCTTGTCTATCTAATCAAGAAATATACAAGTCCACTGCCGTTCGGATTGAGACTTTTTTTTTTTTTTTAATGTAAGAAAAAAAAATAATGTAATTTTTGTCAACATATTTTATAGTAGTAAAAAATTGGAAGGGTAAGAAAGGCGTGCAAAAAATTTAATCTTTTTATTTTTTCTTATCAACGTGTTTTTTTTTTTTACTTGGCTTTTTTTTTTAAGAATTTTAGGTTTTTTTAGAAAAATTATACTAATTTTGACACGAATGTTTTAAAAAATTTAAAAACAATATATTACCAATTTTTTTTTTTGATAACAGGAATAAACTCAACCCAACTCAATCTAATAGTCTAACCTGAATAGCTCAGTAATCCTATTTATTGAAGCACTTTAAATAAACAAAAATTTTGTTATCGTCTTGTGAAAAAAAAATTCAATAACAACAACAATAATAATATAGATTAATTGTAAAAGAGTTTTTTAACATTTTAAAATTTATATTATAATTTAACTGTTTCCATTTAATTTGCTATATTCTCAATTTAATTTTAATTCTATATGCTTTAATCTATAATTTTTTGGTTTTTTTATAATGTCCCCCCTTTTTTTGTTTAATTTTAGAAGGTGGCTATATTCTTTATTTTAAAGTTATAGTTTATATTCTAAAATTATTTTTCATACTTCAATAATTATATGGTCGGTTACTATTCTTATATATGTTAATGTTCATATATATAGAAAATTACTGCAATAAATAGAAACAATCTAAAAAATTATATCTAAGAAGATTGAGTTTTAAATGGAGTCATTTGTGACCCCTCCAATCTTTTTAAGAAACTTACTTAATGAAAGTATTATTCACATAAAATGATTTTTACATATAATACAATTCACATTGAAATAGTGATTTTTGAATAAATCATAGTGAAAAAAAATAAGGTTCGACTTAGTAACCCAATAAAAGGGAATGATTGTTGGTTTTATCTTGCATGGTTTAAATATTTTTATTTATTAAGTTGTTTTATTACAAGTTTTATTTATTACTTATTGTGGAGCCAAAATATTTATTTATAAATATTATTGGCTATTTTTTTATGTAGATCATATCATGTCTTCTACTTCTTTTACTTAAGATTTAGTTTTGTCAACCGGTTTTACTTTAATAATGAGGATCCCACCATCATTTTTTATGTTGCATGGAAATAAACCTGTTGAACTTTTGAGAGGTGGAAGCAAAAGATATTGTTCTATTTAGTCACCTTGAACTTGGAAAAGTTCTTGACTAAGAAAACGCTAAAATTATCAAAAAATAAATCTGACCATACTACCGTGGTAGTTGTGGATGTATGAAATCATACTGATTTTATGTGTAAGAACTACATCTTGAATGAGTTGGATAATACATTTTATGATGTGTATTGTCAAATCAAGAGTGAAAAAGCATTATGAGAAGCTTTAGATAAAAATTACAAAGCTGAAGATGCCGGTGTGAAGAAATTTATAGTAACTAAATTTATAGATTTAAAATGGCTGATTCAAGGATTGTAATGAGCCAAGTTCAAGAGTTTCAGCTCATCTTATATGATATATATGTTGAAGCTATATCTCTAAGTGAGTCATTTCAAGTGGCTACAATCATTGAAAAATTGTTACCATCTTAAAAAAACTTCAAGAACTATCTCACGTATAAGCACAAAGAGATGGGAATTAAAGACCTCATTTTTTAGGTTAAGAATAAAAGATGACAATAACTTGTTCAAAAGGAAAGGTAACTATTTTGGTGCACTAAAAGAAAATTTTATGGAACAAGCGTTAAAGTCTCACAACAAAAATCAAAAGAAGAAGTTTGTTATGAAAAGGAAAAGATTTGTCAAGAAATTCAATAACAAATGCTTTATCTATGACAAAACTGAGCATCTAGCTAAAGATTGCAGAAATAAGAGTTAGTTTGGAAACCCTAAAAGAAAGATTGCTCAAGTCAATATCATTGAGGTTGATCACCTCACTAATGAAATTTTAGAATTGAGCTTGTCTTATATTGTTATTGAAGTCAACCCGATCAACAATCCTAAGCAATGACGGGTTTTTATTTTTGCTACAAGACATGTATGCACCAAAAAGATGATATTTTCCATTTACAAAGAAGTAGATGGATAAAACATATATATGGAGAACTGATTAACCTCCAAGGCACTAGGTGTTGGAAATGTCATACTAAAAATGATATTTAAAAGCTTCTCACCCTTAATAATGTGCTGCATGTTGTTGACATTAAGAAAAACTTGGTGTCTAGCTCATAGTTGAGCAAAAATAGTTTTAAGATGGTTTTTAAGAGTAATAAATTTGTATTCACTAAAAGTGATATGTTTATAGAAAAGAGGTATCTATATGACGGCTTCTTTTAAAATAAATGTAATGAACATTATAACTATTGATGAGAATAATAATAAGATTGTCTCTTTTTATTTGCTTGAGTCTTGTGATGTGTGACATGGTAGGTTAAGCCATGTAAATTATAATTTTATGCAAATGTTTATAAAACATTAATTATTATCAAAAATAATTTTTGAAATTTATGTAGAATCAAAATTCATAAAATCTTATTTTCAAACAATTAAAAGAAGTTGTGAACCTTTAGAATTAATTCACTCATATATTGGTGATTTAAAAGTTTATGTAAACAAAAGTTGGAAAAAAGTATTATAATACTTTTATAAATAATTACACAAGACATTGTTAAATTTATTTGATTATAAGCAAAGATGAAGCTCTTAAAATGTTTAAACATCATAAGAATGAAGTTGAAAATCAACTTAATACGAAGATAAAGGTAATGAAGAATACGAAGCACTACCTTATGAATTTAATTTTTAAAATGGTATTATCCACCAAACTATTGCTTCTTATTCACCATAATAAAAATATAAAAACCAAATATTAAAAGAAATAATGAATGTTATGTTGATAAGTTCAAAAACATCTCAAAACTTGTGGAGTGGATTTTAACTGCCAATTATATACTTAAAAAATACCGTACAAAAAATATAAAAAAAGACACCATATGAATTATAGAAAGGTAGAAAACCTTCATACAAATACCTCAAAGTGTGGGAGTATTTTATGAAGATAGCAATACCTAATCATAAAAAGGTCAAGATAAGACCTAAAATATGGATTATGTGTTATCAAATATGAATACAATAATAGTGCATGTTGATTTCTTGTATACAAAGCAAGTATTGAAGATACTCATTTTAATACTATTATGGAATCAAGAAATACTACATTCTTTGAAAATGTGTTTCCATAGAAGGAAGTACAAGAAAATCGTTCACTTGTAATTGAGGTTAGCTCAAGTAATCATCATTAATCAAAAGATGATGAAGTTGAGTTTTGAATGAGTAAAAGAGAAAAAATAACCAAAAAACTTGGTCATGACTTTTTAACATACTTGTTAGAAAATAAAACTTGAACCTACTCCAAAATAATTTCTTGTTTGAAATTTTTATATTGGAAAGAGACAGTTAATAGTGAACTTGAATCCATTATAAATAATTGAAACAAGTAGATCTTCCTCCCGGACGTAAATCATTAGACAATAAATTGATCTTTAAAAGAAAGAAGTTGATGGAACTATCGATAAATATAAAGTTAGACTTATTGTTAAAGGTTTTAGACAACAAGAAGGTGTGAACTACTTTGACACATATTTATTTGTGTCAAGAATAACTTCCATATTAATTCTAATAGTCATTACAACTATTATTATACATCAAATGGATGTAAAAATAACTTTATTAAATGGTGACCTTGATAAGGAGGTTTACATGAAACAATCAGATAGGTTTGTTATCAATGGACAAGAAAAGTTTGTAAGCTTGTTAAATCATTATATAGTTTGAAACAAGTACATAAACAATGACATAAAAAATTGACAAGGTTATGTTATCAAATGAGTTTAAAATCAACGAAGTTGATAAATGTGTTTAGGTGAAAAACATAGATAAATGTTACGTCATTGTGTATCTCTATGTGAACAATACACAAATTTTAAGTATCAATAATCACATGATTAAGTATACTAAAAAAATATTAACAAACAAGTTTGACATGAAAAACTTGAGTGTTACATATGTCATACTAAGAATATAAATTTCAATACCATCTGATGGATTTATATTGTCCCACCAATACTAGAAGGATATAATAATGTTAATTGGATATATGACACTGAGAATTCAAAATCTATAAGTGGATATGTCTTCATACTTGGTGGAGCAGCTATGTCATGGAAATCCTGTAAACAAATGTATATCGCTAAATCTACGATGGAATAAGAGTTTATTGCTCTTGATAAAGCTGAAAAGAAAGTTGAATGAATTTAGAATTTCTTAGAGGATATTCAATGTTAGCCAAAATCAATGTCAACTATTCGTGTCAATGTTAGCCAAAATCAATGTCAACTATCCGTGTCTATAACGATAGTCAATCAACAATCAGAGAGCACAAAGTAATATATATAATGAGAAGTCTAGGTATATACGTCATAGACATAATATTGTTAAACACTTACTCTCGAATGAAATTATTTTCATTGACGATGTAAAGTTAAAGAAAAATATTGCAGATCCACCACTCAAAGGTTTCTCGAGAGAGATTATGTATAATTCATCAAAAAAATTAGGTTTAAGCCTTTAAAATATGAATGAGTGTAATGATAGTAACCATACTTAGTTGATTGGAGATCTTAAAATTTAGGTTTAAATGGAAGACTAAGTCATATAGCACTCTTGGTAGCATTAGAAAATTATTATTTCTTACTTATTTCTATGATGAAATAACTGTTAGCTGCAGTGCGATAAAAGATGATTTGAGTTTTTAATGATTTTCATATCTTGGTACACTAAGTGGAATACAGTAGAATACTTTTAATGAAAATTACCTATATAAGTGAGAAATGTGACAATTTCTTTTAGAATTTTGATAAAGGCTAAATTCTTTAAAGCACTTATAAATCCAAGAGTTATTCAAGGCCGAAATGAACACAACAATGAGAACTAAAGAAACCTCTAGTAAAGAACTATATAAGTACTACTGTTTTGGTTTACGTAAAAAATTAAATATTTCAAGACATCGCATTCACTATTTAGCCGAGTAAATTCGATAGTATTTTACCAAGTAAGATTCAAAATCAAAAGCTACTAATTATGATATAGTAATCTACCAAATCAATATCTCTCGAAAAGTTTACAAGTCATTTTTAAATTATTGAGACAATTTCCATTAATGTGAGGGATTTTTAAAAATTTATTTAGTTAATATGATTTAAACAAATTATAGGTGAATGAAAAGTTAATCTCAATAAACCCTTTGTTTTCTTAATCAAAGAACCCTTGGTTTTATAGATTTAATTCTTGATTTATATTGGCTAATCAAATGTTGATAATTATAGAAATTAATTATTCAACCTTTTAGCTTCCAAAATTCACTATAAGAAGAAGGGTGAATGAAGAGTTTCTAACTTAAGGATTTTAAATTTCTTCACACCTTTTCTCACCTTATTTTTAGTGTTTTTATTTTTTTTATGCTTTGTTTTTTCCCTCAAATCTAGAGCTTAGGTTGATACTTTATTGAGAGATATTTAATATTTTTTTTCTTATTTGGTTCAAAAACCTTGTTCATAAGTGCATCTAAATTAAATTGGTATTGTTAGAATCTTGTGAGAAATATTACAAATATCATAATTGCATAAGTGAGAAACAATAAAGCTTTAAGGACAAATGATTCATTATTGACAACAAAAGTTTCATTCCTTTAAAATGGTTCAACAAGTATCATTTTTTGTTTTAATTTAAGCATTATTATTTTTATTATCAATATGCATGCTAGAACTTTGATCTTATATATATTGCAAGTTTGGATATATTCTTAGTATGCATGCTAATATTCTTTTTATTATATGCATGTTTGTTTTGAGTTTTATTTTGCATGTTCACTTTAAGATTACCTTGAACAATCTTTTATGTTTGTATACTTTTTTTATAATAAACTAATCATCCTTGCTCCCTAGTCTAATATAATACAATATATTTTGACAACAAAAACCTAATTTCTCTTTGTTTTAAGACATTAAACTATATAATCCAACCCATAATTCCCTTTTTCATATGTATATGAACAAAAAGGAAAAATAGTTATATGGAGTTTAGTCGGTTTTTACTATGAAATCTCTTGTTCGGTGTGGGACAGATTTGCTTAGATGATCTTCTTTTATGGATAAACTTTTTCCCTTTTTCTTCCCAGTTCCTTAGAAAAGGAATTGGCCTAGCAAACTTGTTGTCACGTCACATGATACCATACTACACAGTTGATGCCAAGCAAGCTTTAAAAAATTCCACCAAACCAATAAAAACCTTGTTAACTGGTAGTGTATATATCTTATAGTTAATTAATTGGTTATACGTGACATTGACTTTGTTCATATAAACATATTTAATTTTTAATAAAAACTTTATTTATCTTTAATATTTATCTAATATTTGATTAATGAATATAAAGCAAAGATAAAGTCATTGGGACAACAATATTTTGCAAATGAAATTATAAGGCTGTTATAATTATGAGATTCACATTGCATCAAAGTATTGTTCCTAAATGTTTTTAGTTCATGCTCTTTCATAAGTTAAGGTATGAGAGATATCTAGAATTAATATGTAGATGTCTATTAGATGACAAATACACTAAACTAACTAGCATAAGAGTTTCATATGGAGAAATCATTTGTATCTATAAAAAGGCTCACGTGACAGTTGTGTAAATGATCCTTAAACTTGACACCACTAAGTTATCTTATATAGAGAATGTTACGTTTTGATCCCACTACACTTTATCATGATCAAATGTAACAAACAAGCATATACCAAGTATACCATGAACTATATAAAAGTATTTGAGCAATCAACAGAGGATTCATCACCCTATATAAATTAGAAAAAAAAATATTTTATATGCTCTTAAATAGCATTGATTTTATTGCGCAAGGTGAAATGAGATTTGAAAATAATTTCAAATCTTATTCAAATAATCAATGACTATAGTGTTGAGAACAAACATGATTTGACAAAGCAGACACACTCCATACTATAATGTCTAAATCAGGACATTGTTGATGAAGAAATAACAATTACACTAAGAAACTAGTTATTGAAAAGTTAAATTAAATCACTTATGATTTTCTCAAAATTTAGGGGATCATGACACGTTGCTAGACATCATACTTGATCTTTAACTATAAATCAATAATTGATAATAGATTAATTTATTTAATCCTATTTTATTTAAGACTATGATTTATATTTGAGTCAACTTACCAAGAAACTTAATAGTTACGTACATAAGAATAATTGGTTAGAAATCAAACTACGATTATTAATCAAGTGTGACTTGTTTGTAAAAAAATTTTAGAAATCAAGGACTAGAATGTAATTAATACAATTCTAAACCTGAAAAATAATCAAGTAGGGACTTGATTGAATAAATTTTAAAAATTATCCTAAATAATACATGTGATATTATTCATGAGGCAAATTGATACTTTGTTATTTATAGAGTCTTTTCAGGTTTTTCTATAAATAAAATATTATACCTCTTATTTTATGTACTACACAGACAAAAAAACATGATACTTTAACAACTTATGGTTTGCGACAATTCAACTTTGAAATAATTATTCAAAGTCATTAAAAAATTTGATCTTTATATAATTTTACTCAAACCCTAAATAACTCTAAATTATTTAACAAGATCTTAGAATTCACAGAAAAATTTTAAATTTATCGTTTCCACTGTGTTTACGGGTTTATGGGTTGAACATTAACTAGTTTGTCAAAACAGCTTACTTCTTAATTATGTCCTCTTCTGGTACAACCTTCTGTAAATTTTCGCTCCTTCAAATTCAGCATGGATTTCTCTTTCACTCCTTATTCCTATTGGATTATCCAGGAGCCATCCATCACTGTCACAGGGTACACTCGGGTCAAGTTCATCGATGTGCTGAAGCGCATCCGACTCCGCATCAAATTGGCTTCTCATGTGCAGAGCCACATCAAGCACATCAGACTGCAAGAAAACCTGTTCAATCAAAAGCAAATGCAACCCCATCACATGACTAAAACTTTGATATTTGTGGAGTTTTTATAAGAATAAAAACTTGAATGCTGCTAGCATGGTAGACTTTCTTTACTTGGACAAGGTTACTGTAAATCTATGGACAGATGTAGCGACATTTCCACTTACTTCCCAATCTTACATGCTCAGGAAGTTCAACTTTCAATAACTAAGAAAAGGAAGGCTCAAGTATAAGAACAAGAAATTAGGATCGCTTTAAATGGTCAACAGCAGAATGTACATGCTTCATCAGAAACCTTGGCCGTGGAACTGAGACTTGAGCAGCACCTGTGTAAAGCAGCAAATTGTTTTTTTAATAGAAATCGTGTTCTTCATCTCATTAATCAATTCCTTGTAGCCCACATAATTACTCTTTATCAATCACTCAATTCTATAATTGTAATTATTCCATTAAGTGTGATAAGATCTTAGTTTATAGTTTATATAAAAAACCTTATATAAAAAAAAATCAAAACTATAATAACCTTTGGGTAGTGGATCATACCATAATAACCTTATATATATATAAAAAAAAATCAAAACAAATTATGAATCATAATTTTCAATCAACCCGTGTTGAATGATGAAATTGAAAAAAAAATCAATTAAAAAATAACAAAAAAACAACCAGAGTTAACTCAGGTTATTCCGCTAAACCTACGACTCGAGTCATGAAACCAGAATAACCTTGTAGAAAATAAATCGAAACAAATTATGAAGTTCAATTCCTAATCAACTCAATATTGAAGGATTAAATTGAAGAAAAAACAACTTGAGTCAACCAGAATTAGTCTCGTAAACCTAAGACTCGAGTCATGAGACCGTGATAATCTTATAAAAGCAAATAAAAACAAATTATAAAGTCTAATTTTCAATCAACACAACAATAAAAGATAAAATTGAAAAAAAATTTGAAAATATATCGTTATTAACCCAAATTAATTTATCATACTCGCTACCTGTGTCATGAAACTAGAATAATCTTGTAAAAAAAAAAAACCTAATTCACACTAAACTCAATATGAAATGATAATATATATATATATATATATATATATATATATATATATATATATATATATATAAACAAATCACTGTTTCAGGAAACTACAAGTCAATTGCACGCACGCTACAACAGAATTTTTTTTATTAATGCTATTAAACTCGGTAAGTCTATTGATATATCTTGGTGACCCATCCACCCGATCACCAGGTCTCGTCAAGTTTTAAAGCAAATTTTATGGGAGCTAGCGCAGATGACTCAGCTTAACTTTTTTTAAGAAAAATTATTTTAAAAACAATATAATTTAACATTTTTTTTATAAAAATACTGAAATAAAAATATTTTAATTAACCTAGTTAAATTCGATAAACCTACCCATTTAGTGGCCTAGGTCATGATTATAATTGGGTTTTATAACCTTATTTTTTAGAACATATTTTTTAATTAATTAAACTATTATAAAATATATATTTGCAAGAAATGTAATAAAAGTATATAGAAAAAATGTATTTTTTTAATACAATTGTCTTTTCATATTCATGTAAAAATAAATTTACAACAAAAGTTTTTTTTTTTAATAGCAATATAGTTCATTTAATAAAAACAACAATAAAAAAAGTTCAGAAAAACTATATAGATTTAAAATAAAAAGGAAAAGGCATGTATTTTTAATAAAAAAACTAAAATTTTCAATTCATGCATTTTTTTGAATTTTGATGAAAACATATCTTTTTAGGAGAAATATTGTTTTTTAAACAAAAACTCGTTATGATTGTGAAAACAAGCTTTAATGAGTGACTCAGTTTAATGTTTTTTAAGAAAAAATATTTTAATATAATTGTTTTTTAAGCAAAAATTTATTATAATTGTGAAAACAAGCTTTAATACAAAAACAAAATTATAAATCAATTATTTTTCCGCAACTACAAAAAAATAAGAATAATAAATTTGAAAAAACTATATAAAAATTTTATAATGAAAAAATAAAGAAAAAGGTATTCTATTTGCATTCAAAATTAACGAGAAAATTATTATAAAAACCATGTATATCAGACTGATATATAATTATCCATCAAATAATCGATAGTATTATCGTAAAAAAATCATAATCTTTTTAAGAACAATGTCATAATTTTTCTATTAGTACTTTTTTTTTCTCATAAAATACAGCAACAAAAAAATAAAGATTTTAAAAAAAATTCTAGGCATTTGAAATATGTAGACAAAATGTATTACTTTAATCTAAACTTTATTTTTTTTTTATTAATGCATCTCTCAATTGTTTCAATGAAAATGTTTTTTGAATTGCAAACATGATTTTCTAAACAAAAATCTATCATAATATTAAAAGTGAATTAAAAAAATATTAAAATATTGTCTAAGTATTTTGTATGTGATTGAAGAGAAGAGGAATTTAATAAAATATGATAAAATTATGTTAAAAATCTATTAATTTTTTTTTAAAATAAATTTTATTTTTATTGAATATTCATGAGCTTTTTTATATTAGGTACATAATAATTTAGAAAAATTGTTAACATTTCCATAAAAATCTATAATAGTATTTGAGAACCATAAAAAAATTGAATAATAATTGAAATACATTTTAATTTTTTTAATGTGCATTTAAATCTAAATAAAAAAAATGAAAAATAAATAGAAAGGAATGAGCCTTGCCTAATAGAAAGAAGGCTAGATATTGGTGGGCTTGTCGATTGTTTTTTTTAAGTGACATCCATCTTTCATTTTTTTTTTAAATAATAATAATACACAACATGTTATCTACTTGCCCAAATTCCAGTCACAGGTTAGGTGATTGAAAAGAAAAATAATTCAATGACATAACCTTTTCTTTTATATTAAAATAACCATATAAAAAGAAAATTAAAACAAATTATTAAGCTGAACATAACATAGAATAACAAAATTAAAAAAAAAATCAATTGCAATCATCAATGTTTCTCCTCCTAATACTCCTAGTATACAGTAAAAATACCTTTAGATTTTTGTTAATAATTGCATGTTGTACAATATGCACAGAAAACTTTCCTACTGTCTCTCTCTCTCTCTCTCGTTTCCTTCACTCTCCCTTATTTTCCCTACTTGCTCCCCAAACAAACAAACAACTTTCTTCAAGATCATAAGACAAGAATGGACACACACACATACAAACAAACAATATTTGTTGACATTTTAATCTTGTGATCGCATAATTCATTTTCATTACTAACTACGTAGTACTGCCTTGGCTGTTCTATCTACCACTTAAAAAATTAAGTCAGAATCATTACGATCAAGTCCTACCCAATTTCAAGGATATCATTTCACATCAGCAAAAATGATAAAAAATGTCCTCATAAATGGCTTATAAATTTAAATCAATACTTTCTCTGAGCAATTTTGGCTTCCATGTCACCCAAGAGAATAGCAGTACAGTATTTGATTTGTTTTCAGAAATCAGGGTGTTCTACTGTTGTGAGTGTAGTAGATAAATAATATTCTAATTTTGTACATTATTGAGGGGAGGACATATTGTCAAGTTCTCCTTAAAGGAAACAAAGAAACAGTTTCCCTTTTAAAGGAAAAACCATTGATGTTGAAAACTACATGTCAAGCAATTAAGATGTTAACCTTTC
>Ga0325404_1003643_pt1 | contig 16409 bp, 4 predicted proteins | sample PopdelMetagenome_18_FD_205664 | JGI IMG/M metagenome (GOLD analysis project Ga0325404, IMG submission 205664) | Populus deltoides microbial communities from Bellville, Georgia, United States - Xylem-Control-R1 | ecosystem: Host-associated > Plants > Phyllosphere > Stem > Wood/Secondary xylem... | reverse complement strand
ATTAACTATGATGCTTTTTGACAAAAAAAATATAAAAAATATTTTTGTGTGTTGCATACGGCCAATACCCTAATATATTTTGAACATTCATTTTTCTAAAAAAATAAATAGAAGTTTAAAAGAAAATGTGTTTTAGCATGGATTTTTTAAACACAAAAAAAATTATTTTCTTGCATGCTGGATTTTACAACATATTTGTAAAACTCCAAAGGGTGTTGGCCAATATTTCAAAAAATATAAAAATCTTATTTTTGGGGGAATTCATCTATTATTCACTGTTAATATTTGGATAATGAAATCCCTAATGGATGAATATCCAAAATATTATTGGGAATAATTTGTTATTATTCGTTGTTAATATTTGGATAAAGAAACCCCAAGTGGTTAATATTAGGGGTGTGCAAAAAAACAAGAAAACCAAATAAACCGAGAAAACTGAAAAAAATTAACCGAAAAAACCGAACCGAGAAAAAAAACCGATTAGAATAGTTAGAAAAAATCCCGGTTCGGTTTGGTTTTCGGTTTTGTAATGCAGGAACCGGTTAACCCGGACCAAACCAAACCGATTCAAAAATAAAGTCCCTAACCAGTGTTTTGTGTTGACGGTATAAATAGAAAACGATGCAACTCTCGCCTCTCTCCACTATTTAACCCTAATTCCCTAACAGAGTGAGAGTTACACTCTTCCTCGCCCTCATCCTCGCTCTCGCCCTTGCCATCCCCCCTCTCCCTCGCCGCTAACCCTAACTAGAGAACCCGCCCCCGTACTAGAGCATCCACACCCCCTCGCCTCTCCCTCTCCAGTCTCCTTAGACTTAGAAAATAGAAACACGGTTACACAGAGATCCAAAACAGTTTGTGTTTCCATCGTTTGAAACCATTCAAGCATCTCATAAACATATTGACGTTCCTCTTCATCTACGCAAGATCACATGGTATTCCACAGTCTCCACAACTCCGAAACCAAATCAGTTCTATAGCAGTGAGTTTTAATTTTATTTTTTCTGTTTTAATTAATTAATTAATTAATTAACTAATGGCTGCTGGTATTTTGCCTAGATTTATCTGTTTATCATCTATTTAATTTATTGTATTTGTTTTTTTTTTCAATACAGAGGTCAAATAATAAAGATATAGTTGTTGTGTTGATTCTGTTGAAGTGAAGGCATTCTACTTGCTGCTTCATGTATGTTAAAATTTATTCATGTGTTTTTTAGATTATTCAAATTAATTTGGATACTGTTAGAAAAAAAATTTGTTGAAATTACTAATTATAAAATTGTTTTACTAATTTGTTAGCAATTTCCATTTAATTATTGATAGTGTATAATCATCTGTAATTAGTACTGGCTTTTTTTTTATGTTCAATGTTTATGCATGCCTACTTGGTGTTGTGTCTCCTCATAGCTATTATTACTGTGATTCTGTTCTGTAAACGAATTTAGTTTCATCACAAGAAAAATGATGTTTAAATCTTTAAGATAACCTGTCAAATTTTTCAAGGCTTCATAAAACATAACCTGCAAATATTGAAAACAAAAATAACTCAAATAAGCTCTACAGAAACTGTCAATTAGCTTGGACACAAATTTTAAGAATTGATAGAAAATAAAAAATGAGTCAAACACCTCTTTCGACAATTTGTACCTGCTGCCTAAAGAACATATGATTACAAGTTAAAACCTGGAATAAGTATAACATAGAAATCTAGCAGCTAAAACTTGCATTTTCATTTTACATATCATCTACCAGTTTTGGTCAGCTTTTTTTTTTATGTTTATCTGTGTTGGTTTTATGCCCTGGTTCTGGTTTGTAGTGTGATAATATCACTTGCCTTGCCATTGCTTCTGAAATGAATGGATGATAATGATATAGGTTTTACTGGTTTTTTTAAATGGTGAAGCTCCTTAGCAAGTAGTAAACATTTTGTATAATGTAGCAATAGCTCCCTGAACTGGGTAACATTTCTATTTACGGTTTTTCAGGCAGATCATATGCAAAATAGCGTGCTTCTCATTTGGATTTTGATGGGGTGGGGGTGAGGGAAACTATAGTCTGAGTATCCCAACTACAATTTGAATTAAATTTAATTCCAAGGTTAGAAGTAAGTTGTAAAGAAATCCATTGCACAAGGGTAGAATCTAAAAACAAACACTGTACATGGGCAAAATCCATAGAAAAATAACTTTTGCAAAATACTACCATAGAGTAGGTAAAAATATAGCATCTTGATTTTGTTTTTTCTTTGTGTCTCCATATCTCTTGATTGTTTCTCTAAGTCTTATAATTTTGTTTCTGTAAGTAAATTTGATTGAAATCCAATAGCATTATAGTCTCATTTGGTTTTGACATGTAAATATTAACATCTTATGTCAAAATTGGTTGCATCATGGTCCAATTCTAACTGATAATACAACCTTGATGAATGATTCGGAAACCTACGAAAACCTTGAATCGAATAATGTTTTTTTTAAACTTCCATCTTTTATTTTATGATTTATTAATAATTAACACATTTTTATTCTAACATGTTTAATTTTTTATTTTGTAGAATTTGGTGGAAAGTTACATCTAGAAACGGATGATAATTAGTTCACAAATTGTGATGTATTGAAAACGTATGGTAAAAATATTATTTTATTATTTTTATATCTTTTAATTTAATTTATCATGTTATAATTCTAAATTATGAATTTCAGGAATCAAAGTGCAACGTTCTTGAAGTGCTTTTTTATTGAGACGAAGTGCAAATGAAGATTTAATTTTTTTGGCTTAGTGTTTTATGATAATGTTATTTGTTGTTTTTTCTTTAAGCTCTTTGAAGACAATGGTTTGTAATTTGAATTTTAACTTATTAGTGTGTGATTGTGAGTGTGTTATTTAAACTTTTGGGAAGCATAAAAATATTAGGAAGGTAAATAATATATTGAACACAAGATTGACATTAATAATTTCATATAAATGAATATTTAGTGGTAAAAAAACTTAATAAATATAAGATTGACAATAACAATTTAATACAAATTAATATTTAGTGGTAAAGAAGTTAAATATGCTTTGGAATCTTCAAAGATAATTAGATAATATCAACATTAATTGCAAGCCCATCAGAAATCTATTAAAAGCCTATTACGAAGCCCATTACAAAGCCAAAAAGCCCACAAAATAACATATAGGTTTTTTCAGTTTTGTCCATCAAAAACCAAATCGAAACCGGTCGGTTTGGGCTAGTTTCAGTTCAGTTTCGGGTCTTTTTTTTCGGTTTGGTTGTTTTTTATGGGTAAAAACCGAACCGAACCGAAAATGATCACCCCTAGTTAATATCCAAAATATTTTTTTAGGAATAATAAGTCATCATACATCCTTGAAAGAAGCCTCAATTATAATTGGGGACATTTCAAATTTTGACTCCACGGTTTACGAGCCGTGAAAGTATGAAATACTAAGGCAAAAAAGGGTTTTTAAAGCACTTTGAATTTCCTTAGATTTCTAACTTAGTTTTTTGTTCGTCTTCCTTGTGATTTACAAGTCGCGAACACTTGAAATACTAAGGGAAAAATGAGCTTTTAAAGCACATTGAATCTCCTTGGATTTCTATCTTAACTATCTCTTAAATCGTAGGTTATAAATTTAATCTGAATCAAACATAGATTTCAAGAGATCTGCATTAGTTCTCCTTGGTACTTTGTAGACACATCTAAAGGTGTGATCCACATTGACCAAGGGTTCTTTCTTTTAGACTTTGAACCCAAGTCCATTCATCATAGCAAACCTATCCTAGGAAAAATGATTAGAGAACACCAACACCATAGCAATCATAAGGCAAACCAAAAACCAAGCAGCTTACCTTAGGTTAGGCGTACTAGGGGTGCTAAAACCTTCCATTTATGCAACCAGTCCCTTGCTTTAGAATATCTGAAAGACCAGTTAGGTTTTCTAGTGACCATAATATTAGGTGGCAACTCCCTTATTCACAAAAACAAAAATCCTCAAAATCAAATCCCCGCTCCGGAAAGGGACGACGCGACGTCGAGCCCTCGCGAGGGTGCAATAGTTTGTATGCTTTCGAGTCGAATTTTGAATAGCAAATAACTTATTTTTATCTCACTTAGATATCTTGTTTGATTTAAAACATATTATTAGTTTGTATGCTTTCGAGTCGAATTTCAAATAGCAAATAACTTGTTTATAAATTGATATCTTGTTTGATTTAAAACATATTATTGTGTTTTGCCGAACATGGCTTTAGTCAAATTTCCAAAGGTTTGCAAATCAATTTTTGATTCTCCCATTTTTGTTTTCACCCTTTCATATTTAGTATTTGGAATTGTGACCTATAAGCGAGATATTTTTTTATATTAAACAAATCGGCTCTCTCTCACCAAAAAAATCTTTTCTTCAAAATTACAATTTTTATTTTAATTTGTATACGTATAAGTGTCTCAAAAATACAAAATTATATTGCGTAGTATTTCCATATGAAAATTCAAAATAAATATTTGCATGCATTTTAGGATTTAATAACCAGTTTATTAAATTCATATAAATTTTGCCAATATTTCAATAATTTTTTATTTATTTATTTATGAGAATTAATGGTTAAAAATCTTGGTATAGAACGCTAGACCTACAAGTGAGGTTAGTATTTGAAATATCAGAGTTTATCAAAATATTCTCAAGAGTTATTCTAAGTATTTACTAATTTTAATTGGGAGTATTTTTCACCGTAATACACAAATTACGAATAATCTTTTTTCTAAGAGTTTATTTGAGTACACGAGTCCATAATAAATTCTTAAACACCGAGTTTATTCATACAAGTAAATCTCAAATTCTAAATCATAGATAGACCACCAACTAGAAAACCATCCAAACCCCTAAATCACATCAAACCACAAAGCAACTTACCTCAGGTGGGGTGCGTTAGGGGTGTATTAACCTTTCTTAGCCACAACCAATCCCTTACCATTGAATCTCTTATAAGACCCGGGTTTGCTAACGACCCTAAACCAAACAACTAGGTGGCAATTTCAAACGACCCCCCCCGAAACTGCGCGTCCACATGCGACATGGAGAACCAGAACAAGGAGATTTATGGTTCAATTACCACACACATTGGCAAATCCATTTTATTCATTTCACATGCAAATCAGATGATATGATTCTTTTTTATTATAAATTTTTTTTAAATTGTTGTTTTATATGAAAGTGTTTAACTAACATCTTTCATTTGCAAGCTATGGTTCTTGGACGCAAACCAAGACCAAAAGAGCTTTTCATATAAACTTACGTGTAAAATGATGACCGTCAGAAAAGAGTGCAACAACTTGTGGATAATTGAGCTCAAAAGTTCGTGGTAAATTGGGTTTCAATAAAAAATTTTCCTAAGTTATTATTTTTTAAATTAGTTGATTGTTTTTTTCAGGAAATATATACTACCCGATGGCAGAAGAGATACAATGACGATCCTTCGACCCATCAAAAACTCAATCTGGATTTGTAGTTAGAGATTGGATTGTCCAATGGACCCGATAGAAATCGGGTTTACGATATCTCAAACATTACGACCGAGATATACAAATGGAGCATGATGTATCTACTATTAGTTCCTCACAATCAGGTTGGAGCTCTCAATATCCAGCCTTCCAGGCGATGTTACGACAACAAGTTGAAGCTTAGACGACCTAACTTACTATTAAAATAGAACATCTTAGGTGATTGTATTTGGAGTTGTTGTCAAACCTCGGTAGTACATGTGGTCTACCTCGCCCACCTGGTTCCAGCAAAAATCCGCCTCCTCCTCCCTCTTTAGCTTCTGTCCTATAGAAAAATTGTATACAAACTGATAATTTTTAAATTAGTAATAAATATTTGGTTTTCTTTTTTAGTTTTTTTCTTTCAATTTTTTTTGTTATGTTTGTTTTAAATATTCTTTTTAAAAAAATATCAAATAAAATATTGATGAAATTATCGATGGACTAAGCCCCTCGAAGAATTCCAAAGAGTTGGAAAAAAATAGATAATTTTGTCAATAACAATATGTAAATTACTGACGGGTTAATTTTATCGGTAATTTAAAATAAATCACTAATAGAATTATAAATAGTCTTTTCTATTGGTGATATGTGGACGAAGTTACCAACAAAATGATGCTAGTAATTGTTTTTGCCGTGTTCTTTTATCAATAAATTTATCTATAATTATATTAATAAAAAAAAAATTAAAATTACTGACAATAAGTTTTTGAATGACTATGTACCATCCCCATGATTTCATCAGTAAATTGTTTTCCTACAAAATTTGGACTGAAAATAAAACTCAGCTCATGTGAAGATTTGGGTCGGCGGATGAACTTGTTGACATTGAACTACGATTTGAATGACACTTTGGCGCTGTGACGTGGTCGATAGATGCGACGCCACTAATGCCACATTCTGAACGACTCCATGTGAGCATCACACGAAAGATGCTCCTTGAGGATAATCTTCAGGTTTTTCCTTTTTCTTTTTTTCTTCGTCCAAAAAAAGAAAACAGTAAAAGCAAAGATAAAAGCAACGTCAGCGTCATGAAGATGTTGTTGTCGTCGTCGTCTAGATCCAGAGAGAGATATTAAAAATAAAAATAAAAATAAATAAAAAGGAAAAGAAAGAGGGAAGGAACCATATCCACTGCCATGTGTAACAATTCTCCATCAAAGATGATGGAGTGTCAGTGAGGGAACAGCAACCTTAACTGTGACACCTACCACGTGTACATCCCCTTTGACCATAAAAGGGATCGGTGTCACGTGATCGATCACATGTTTGTCTATTTTTTATTTTCTATTTTAGTTTTGTGTCCGTACAATACACTTCAATATTCTTGTACGGAAGAGCTCATCTTGTCTGGAACCGTCACGACTTCCCACATTATCTAACAGGCAGCTGCTGTGGTGCCCTAGCGCCGTGTATTTCCACGGATCAGGGAACTGCTAAGCTAGGGCTCCTGCGAACAGGATTTTTCTTCACAATTTGTTTTTTTATTATTATTATTATTTTTTTTTTTTTTGCCGTTTGGTTTTGTTAACAATGCATTCGAATCAGGAGGAGCACGCAGTATCAATAAACCTCCAGAAGGCAATATATATATATTCATATAGTTACTCCTCCGCCTTTAAATAAAGGTTTTATTCAAAGTGTATTCCATCAGCAAATATTATTTTCTTATAATGAAAAGGAATGAAGTGATTGTCTTCTTTCTTCTACTCATCAGCTGTTTTAGCCACTTGCAAGCTATATATATATATATATATATATATATATGTTCTCTTAGCCGGGTCAATTTCCAGACCGAATTTAATAACTATAGTATATATGTGTTATTTTCTCATGTATACTATATTCGTTATTTTCTCATGTTAAGTCTAGTCATTTATTGAAAAAGAAAAGAGTTTCCATTAAGTAGTCGTAAATATAATGTACAAACTTGACCGGAAGTGATATCCTCAATATAATTGAGTTTTTAACACTTTGTCTGTTTATTACACGCATCTATTGGACTAATAAATCTATTTTCTTTTATGAGAGGAGGGAACATAACTCCCTGTAGGAACTCGTACGGTGTTAATTATGTTTTGCTTTTCTTTATCTGCAAATAAATAAATAAATAAATAACCAATTCGCTAACTATTACGACATCGTATGGTTAGAAAAAATATCTGAAGCAGAAGCGCAAGTTAAGGAATTCAGGAAGGGGTGGCTAAAATGCACGGGGTGCCTCCCTAAACGATGCCGCTAACTTTGGCGGGGCCGTAGCTGCCAAGTAGTTCGTGGGTTCTTGAAAACAGCAGAGAATTCGTGACAAGTGGCCGTAATTCACCTACCAGCTCAATACACCCATTTCAGCATGGCTGCCACTTCCTGCTTACCGTCCACGTGTCCCCTACTACCCTTACTATACGTCTCCAAAACACTCCATCAAAATGTCTCGATACTTCTCGTTAATTTATCGAATGATCTAAGACTTCTCCGATATCTCATGAAACACTCTTTCGTTTCGTGAGTCGATTTTTTTGGTTCAAATTCTTCATTCCACTGCAACGAAACCAGGACGGCGGCTCGATTCAAGAACCAGCACTCTGAACTGGGTTGGGTTTCATTTTCCAACCCTGACCTAGATTATTCAATCAAAATCCAAGTGAATGTAAACCCGGCTCAACATTTATGCCTCGTATTTCCCAACCAAAAACAAATAAAATTAGAATTTATTTCAACCAAGTGAATGTGATGGAAAAAAATTGAAACAAAAACATAAGCTCATTGTTTGTTTAGTGGCTGACCTAAGATAAAAGAGGCGTGGGAGAATGGGATTTGATAAACTTTGTGTTAATTCATGATGTGTATGTTTAATTCATGGTAATTAGGGATAAATTTAGAATTTATTGCATGATTGCATACTTGCAGCCGTGTTTTTCAAAAATAAATTAAAGGAATGTAAAATCCTAGGTTTGTTGGGGTTGAGATGCTTATTGAATAAAGATTTGATTAATTAATATTTGAAAATTTATGATGTGAGAAACAATTAAAGATATTTGATTGTTTAAAATTTTTTAGTTAGAAGTGGTCAAAATGTTAGTTTTGGGAATTTTAGAGAATTTTAAATAACTGACCTTGATTTTTGGTTAATTTATGTGCTTGTAATATTTTGCATGCTTGATTTTGAGCGTGGATGGTATAGAGTTGATTATTATGCATGTGGCTATGAAAAATAGGAAATCGAATTATGTGAGTGTGAAAAATTTACATGTAAATATGTTTGAGTATTTGAGCATTGGATTAGAATTGTAAAAGTTGGTCGCATGGACGGGAGTTATTGGGGATGTTATTGATAATGATATGAGTCGATCGTTTAGAAGAGGGCTATAAAATTTAAATCAAGCTAATTGTTTGAACAAAGACTATTGATTAATATAAAATAATCTGGTTGTATGAATGGAGGGTTATAGATTGAAAGTATTTACATGAATGGAGGTTATGGATTTTGAATGAATTAAACAAACACTTATTTAAATTTATAAGTAATGTTAATGTGCCACAGGCGGCATGAAAATTATTTTAAATCGACGAATGGCATTATAGAGCTAAAAATAACATAATATTTGTTTCAAAATGGTTAATGGTGTTAAGGATCCAAAGATGACAAAGTACTTGTATTACATATATAGATGAGCTATTATGGGCCTAAAGTATATTGAGATTAAAAAATAACATGGGTGAGCCATAAATGGGTATAAAGTATTTATATAGAGATTGAAAAATAATATAAGTGAGCTATAAATGAGCATAAAATATGACGAGATTGAAAAATAATATATGAGCCATAAATATGTATAAAGATATTGAGATTGAAAAATAACAAGAATGAGCAATAAATGGGTATAATGCATATTAAGATTGAAAAATAACTTGAATGAGCCATAAATGAGTATAAGACATATTGAGATTGAAAAATAATATGGATAAGCAATAAAAGGGCATAAAAGTATATTAAGATTGAAAAATTGATATATTAGATTTTGGGATTGAAGATTGATATTGATGAGCCATAAATAACATCATGATAGTCAAAATGAATTCATGAAATTAGTTGGTCGAAATGGATATAATGGGCGTTGAGGTGAACTAATGAAATTATATGGTCAGAAATGATGAAATAAGTGTTGAAATCAATGAACACAAATAGTGAGCCAATATCATATCCATGAATATTAAGGGTGTTATTTGGTTTGATGAAAGCGAAATTAAATTAAAGTATAACCTATATGTGTATAGTAGGTGGTAATGAATCTTAATAGGGTTTGGATTTCGAACTGAGAGTATTTGTGATGCTTTTATAAAAGGGATCTAATGAAAATACAAGCAGATGATTGATATGTTACCATGAATAAATTAATTTAAAGTATAAGTGATGAATGTTTTAAGATTGGTTAAGAAATAGAATTTTTATCAAAGAGTTATTACGAGTATGACGATGATAGTTTAACGAGTATAATAAAGAAAATGAGAGTTCATAAGTTCTCGAAGAGAATGTATTAAATTGAAAATTTAACACAGAATTGGTGTGTTTATAAATGAGTTAAAAAAATGATGTTTGCTCATATAATTTGACAAATATTAGTAACCGTGATTGTACAAATATTTATTTTAATTGTGTGATTTTATGTGTTTTACAAGTACCTTCTCTCGAAGGTTTTAGTCCTTAAAAAGTACTATTGAGATATCTAGACTCCCATATTGGGTAGGTTTTTGTAATATATGATGAAAGTTTTGAAAAACCAATTTATATGCATGTAATCAAGAAAATGTTGTAACCTTACTATTTTGGATGTATAATTATGTATATTATTGGCATAATCTCCTACGGCCTCATGCAAAGTCCACTTTAGGTTGTTACTATGCATTCCAAGCATTTGAGTTTCGACAGCTCTTGTTAATTAAGAAAAGCTACAAAACTCTCTTTTACTAATTCCACCCGACAATATACAAAACCTTTGCAACTAGTTCACACTGATATATGGGTGTCAGTTAATCCCATTGATGGTTGTCGTTATTATGTTTCTTTTGTCAATGATTTTAGTAGATTCATATAGATGTATTATATGCATTTCAAATTTGATGTGTTTGTTATTTTTCTAAAATACAAAGCTCTTGTCAAAAATCTGTACTATACTAAAACTTAACAATTACGATCGATAATAGAGGAGAATATCTCTCTAACAATTTTAAATATTTTTTAGTAACATATAGGATATATCATACATTAATTTGTTTTTATATTTTATAGTAAAATTATATTGCTGAAAGAAAACATCGACATATCCAAGAAATTGATTTAACTTTATTGGTCATAACACCTCTACCTAATAAATATTAGATAAATGTCTATTTTACAATTGCCTTTCTTATAAATCACCTATCTATAAAAGTCCTATATAATTTATCACCTTATTTCATGCTTCAAAAAAATCTATCATTATACAATTCTCTTAGGACATTTTGATGTTCTTGTTATTCATACTTACAATCCTATAAAGATAACAAACTACATTTCAAAGAAAACAATGTCTTTTTCTCTGGTATGCTGGCCAATAAAAGGGATATAAGTGTTTTGATTTGAACATATATAGGGTCTATATTTCAATGTATGTTGTATTTGATGAGGACTCATTTCTAATAAAGGGTAAATGTCGTATAAATGTTTATTTTCTATCTTCCATGCATTTCCACTAATAATAATATCACTTCAATTCAATTTCTCTTATCTTTGCCAATAATATAGCAAATGATCCTCTTTATAACTCTAGCCTCCAAGATAATACTCATCATTTACCTTTCTCTCCAGATCCTAACATTATCTTTCTTGAGAATTCTTCAAAGTTCCACCTAAACACAAATTCATCTCTACATCAATCACATTTTACTATTGCACCTCCTCACAATCCTTGGCTCTACCAACCCAACAGAGTTATCATAACATGTTAAAAAATAGAAAATTTTAAAACCTGAATAATATTTTGTTTTGAAATGTTTTCTTTCTATTGTTTGACTAGTGTACTTACAAAATTTATACCAACTTGTTTTACATAGGCAATAGCAAAACTTAAATGGAGATAAGCTATGAGACGTGAATTTGATGCTCTAATAAAGAATGTGATGTGGTCTTTTTATCTAAGGATAAATGGTAAAAATGTTGCGAGGAATAAATATGTATTCAAAATTAAAAGACATCCTGATGGCATCATTGAACATTGCAAAGCTAGACTTGTGGTAAAAGACTTCGATAAAAAAAATATAATATCAACTACATTAACACTTTCTCTTCAATAGTCAAATCAATTATGGTTCGATTGATTTTATAAATTATAGTAACATTTAGGTGGAAAATTAGATGTCTCAAATGCATTCTTACATGGAATCTTTGATGAAGAAGTTTATAAGAAACAAACTCACGGATTCATTTATGAAAGTTAGCCTGATCTAGTGTGTCATTTTCATAAATCTATTTATGGCCTCAAACAAGCTCCAAGGACTTGGTTTTAAAGGCTATCCCTATAATGATTGGAGCTTGGTTTTGAGGAATTCATAGTTGATTATTCTTTGTTTACATTTTGTATTAATACATTAGTTTTTTTTGTTGGTCTATGTAAATGATATAATTATCATTGGATCCAACCTTTCTATCATTCATTCGTTCATTAACAACTTGAAGATAAAATTTCATCTTAAAGATTTTGGGTAGTTGAGTTACTTCTTTTGTAACAACCCTGATTTTCTACATTCTGTTTTTGAAATATTACCACTTTCAATCTTACGTTTACATGAGGGTTTACACATCTGCATATTTAAATTATAAATTTCCAGGGTTTCACATCTTTGGTATTGAAGCATAAAGAAATAATGAAGGACTTCATCGTAGATAATCTAAACATATCTTAAATCTTTTTTAAATCACTAAAATGATAAGTGTTAAACGTCTAGCTTGTCCTACAACTTTAAAAATTAAGCTCTCCTTTACTAATGACACATTTATGTTGGATTCTACTGAATACAAGCATGTGATAGGTGCCTTGCAGTATTGCACCCATTACACTTTCATATATTTCTTATACAGTAAATCGGTTATGGTAATTTATGTATAGTCCACGAGACTCTCATTGGATGACAACTAAGAGGGTCTTTCACTATTTAAAATATGCAATTGACTACAACTTATTTTATGCACCTTTAATTATCGACTTAAATGTTTTATGTGACTCGAAATGGGTTGGAAATCTTGATGATAGGAGAAGTACTAGTGGAATCAATATTTTTCAAGGCAAGAATTTAATATCATGGTATGCCAAGAAATAAGGTGTTGTCTCGCGTTCAACCAGATAAGTGGAATACTAAAGCATGGTTTTAGCTACAACATAGGTTTACTAGATTAAAATGTTAATGAAAGAGCTCCATATTTGTTTTTCATCACCTTCTACTATCTAGTGTGATATCATTGAAGCACTAATCTTAGCCTTAAATCTAGTCTTCCATGCTCGAACAAAGCATGTGGAAATTTACTACCATTTTATTAGACAAAAGATAGTAAATAAAGATATTAGAGTCAACCATATCTTTACCAAGGATCAATTGACATTTATATTTATAAAAAGGCATACTACAACTAGATTTTAATTTCTAAGATCTAAACTCATGGTTTCTAAACTAGTCATCAGTTTGTAGAGGGTGTTAGAGTATATACTGACCTAATAAAAAATAAGCTGCAAGAATCTAATAATTAATTGCATAAATCAAGTTAGTTTAGTTATATAGCAACAGATGAAACATCTCCATATTTTTCTGATTCCGTTGAACCAACATATTAATATTAGTTGAATAATTTTATTATACTATTTAACTTTCTCTTGTTTGTTAAATGTAACTCTCTCTCTGTATATTAGGACTATATACAAGGTAAAAAACAATAAAGCTAATTAGTGTAAATATTTTATTTATTATTTTTGTTTGTTTATTTTCTTTATAGGAGTGAATGTTTTCAAGGATGTAACTTTAAATTTTAATAATAATAATAATGATATTAAATAATGTTCTAATAAAAATATAAATATACAACTAATGTTGAGAAAATCTAAATGTATAAAAGTTCTATCGTTTTCAAGATTGTTAAATTTGTTTTATATAATTTTTTTTCTATATAGGAAGGGTATTTTTAAAGTCAACATTGATATTTATCTCTAAAACATTTTAAAGTTACAAATTTTATATTCACTCCATATATTCATAAAAATTAAATTCTTTTTATATAATTATTATAAAACTTAAACTAAACAAAATAGGAAAGAAATAAATTTATTTAAGCCTAAGACAACTATTAGAGTTACATATTAATTAGTTAAAACACAATTATATAACCCGATTTAACCCGAAGGGTTAACTTAATAATTTAAAGCCTTGTTAAGCTTGTTTTTATTTTGATTTCGTTTGAAAGATAAATTGATTAAACTTGATTAATTAAGTTGATCAAACTAAATTTACATAATATTTGGTCAGCTAAACCTCAATAATTTTATTTTTAATTTTTATTTAAAATGATATTATTTTAATATTCTTAATAAATCATCCAAATTAACATCATTTTATTTAAAAAAAAAACCTGAAACAATTTTCTTTTAAAATTAATTCCATAAATTCACGATCCAAGTCTGGTTATAATATCCGTGCTTTAGAAAAATTAAATAACTATTTGTCAATAAATATTTTTGTTGACTAAAAGTCCAGTCGGTCCCACAGTCACGAGATGTACAACGATTTACCTGCGATACGTGACAGGTACCTCAAAATATTTAAGGGTTCTAAATTAGTATGCAATCGGTTTCGACAAACAGTGAGCAATAGAATCACAGGGCTGTAACATCTCTTCTCACAACAGTCACTAACAAACAAATGACTTGTACCTGACCCGTCAATTATAATTAACATCGACGGTGGAAAAATTGCCGTGACCACAAACTCTCACATCAAGCATTTCACACTATTCAAATCTAGACACTGTACTGTAATCACAGTTAAAGAAAAAAAAAACAAGGACGGTAGATTTAATCATTTATCAACACCTAACCATAGTTAATTTTACCTAACCATAGTTAAACAAAGCAAGTTTATAATCCTCGCTCACCATGTCCTCCTCAACTCCTCAACCCCACGCCCGCTTCCATAACCGTATGCTATGTGCAAACCATGATGATCGGAGAACATCCTCATCACCATCCAAATCCCACCGTCCAAATCCCTCAATGGGACCCATACGATGACCAAACAACATCACCATCACCGTCAACAATCCCCTCTTCTCCATTCACCAACTTCAATGCGCTCGACTCCCTGACGGCACTTCACCGTTACCTTCCGTCAAACGAGCCAGACCCATCCTTCGAAGACGAGCTAGACTTACCAGTGGATGCGTTCTCATGCGATCACTTCCGTATGTACGTGTTCAAAGTGAGAAGGTGTGGACGTGGTCGGTCGCATGACTGGACTGAATGTCCGTACGCGCATCCTGGAGAGAAAGCTCGGCGAAGGGACCCACAAAGGTATCATTACTCTGGAACGGCCTGCCCTGAATTTCGGAAAGGCGGTTGCAAGAAAGGAGATTCTTGTGAGTTTGCTCACGGTGTCTTTGAGTGCTGGCTCCATCCTGCCCGTTACAGGACTCAGCCGTGTAAGGATGGACCTGCTTGTCGCCGCAGGGTTTGCTTTTTTGCTCACACTCCCGAACAGCTTAGGCTCCTTCCTCAGCCTAGTCCTAAAGGAAACGGATCCGGGTCGTGGGAACTTGATTTTGGGTCCCTGGTTATGCATCCTCTCGACTCTTACCTGACAAAAGCTGGGTCTTTTGTTTCATCTCCAACCTCGATTTTGACTTCTCCGCCAGTTTCTCCACCATCTGATTCGCCACCGATGTCACCAGTCAGTCCACAGGTGATCGGCGGGTCTGGATCCGGGTCTTTTAATTCCATGAGTGAGCTTCTTGCTTCTATGCGGGGATTGCAGCTTGGGAAGATGAAAATAGGTTCTCCTGTTGGTTCTTGGGGGGTCCAGTCCGGGTCTAGATTCGGGTCGCCACGTGGGTCATCGCTGCGACCCGGGTTCTGTAGCCTGCCTTCTACTCCTACTAGAACAATGGCAACTCGGTCTGGACTTGGCCAGTTGGATATCTGGGGAGATAGCAGTACTTGCGAGGAGGAGCCTGCAATGGAGAGGGTGGAGTCTGGGAGAGATTTGAGGGCGAAGATATATGCAAAGCTGAGTAAAGAGAACTCACTGGACCCTGATCGAGTTGAGTCGGCTGTTTCCGGGCCAGATGTTGGGTGGGTTTCCGAGTTGGTGAAGTGAAGTTTCCAAATTTTTGTTAATTTTGTTAATGGGGTTTAATCAAATTCTGTGGCCCATCGATTCTTCTGACTTTTGTGAATATGAAGTTGATGATTTGGTGTAAATATGAAGTTGTAGATGGGGAGAGAGATCTCAATAGTCTCTCCGTTTTGTGGCATTCGAGAGGAGAACAAAGACAAGATGCAAACCTTTTTCTTATACAGAAAAATGAAGTATTTCCCAGGGGCTGCCGGAGAATGGGTAGCGGCTTGTTGATCATTCTGTTTATGAATTGTATTTTGAATTATCATTCTGTCTAATTTCCCGGATATTATTTTTATATCTGTAAGTTGCCCTATGTTTACTATTCTAATCAATGTAATGTTATATCCAGTGAAGTTTATTGCTGTCTTCTACCAGTTTTTCGGCACTGTTCAAGACCCAAATACTGGAGATTTTCTGGACCAGATGGTGGGTGTGGGAAGAAAAATGATGGTGGGAGAAGTT
>Ga0325404_1003641_pt1 | contig 16411 bp, 5 predicted proteins | sample PopdelMetagenome_18_FD_205664 | JGI IMG/M metagenome (GOLD analysis project Ga0325404, IMG submission 205664) | Populus deltoides microbial communities from Bellville, Georgia, United States - Xylem-Control-R1 | ecosystem: Host-associated > Plants > Phyllosphere > Stem > Wood/Secondary xylem... | reverse complement strand
TATAATATAAAAAATAAATATATATATATATATATATATATATATATATATATATATATATATATTATTTTAATATATTTTAAAATAAAAAACAGCTACCATACAGTACAAGAGGTTCATAAAATAGCAAACCTATTCGACTATCTTAATGGGTTAGCTGGGTCGTCCTTATCTGATGTTGGAATTTGAAGAGACTAGAGAAAACTTTGCATCTGGTCTACAAACTCTTTTCAAGTTTGATCTAAGCAACATGTAGCAACCAACATCAAATCAGCTCAAATAGTCGGCTGTTGCTCCAGATGAGCCGCGGCCTTTATGGCTCAGACTCAAAACCCGTGAGCAAAGGATAATCCAGGGCATTCCAGACATCTGCTGGAATGTCTCCATTAACAAGTCACAAAGTGCATAATTCACTTTTACGGTTTTCGAGGACATTTGCTGCAAAATCTTTGAGCTATAATAAAAAAGGAGCAGCAGTGATCTTTCATAGCAAGGAAATTTTAGAAAGTGATATGTTAGGAACTCACAAGATGGCGAAAGATCCAATAGAAAAAAAAAGGTACAAAAAGGAAATGGAAGGACGACGGATTAACCTTCCATGAAATGACTGGGGGAGCTTTTATACTTGGACAACCCAATCTTGTCAATCTGGCATCACCCTGTAATGGCAGAGGAGCTTCTATACATGAATTGGAGTCTTCGAGTATATTTTATAATACTAACCTAGGTTTGCTTCCACACATCATCTCAGGCTTTCTTGAAGTTCACCAAACACTATAATGCCTATTGAAAGCAAACTCCTTCATTAACACTGTACCTCTTGTAGAGAACAATATGTGGTAGAATAGCTAGCACTGTGAGACTGATTTATGTAATAATTCGTCAAATAATGATCATGTGCTGCTCAATGGATCCTCTGATGACTGCAAACACTCTTCTGGGTTTGAATAGAAGTAATCCTCTTCTTTAGGCCTGTCAAGGATCACCAGCCTTTTCGTTGGGCCGCCCATCCGATCTGCATGGGATTCTTTTACATAATACGAAAATTCATCCCAGGTCAGCGATCCATTAGTGTATCGATCTATCAGATCAACCAAAAGCCTTCTGTCCAGTAAAATTGTTTTCCTAAAGCCAAGGAATCTGAGGAGGCATTAGACAAAGGATAAGACAGTGTTAAGATAGATGAGTTTTGATTTCACACACAAGAGAAAAGAAACAACATGGAGACCATAAGAACAGAAACATCAAAAACCTTCCTCGGTAGATATAACCAACTTCGCAAAAATCAACAATAACAAGTTCATGAATTTTAAATAAACATCAATATATCAACTCAAAAATCAATAATAACAAGTTCATGAATTTTAAATAAAAATCAAGCTTCAAAGTTCATTAAATATTTCACAACCAGAGTAAAGAACTGTCTGGATGTAGAAGGCATACACAATTTTTTGTCCTCCGATAGAGAGAAAAAATGGAATGTTAAAACTTGAAGGTGTTTGAATTCCAAAATCATTTATCTGAGGCCAAAGAAACCGCTACGTTAGTTTAAAAACATTGAAGGACCTTCGATATAATATATGAATCAAAAAGAAGCAGCTGTTTGGAAGAAAAATACCTGCGGTGGCCTTCAACAACTTTAGCCATGTTTCCATCATAGGTAGGGACAAAAATATCACTCTCCAATGCAACAAGATAATCCAATGCTGCCATTTGAGATGAGTGATTCTGGAAGAACCTAAGGTCTGATGGTTCCAACAGTGTTTCCTTTCTGACCTGTTTCAAAAACCAAAAGGAACCTGTTAACAGGAGGAGGGAACAACTATCTAACGTGTAAACAGTTAATTTCAGCTTTGATCTGCATACCAGCTTTGGATAAGATGCAGCAAGACTTGCCATTCTCCTATCACCCCCATATATTTCACCAGCTGCAACATATATTTGCATATTTGGATCAATGTCCAGTGCCCTCAACGTGAGAGCTGTTTCCTCAGGTGTCAAAGGACACAACCCATCTTTCCTCTTCAAATCCGAATTTATTATTTTTTCTTTCCACCAAGGATAAGCATATCTGTTCAGATGAGAATGCGGACTGAGGATCAAATAAATACTTCAAGCAGCTAAAGAGCTGATAAAGAATTATGCACAGCTTACCTCATTCTTGTCAATTCTTCCACCTCTTCATCATTGCAACCTTGAGTACAGCCAGAAAACGCCAGCATGTCCATTTCATATCGAAGGTGGAGTACCAAGAAGGGACCATTTTGCCTTAGAAGCCTTATAACTCTCTTACCCAACTCCTCTATTTGAGTGGTGAATCTCAGAGCAAAAAAATTCACACGGCAGCGCAACTTCTGCAGCTCTAGAGGTTGGTGATTATTGGCAAGTCGAGCATCAGTTTTATTTAGATGTACAACTTTGTACTTCTGTATCAAAGGAAGAATCTGCAGACAACATATAAAAAAGATACCAATGAGCAAAATAAATAGATAAAAATTAACAACAATACCGGGTAACTAGGAGACCTTGCATGAGCCTACAATTTGAGCTAGCTGATGGAAATTAGCAATAAGAACTCCCAAGAGTAACACATGGCAACTTTTGCAACAATGCCAGAAGCAAAAAGGACAACAATGAGCTAACCTGGTTATAATAGTAAGAAATATCCGACCAACTAACTGGTGGCATGGTATAAGTCATCCCCAGTTCCACTCTCTGCTTCAGCCTGGAAGGCAATTCTTTCAATATGCGAACCTCATCCCTTAATGATGTGATAAAATGCTCCACATCAAATATGTCTTGGAACTCACTGTGAGATCACAGATACTCATTAAAAAGTACGAGGTGCGTTTCCAATCCAAAAATAAGGGGGGGATGAAATGGTACAGATTCCTATGTAGTTGAAACCATTTGGTAACTTCAAATACGAAAATGAGGTTAACACACCTGGGATCAGCCCAAAAGGAGGTTTTATCCAGTTCTGGTACTATAAGTGTAACATTCAAATATCTAGCAATAGCAACCATATCGCATATCTGTAATGCAGAGAAGCAAAGCGACAAAATTAATGACAGATAAACCACATCACCACTGTAAGATCATCCACAGATATGCACATGCCCAGCACAGTTGTAGCCACTCACCGCAGCTCTCATTTGATTAAGACCTCCATTGCACGAGACCATTAAGTATCCATTGTTCTTATAAACCCCTAATGTCAACCAACAAATGAGATACATCAGTCTACAGATGACATGTTAGTTAAGCAGAGCCAGCTACAAACACAAATATATAATTTAAGTAGAAGAAAGACATCAGATGCAAACAAGTTTTTCCAACACCAGAATAGTTTTATTTGACAAATATTCTTCTCTTTGGATAACTTGCATCAGCATCACTTTTGCAGACAAACACCCATCAATTTTATTTTTATTTTATCAAATGCAACCAAACAATTAATCAGACTGATTTGATCAGGAAAAAAAAAACATGCATCTTTCCACGAAATCACACAATTAGTAGCTAAAAAGGACTGACTCTTTGGAGGCAAAACGCGAGCAGGGAGAGAAGGAACATTCTCTTGCAAGGCGGCAGAGGCAGATTGGGAAGGCCAACCTTTCAAAACCCTAGGACCCCACATCTCACCGATTGTCGTCAACTGAACCACACATGTCCACAACAAAACCGACGTCGTTGCCCTTATCATCCACACCTTCATTTTCGACGACGGCCTTGATATACTAATCCTTATCTTTTCTACTCCTTTAACTACCCCCATAGTCTCCTCCTCCACACTTTCTCTCTATCCTGCACATTTCTCCCCCATTCAAAACTACCTGTCGTTCCTCTTCAACAATGCAGGATCGGTAACTTTAACAAAGAAACTTCGACATCCAAAACTGAATCCAAGAAACACAAACAAATATCAATTTCTAATTTCTACCCACCTCTTCAAAATCAATCAATCAATCAAAAAACGAATGACGAAATTTCTCCACGATCTCATCAATTTTTCCGGCGAGAGAGACACCAATACTCGCCGACGGTTTTAAAAAGGAGAGAGACAGTGGTGGAGAGTACTCGAGATAAAAAAAAGAGAGCTGTTATGGTGTGAACCGGCAACACAACATAGACACCGCTTCATCACTTTCCACCGGTTTTGTTTTTGTTTTTTTTTTCCTATTCAGAGTTTCTTTTTCTCTCTCTTCTTGCCATATTTATTTAACTATGGTTATGGCTGACTATGGTTTACGTCTTGACTCTACTTAAACTCTACCCTTCCATTTCAGCCAGTGAATGCTCGCCAGCTGACGCCAGTACGGGTGGCCCCACTAGAATTAAGAGTGCCTGACGTGGCAGCTGATCCGGCCGTGGCGAAATAAGACGTGGTGATCTTTGATTGTCGTTACGCCGACAAAATATCGCGGTAAATTACGGGTACGATGGAAACAAAGTTTCTTTTTTAAAATATTTCTTTAAGGAAAATAAATTTTCTTATTAAAGAGATCGAAGAGAACGATAAATAATAAAAATGTTTTCTCATTGTTTTTGTTTAGAGGATCACGTGATGTTTTATTTACATACATTTTATATAAGATTAATTTTGTTACAAGATATATTTGAAAGTATTTGAATTTATAAAAAGTTTTTTATCTCCTATTTTTGCTTCCTTGAACGTGATTTTCTTCTTATTTGTTTTGAATTTGAGCTTTATCTGTTTGTTGAGATTCAGTTGTGTTATTATCTTGAGTTTTATCTGTTAATTGAGGTTTATCCATTTGTTGAGATTTAGTTGTGCCATTACGCCTTGTATCCTCAATAGCAATTGGAGCTCGTGAATATTGAGATTGTCACAGAGATTACAGAATCGTGCAGTTGGGAGTGCCTTTGTGAATGAATCTGCTATCTGATTTGTGCTGGAGATGAACCAAACCTGGAACTGATGTTGGGCAACTTAATCACGCAAGAAGTGAATGTCCAATTCAATGTGCTTCGTACGTGAGTGATAGAGAGGATTGGTGATTAGTACTTAAAAGTGCATTTTTATCAAGGTTTTATATCATCATTTTGCGCTTGAAGTATCAATAACTCCTTAACTAAAACATGTTTTATAATAACAAGTCTGATACCATAAAATACCTTTAATTTATGGTAAATGTTCATCTTAAATGCAGGCTTATCACATAGATGAAAGGATTGATTGATGAGTTTAAGTACGGAAATTAAAAGGACAAAGAGAGGGCCAAACTTAGAAAAGAGATGATGATTCAGTCCAAACTGAAACACTGTTCGGTTATTAGGTCATATTTAGAGTTGTAGATCTTAGATTTAGGTCTGCTTTATATAGATGGAAAGCTAAGACATAGGCCTAAAACTTTCATGAGGAGTCCAAGATTTAAAAAGGTCGTTTTCAAGTTTAAATTGTAGTAACAACGAAGAAGTCCGAATATGTCCTACACCCAAACACTGTTCAGTTTTCAGCCTATATCTAGAGTTCTAGAAGTTCAAATGACCTCAACTTGTTTTTCCTGGAAAGCTGAGACAATTTCCTAGAACTTTTATGATTTAAGTCTGTTCAAATTATGACGTTATCAATGACCTTTTTGGCAGACAAGAAGATAAGAATTGTCACCAAGTCAAGATGTGGTCACCCACTCAACAATTAGTCAACAAATCAATAGTTCTAAATTTTGGCCTATAAAAGGAGGCATTTGCCATGTATTTAGGCATCTTAGTTTTCAGATCAAGATCATACTCTTGCTCTCTTTTTATATTTTATAATGCTTAAGTTTTGCTTATATTAATCTCTTGCTTATGCTTTTTATTTCCTTTCCTTGTTTATTTATGTTTCTCTCTTTCATTATGTTTAGCTAAATTTATCATGTCAAGGTGAAAAGGTTACACTAATGGTGTAAGAATAAGTATAATATAAACTCAACATGGACCTTAATGTTTGATACTAACATGTTTTATATTTGTTATCTTGTTCACTTTTAATACTTTGCTTATTAAATGGTTAATCTAGATTTATATTGTACAACCCTTGGCACAACAAATACTTGGCACTTTCACAGCCCAACTGTATGGTATAATCGACACTTGTGCTATGAAAGGAACTTGATTTGTTGTTAACATAAGTTATAATCATGAATGCCTGACAACATTTACAAGTATTAGCATTATTCGAATAAGATAACTAATGTAATCATGTTAACAATTTATAATCCGATTGGAACCTCCTTTGTGTGTGGTTTCCAGTTGAGTAATAAAAAGAGTTTATACTATACTTGTTTAAAATATCATTAATGGATCCTCTAACCTTGACAATTATTTTATCATTGTTTAATCCTTACATCAATATTACATCTCAAAGCTCTCTTTAACTTCTTCTTCTTGTTGTTGTTGTTGTTATTTATAATTTATATAGTTAACCTCCATGTGGTTTGACCCCGATCTTGCCGGGTTATTTATTACTTCGACACTCCTGCACTTAGAAGAAGACATCAATCTTTTAGTCGTATCAATTGGTAGTTCGGTACGTGGCCCCCCTATATTGTCGCAGCAAAGTGTAGTTGGAGTTGGACTCAAGATGCCCAGTTTAGTTAGGAGAGATCGGATCCACATAACTTCAGCGGTGGTATTGGCAACCGCGTGATACTCTGCTTCCATGCTTGAACATGATATCGTTGGTTGTTTATATGAGCTCCATGAGATTAAATTGGAACCAAGGTATACACAGTAGCCACTGACAAATCATTTTTCGTCAGGACAATCGGCCCAGTCGGCGTCGAAGAAGGCATGTATGTCGGTGGATAAGGTGCGGCGGATGAGGATGTTGTAGTGGGTGATTTGTTAGAGATAACAGAGAATCTGTTTGACGGCAATCCAATGGTCTGTCCTGGGACGCTGCATGAACTAGCACACTTTGCTACGACAAATACGATGTCGGGTTTGGTAAAAGAGAGATACTAGAGAGAGCCAACAGTACTGCGATAAAGGGTTGGATCACTGAAAGGATCACTTTTGAAAAGTTATAAATTGTTTGTTGTGGACATGAGGGAGTTCACTGGCTTGGTATGTAGCATATTAGTCTTCTTGAGCAGGTCAAAAATATACTTTTGTTGTGAGAGAAAAAAGCCATGGTCATCTTGTAGAGCTTCAATACCTAGAAAATAGTGAAGGTCCCCAAGATCTTTGAGAGGGAAATCTTGTTGCAGATTTGTAATGATGGAGTGTAAAAGAAATTTGTAAGGCCTGGTGATGATGATATCATCAATATAGATGACAACCTGTTGTGATTTGAAAATGAATAAAGAAGTATCGGTTTTGGAAGCAGTAAAGCCCATTTCTACCAGTTTATTGCTGAGTTTAGAGTACCAAGCTTGAGGTGCTTGTTTAAGCCCATAAAGAGATTTTTAAAGGTGACAAACATACTCAGGACATGATGAATCAGAGAATCTGAGAGGTTGGGTCATGTAAACTGTTTTTTATAGGGTTCCATGTAAAAAGGTATCTTTGACATCAAGTTGTCAAATGGGCCAATTTTGTGATACTACAAAAGAGATAATAGTTTGAATGGTAGTGGGTTTTACCACTAGACTGAAGATATCATCATAATCAATACCTGGTAATTGGTGAAAGCCTTTTACAACTAGATGGGCTTTGTAACGTTTTATCAACCCATCAGCCTGTTTCTTAATTCGGTAGATCCACTTACAGCCCATAAGATTTGTGTTGGGCTTTGGAGGGACTAGGACCCATGTGTCATTGTCAAGTAAGGCTTGAAATTCCTCATTTATAGCTTGTCTCCAATGTGGGCCTTTTAAGGCAGTAGTGAAGGAAGTGGGCTTAATTTATTTGATCTCGACGAGTAAGGCCTGTGGAGTGGAAGTCATGTCAGGTGGTATACTCTTAGGACTGTGTATGTTGTTTTTGGATTATGCGATCATGGGATGTGAGTTTTGTTGTTCAAAATTAGGCTCGAGTAGAGAGTTTGGGTTTGAGGGAAGGCACAAGTCAAGTTTTAGTTGGTTTGGTGGAAAAGAGAGGTCATTTAGCAAACGATTAGGGTGCGAGATATAGAGGGATGAAGGCAGTGTTAGAAGAGGGGCTTAGCGATCAGGAGAGGGAGGATTCATTTGTTGGAATGGAAAACGGGTTTCATTGAAGATTATATGCTTAGAGATAAAGATTCAGCCTATGGATTGTTACAGGCATCGATATCCTCGATGGTTGGGGCTGTAGCCAAGAAAAACACAGAGATCTGAGCGGTAATCCATTTTATGGGAGTTATATGGGTGAAGGTAAGGCTAACAGGGGCACCCGAAAGTACGAATGAGAGTATAGTCTAAAGGTTGTTTGAACAGGATTTCAAGTAGGGTTTTGTGTTGAATGACTAGAGACGAAAGATGATTTATGAGATAGGTGGCAGTGATGAAAGCATCATCCCAGCATTGTTGTGGGATAGACGTATTTGCCATTAGTGTGAGGCTAGTCTCAACGACGTGGTAATGACGACGCTCGATTGACGCATTTTGTTCGTGAATATGTGGGCAAGGTAGACGATGGATGATGCCGGAGTTAAGAAGATATAATTTTAAGGCCTGAAATTCACCTTCAAAATCAGTTTAGATGCTTTTGATTTTGCAATCAAAGTAGCATTCGATTTGAAGCTGGAAATTGATGAAGGTATGGGCAATTTGTGATTTGGCATCAATAGGAAATAGCCATATGAATTTAGATAAATCATCAATGACGCATAAGTAATCTTTATTTCCATGAACAGATTCAGTGGACGATGGCCTCCATACATCCATAAATATTTAGCTTAAAAGGAGAAGATGAAACAAAATTTGACCAATGAAAAGGTAATTTGTGACTTTTCCCTAATTGACAAGCATGATTAACTGGAAAATATTTATTGTTGGTGACTGCTAGATGAAACTTTGAGAGAATTGCTTTGGTTGTGCGTAAAGCAGGGTGTCCGAGGCGTGTATGCCATTGTGGAACCGAAACTCTTTCACTGAGGTAAGAAGCTGGACTAGTGGAGGGAGAGGTGAGAGTTTGTGGAGGATAAAAGCTATTTTTACTTGGTCCTTGAAGAAGGATAACGCCCGAGGATGGATTCTTGATGTAGAAAAAGAAAGGGTGAAATTCAAAATAAACGTTATTATCATTTGTGAATTGATGAACTGACAATAAGTTCTTTTTTATTTCAGGAGCATGTAGATGAAAAAAAGATTTGGAAGTAGAATAAAGAAGAGAAGAACCAGTATGAAGAATTTTCAAACCTTGTCCATTGCCCACCTGAATTTGATCAGGTCTAGTGTAGGGGTTGGCATTAAGTGAAAGGTTATTGAGATTTGAGGTAATGTGATTAGTGGCACCAGTGTCAGGGTACCAGTTTTGATCATAGTTAGGTATAGGAGAATGGACTGTATTTGCTTGAGGATTAGATGGAGAAGGAGATTGGTGTTGGTGGTTGAATCGATATTAACAAGTTGTTGTTGTATGGCCTATTTTGGAACAGATTTGACTTTGAGGTTTGTTGGAGTGTGATTGTTATTGAGGGAAGAAATTTTGGAATCCATACCCCCTACCTATAAACTGATTGCCATAGTGAGAACCACCTTTATGTGAATGTGGACCATGATGAGCCCGATCGGATGGGAGGTGACAATGTTGACTGAGGGTAGGCTGAATTCATTAGAGGTGTTTTGTTGGTTAAGGCGATTTTTATGAGTGATGAGGCATCCATATAAGTAATCAAGGGAGATAGGATCTAGTCTGGTGGTAATAGAGGTGACAAGTGAGTCGTAAGAGAAAGGAGACCAACTAGAAGATATAAGGTGATTTTTGAGAAGCTAAGAGGATGACTAATAGCAAAGAGAGTATCTAACAATAGTTTGACTTTGGTGAAGTAATCAGTGATTGTGAGGATGCCTTTTTAAAGGTGGAGAGTTGGAAATGCATGCTGAGAATGCGGGTAGATGAGGTAGAGGAGAATGTTTTCTCTAATACGAGCCAGACATCTCGGGAAGATGTAAGACCCATAACTTGTGTGAGAAGGGATTCAATGAGGGAGGTGAGAAGGGCACTTAGAATGATTTGATCTTATTGGGACCAGTGAATGTATTCAAGATTAGGAACATGAGTAAAGGATGAAGGAATTGTGATTAGTGGGCAGGGGATAGAGCCATCTAGGTACCAAAAAGATTTTGACAACGAAGGTATGGGATTAGTTGAGCTCGCCAAAGAAGGTAGTTATCTTGGGTGAGTTTGATTGTGATGAAATGATGGAGTTAGGTGGGGAGAATAGAATTGATAACAACAGAAGAAGAATTGTTGAAGGCCTTGAGAGACGTATGTCTTTGTAGGCTCTGATATCATAAAGAGATTGAAGAGAAAGGTAAATAGTAGAAATGTTTTCATCGGTGTTTTTGGAGAATCACATGTTGTTTTATTTATAGATGTTTTTGGAGAAGACCAACTCTGTTACAAGATACATTTGAAAGTATTTGAATTTATAGATAGTTTGTTATCTCCTGGTTTTGCTTCCTTGAACATGATTTTCTTCTTCTTGTTTGTTTTGAATTTGAGCTTTACCTATTTATTAAAGTGTGTTTGGCAGTGTGGTTGCGGTTGCTTTTCAAATAGCTTTTCATGTCAAAATACATGCTAATGATATTTTTTTATTTTTTAAAAATCATTTTTGATATCAGCACATCAAAATGATTTGAAAACACTAAAAATATATTAATTTGAAGTTAATAAAAAAATAAAAAATTTTCAAATTTTATCAAAAGCGCTTTTGAAACGCAGAAACAAACAGGCCCTAAAGATTCGATTGTGCCATTATCTTGAGTTTTATCTGGTGGTTAAGGTTTATCTATTTGTTGAGATTCAGTTGTGCCATTACTTATATCCGAGTAATTGGATTTCATGTATCAAGGAGTGAAAGATTTTATGACAACAAAAAAATAAAATTGTTATAAGCTAAACAATATAGAGTACTATTAGAGAGGCCGAGGCTAACTAATTAATTATCATCCGAATCTTAATACTCGAAATAGAAATTCAATACCAGGCATTGAAAGGATCATGTCTTGTGATAACATGAAAACAAATGCTTTCTTTTCAAATTTTGACAAATAATTGCCAAAACAACGGTGACCACAAATAAAAATATAAATACATCTCCTTCTTTCTTATTAATATTAAAAGAATCATTGATTGCTTAAGCAATTAATATTTTACTATAAATATCCCTATTTAATTTAGCCAAAATGATGATTTATTTTTTAAAAAATATCACAATAAATTAAATTTTTTAACTAAATAGCATAGTTTTAAAAACAATTGGTAAAACATCACAGTTTCAGTCTATCACAATTCCAAAATACGACATCTTATGGATATCACGATTTTGAAGCGTGATAATTTGCCCTATCGAGATTTAAAATCATGACATGTCACAAAATTAGAAACTATATGCCCCTGCTCTTTTTCTCTTTAAAAATCCAGTAGCCAACCCTCTTCTCTTTTTTAAAAAAACCTTGTTGAAAATGAATAGTTCTCGCCATAGAAAAAACTAGAAATCACACCCCTTTTGTCTCCAAGCCTCGAAGCATGTTTTTCTCATAAAAAAATCATCGCTGCCACCACTTCTCAGCCACGACCATCATGCTTCCACTACTTTTTAATCGAAAAGGCAAGTATCCTACATTGATATTAATTTTGTTGATTTTATATTTAATTTGTGATTGGTATAGTTGTGATTAAATTATTATTTGGAGTTAGTTTAAAAAATAGAGTTTGTTTGAGTTTTATATATATATATATATAAAATTAGTTATGTATTAAGTCAATTAGGGTTGATTTTATGCAATTTTTTTATTTTATAAATTAGCTCACACATTTACCACCACCTTTGTCTAAAAAAACCTTTATCAACTTGATGCAAATTTTGTTGCTAATGTTATTTCAATCTTTATGATGAATAATATTTCTTTAACAATTGCAACATAAAATTTTCTACGATAAGACATGAGTTGTAAAACAAAAGGTGTATTAGCATCGTTTTGGTTTACATGATAAGTCGTTTGAAATGTTACCAAGATTGTTGTTAGAAAAAAAAATCAAGTCATGGAACAACTATTGACTGGAATCACAAAGGAAAAAATTGATAATAGCATAATGATTTTTTAGATTTTTTTTTTGTCATTTAGACCTTGTATTGAATGTTTCAAGTGTTGTAGGCCACTAATCAATATTGACGGCACACATCTATATAGGCGATATGATGGAAAATTATTGATTCCAATTGCTTTTGGTGCAAATAATAGGATATACCCTTTGGGTTTTGTACTTGTAAAAAAAAGAAAATAGTTACAAATATAAATGGTTCTTACTTTTCTTACCATGATACATTACTAGTGAATAAATTGGCATTTGTATAATATCAAACAAATATACAAGCATTAAGAATTGAGTAGTAGAAATTTGGCACGAACCTTTAATCAATATCGTGCCTGATATTTTATAATCAATTTCAATCACAAATTCAAAGACTCATCTATAAAGAAAGATTTGATAGAGATGTGTTATGAACCTTCAAGGTTTAAATTTGATTTGTGGTTCTTGAGAATAAGCAATTTGGATCTAGAATATCGAGAACGACTTAAGTGGAAAAAAAGGACACTTTCTTATTATAGGCCACTAGTGTAGAAATATAATAACTAATATATCTTAATTTTATTCAAGAAAATAATTTTATTCAACATGGGATAATGTGGCAACTAGAGATATAGGTTGAATTGACAATTAGTAAGGATAGATCGAGAGATCACTTTACTATGTTGTTCGTGGATTATTTAAGATGGTTAAGATGGTAATAAACTTGATTAAATTTTGAGGAAAGATCTGGATTATTTATGTGATTACTTGATTTCTATTAAAATAAGGACTAAGGTGGCAAGATAAGTAAACTTTACAAGCAAACTATGAAGCATAGTAATGGAAAAGCCATTTAAGAATAATTAAAGTTGTTTAATATGTCTAGAGATAATTTGATAGAATTTATAGTGGTATGACGAAGAAAAAAAATTAAGTCTATATGATGATGATAATAAAAATTTATGATATTATCATTTACATATTTAGTGATTTTCAGTCAAACTCTTTATTGAAAAAATTATAAAATGTTATAATACAACTTTATATAATATTTCTTTAAATTAAATATGGATTGAGAATGCATAATATATTATATGAACATACTCTAAAACTATCTTTGTTTTCTTATCGTACCGCTTTTTTTCTTAATTCATTTCAATCGATGTCAATTAATGAATAAGTGATGTTTTTTTTAGCTGATGAGAAAATAATTTAAAGCACTAATACATTTGTATACAAACTTTAGAATTTGGGTCAATAAACATCTTTCATGGGTATGAGAATGGTTACCATTTCTGTTTAAATACAATGAGAATAATATGAATAAAAATAATTATATCAATTAGCATAATGTTTTGGCGAGATCGCCGTGTACAAGACAATAGTAATTCACAAGGAATGCTACGGTGAAAGTTTTGATTGTCATACATAGATATGATATATGTTTTTGAGGATTTATATGTTCAAGTTTTAAAGTCCAATAAATCAAAAAAGAAAGTACAAACTCAAAGAAAAAGAAAAGGAAGAAAAATATATAGAAACATTGTTGAGGATTTTTGTGAAAGTTTTAATGTTTAGAAAAAAAACGTATATGATACTTAAAGAAAATAAAAGAAAGTTAAACGTATTTATAGAGATTTGTTTTCTTGATATAAAACTTAATTAAAAATAAAAAAGAAATACGAAGGAGAAAACAAAATAAGATTATGATACAATTAGATAATAGAAAAAAGACCACAAATATAAAACAATATACATTTTTGCTTCAATCCTACATTGAAACCGTCTCCATTTTATAAAATAAGTTAACGGTCAAAATATATATATAAACTAGTAGATGTTGGGTTATTGAATATCATATATAAAATAATTCAGGAGTCTCTAAGATTTTTTTAAACAGATCTAGAATTATATAGGGATTTATTATCTGAAAATCTGATCTTTTTCGGCTTTAAATAATTTTTTAAAGGCTAAGTTTTCACAAATTACAAGCCGTCTAATTGTCCAGCCTCCAACAAAAATCCACATAAACCACTAGTAAGAAATTTCTTAAGTCCCGATTTAGAAGAGAATGATTGTTATGCCTAGAGTACTAGTTTTTTATTCTATGATTTACGTAGTTTTTTGGTCTAATAGACAATCACATAAAAATAAGAGGCATAACTTACTATTTATAGAAAAATTTTAAAAACCCTATAAATTAGCAAAATATCAATTTTCCCCTTGAACAATATCCATTTATTAATTCAGGATAATTTTTTAAATTAATTCAATCTAGTCCTTACTTGATTTTTCTAACTCTAGAAATATAATCCATGTATTAATTATATTTTAGTTATTAATTTCTAAAATATATTTTAATCAAGTCATACTTACTTAAATCATCTCAATTTAATTTATGACTAATGGTTCTTAATGTATGTAACCCATTAGATTCCTAATATGTTGGCCTAAATATAAATTGTAATTATAATTACATAGAATTAAATAAATTAAATAATTTAATTTATTATCAATTCAACAACTAATTAATTTATATTTGAAAATCAAGTGCATCGTCTAGTAACGTGTTATGATCCTCCAAATATTAGAAAATTCATTAGTGGTTTGACTTAACCTTTTACTGACCTGTTTTTTAGTATAATTAATATTCTTTCATCAATAATGTTTTGATTTAAAGCATATAGTATATTTGATCTGTTAAATCATGTTTGCTCTATACATAATAATCATTGATTGTTTGGATAAGATTTGAAACTCTTTTCAAATCTTATTCCACCTTATTCAAGGATTTTTCAGTCAATGCTATTTCAGAATAAATGAAATATTTTCTCTAATTCACATGTAGGGTGATAAATCCTATATTGATCACTTAAGTACCTTCATATATTTTATATTATACACAATATCTACTCCTTCGTTATCTTGATTAAAATAACATGTAACAAAATTAAAGCATAACATTCTCTACATAAAATAACTTAGTGATCTCATGTCTAAGGATCTCTTAAACAACCATAACATGAGCCCTTTTCATAAATATATGTGACCTCTCCATATGAGATTTTCATGTGGATTAGTTCAGTGTAAATGTCTTATGACAAAATCTACATGGTAGTTTTAAGTATCTTTTATACCTCAACTTATGAGAATAACTGCTCCATTTTATAAAGTAAAGAACATAATATGTATCAGTCTCAGCAATTTTAATAAATATCTAATATTTAAGAGAGTATTGACCATTAACCTTTTAGGAATAATACTTTGATGTAATATGAATCTCAAAATTTTAATAATTTTATAATTTTTTTATAAAATATTTTTAACTCATGAACTTTATCTTTAGTCTTGATTTATAAATTAAACATTTGATTTATTAATCTAATATTATACGAATATTAAATATAAATTAAAATTTTATTAACAATAAATATATATTTATATAAATATAATATTATTACTACAAAAATATATTGAACTAACTCGGATGCCAACAAATAAGCATTCGTGCATAAATTTCTTAAATATATATTCAACTAGTTGCCCCTTTTCATGAAAAAAAAAAAATCGCACCAAATTATAAAAAAACAACTGCAAAGTGAAGAGTTAAGGCAAACCAAACTGAAGGAGACACACAAGGAAAAACAAAAAAAGGACAATATGTTGACTCGAGGACATCATCGGCATCAAACACCGTACGCCCACTTGATGCAATCCGAGGAGGCTTTCCAACCAGAGAACTACAACAATATAAAAATGAGGTAGAATAACCTAATTTTATTCGAGTATTTACTTTCATTTTGAACAATTTCAGGAAATTAAAAATTGGGTTAATGCCTTTATTTATCTTTTATATAATAAGATAATTCTTCAAAATGTCCAAAAGGTCAATCCAATGTCCCGCGTGGCTTAGTGGATTTTTACCGAAACAAGGTTGCATAAAGTTACTAAAAATTTTGAATTTTTTTTATTTAAAATATATATTTTTTATTTTTAAATTATTTTAATATATTAATATAAAAAATAATTTTTAAAATAATAAATAAATTTTATTTTAATATATTTTTAACAATGTTTGACATTGAAAAATATTTTTAAAAAAATTTGATTTTTTTTTTATTTTTTTACTTTAAATTCATATAAATATAATGTTTTCATATTATATTAAAAATAATTTTTAAAAAATAAAAAATATTATTTTAATATATATTAAAATAAAAAATATTTTAAAAAACAA
>Ga0325404_1003639_pt1 | contig 16421 bp, 5 predicted proteins | sample PopdelMetagenome_18_FD_205664 | JGI IMG/M metagenome (GOLD analysis project Ga0325404, IMG submission 205664) | Populus deltoides microbial communities from Bellville, Georgia, United States - Xylem-Control-R1 | ecosystem: Host-associated > Plants > Phyllosphere > Stem > Wood/Secondary xylem... | reverse complement strand
GTTCCAAGCTCCAAATGTCATGCAGGCATTACACAGTTGATCAGTGTCATTGTTGACATATTTATTGCTCTGATCTCTTAAAGTATGTTGATGGTCCATCTTTTCCACATTTAGGGTCTGAGATGGTACGCGAAACGTCTTAGGATAGATGAAGATGGAGACGTGGCAGATGAGTTCTTTGACGAGGTTTTACCAAACACATCTTCCAGTGTTGATGAACAGCACAAGCCTTTGCCGAGGTTTGAAGTGAAGCACAGTACTCGGCCAGCTAAAATCAAGAAGCAGATGATGTCCCATGATGGGAAAATTCAACAGTGTGTGGAACATCAAGGTAGATTGCAGTGGGTATAATGGATCTTCACGTCAAAGTCCAGGGCTCATGGGTGGCTGGGTGGGTTTCATTTGTCAGATCTATAGGGTAAGTATGTTTCTGGGTCATTCTTTTCTAATAGATTAACGTTTGTTGTCGTGGCCTGAATTGTCAAACCCCTACACCCAATTGTATTAATGTTTATGTTACAAAGCTTTGTCCAATTGGTTTGTGATGAGATCTTGATTTAGACCATCTAATCAGATAAATCTTACAGAATCCTGCAGGATTCGAATTCATGCACCAATTGATCCAAATCTGAATACACATCAAGTTGAATAGACCGAACTAAATTGTTCCATGTGCTTTACTTGTACATACATTTTCTTACTCTTCCCTTCGAGAAGACACTCATATCCGGTCTGCTTGTACACCTGGTTTTAATTGCTCACATTGTCTTACTCCCGGATTTGTTATTTTGTTTATTTGCACCCAAGGTGAAATACAAGAATGATCCAATGATTTGCATGCCGTGGAATTGTTTTCTTGTATTTGCCCATCAACTGTTTACGTAGGTCTGAGTTATGTGGGCAAAACCAAATGAAAAATTTCTTATTAAAATTAGGCCAGTTTTACCCTCTGAGACATCTGCTGCATATTTTTATGTCTGATGATGTCTGTTCTTCCCAAAACAAAAGTTCATACCGCAGCATGGTAAAGAGGGATGCGTGATTTATCAATAATTTTCGGTTCAGAAGAGAGTTTCCAACAGAGAACTGACAAACTCAAGACAGACAAGTCTACACACACACACACACACACACACACACACCGAGTCCTACCTTCCATCACAGCATGGCTAATTGTTTAAATATGCCCGTGTCCAGGAGGGTGTCCTCCTAGGGGGTATGCAGGGGCCGTGGTTCCAGGCATGGTACCACCAGTTCCGACTGGCTGGTTAGCATGGGTTCCAACAACGGGCTGAGTGCCCACCACAGGCAGGCGGTGGTGGTGGTGCTTGGAACTTAATTTCTCAGCTGCATGCTTGGCTTTGGCCTGATGCAATTCCATCTTTGCCTGTGCTCCCTTTACTTTTCTACGCTCCCTGGCCAACTCTTTCTCTTCTGCTGTCCTGGCTGTTGTTAACTCTGCCTGCAAGTTTTCAACAAGAATTTTTTACAAAATTAAGGCACAAGGATGAAACACATGCTTAGGCATATATATATACTTTCCTTAGGCATATATATATATACTTTCCTTATCTCTCTCTATTTGAGTTGTTCAAGAAATATAACCTGCTCTTCAACCTTGGCTTTGCAGATAGTCATGCGCTCCTTAGCAACACTAGCCAAATTGCTGATTTTCTCCTTAGCAGCTTGCATCTTTCTATTTCTGCTTCCACAAACTGTTTCTTTATTTATTTATGTTTCGCTGAAGTAGAAACAGCAATTGCTGCGATAATGTTCCAGTCTAGAAATGTAAGGAATTGCTAGGCCAAATGCTCCAAAGATTAGGACGCCACGATAACTGCCACGTGCCACTCATGCAACTGCATGCCTTTGATCAGGTGCCAGGTTGCACAGGTGCACGCTCTAGACACATGAGCTTTTCTTGGGGCTTATCGTTACGAGGAATAAGGAAAGACGGAGCCTAAAAAGCTGGGACAAAATGAATCACTAGTTTAGGTCTTGCCCCAGAAGAAAAATGGCAACAATCCTGACATTTTCTTTTTATGGTGTGCATCATTGAATCTGATCAAGCAGTAAACATGAATTGAACAAAACAAGAAAACATCTAGAGTTGATGAGCGGCAGCTTCACTAGACTCAACATTTTCCTCAACGATTTACTCGAATTTGCTTACAAATAAGTATTTTCCTCGCCTAAGAAGCTTTCCCGCTCTTAAAAGTTATCAACAAGCGGAGACACACGAGTAAAAAAAATAAAAATGCTAGATACACAAAACAAACACAACAATTGTATGAAATCTCTCCGAACCTTTTATTTACTCAATAAAATAAATTACAAAAGCTCTCTTGTGTGTGCCATGCACAAAATTACCTTATCCTTTTAGGAATTACATGCTACACAACTTATTTTCCGACATATATATAAAGTATATACATAGAAGTTACAAAGAAAACTTCTCCTTTCATTTCTAACAGGTACTTAGGTAATTTTACCCTATATTCCTATGAACTTAGTGGCTTCAAGAGTACTTCCAACCATTCTCCATGTCTTTCAGCATGCCATCATTATCTAGATATGTTCTTCCATAACTAGTCATGCTTGTAACTACCATACCAACTCACTACTTGACTATAACCACCACTCACAACACTGCTGTGACTTTCTTGGCCAACTATTAGCCTTATTATTGCTAGGTTAGTTGTGTTTTTTTATTGGATTGGACAGTCTATATTCTAAGCCCACATCCATACCAGCATGAACCCACTATTTACATAAGTTATTGTGCAACTTGTCTATTGATTCTACCATTGTCAATGTAGTTGTCAAACAAAATTAATATCGTCTAAGGAACATGTCATCATTATACATCTCGTGTTCATAGATTACATAACAAACCTTCTCTACTAGAAGAGCTCAACGCCTTTTTTGGCTTAGACTGATAGTGCCCATGTTTTTCAACTGTCACAATCAGTTTGTTTCCTCAACGAAACCTCCTGGTTTATCCTTTTTTTCATGAATAATTCAGCCCGTCGATTCTTTGATGAGTGAAAAACAAGTGTCATAATTCTACTATCCTTTAAAGCCCTTCTTATTTTCAACAAAGTCAACCAAAAACAACTTTAAAACTAACCTAAATTGTTTAGACCAATCCTATGATATCCCATAGATAAAGATAAAGTTGTAACACTAGTGTCACTTTTTGTCATGTCTCTAAAAAATCATATACAACTTTATAATTACACACAAACAATGCTCATTCCCTTAACAATCATATATACCAATTTGTTCATACGTATGTAACTCTCTAAAATTGCATAAACCTCTGTAAAACTTATCAAACTCTTCGAACTTTATATGTGACCTATAGTATAAAAATGTGACTAATAGAGTCTTAGTGATCAACAACCCTTTTATGTCAAAGTTCTTTTGGAGTTTCGAAGGCCATCAATCCTTAACATGTCCAAACACATAAAAAAATAACAACTCATTATCAATTCTACTTGATTTGATTCTCTATATGCAACTGTTGTACCTAAGAAACTCTATCACTACCCAGATGGTTTTATTGATGCAAAAAACTTGTTGTTCTAACTCTTAATACATGTTTTATCCATTGAAAATCTGCAATATAATAACCCCAAAAGGGAAACCAACCTTGCTTTTATCATCATGATTTGTTTGTCATTAAGGTGTATAAAATCATAATCATGATTCATTTATCTAAATTTGTCTATTTCTCTAATATGCACAGAACATCCATTTTACTTCTTTCACCCCAATATGTCTCATCATCATGATGCACACAATAACCTCAATCCTGCTCGTCTAAGGCAATCTAACCATGCCACATCCTTGCTAGTTAGGTTGATACCTTTACGGCTAAAATCTCAACTTAGTTGTAAAGCACACATATAGAATTTATATATATTGTTTCCTCAACACCTTTATCCATAAAGATAGTATAAGTTATCCCCACTTTAAGAAGTTATTCATAAAATGACTCCTATCACAAATATAACAACTAAAATTTTTCCGTGAACCCTTTCTTTTCACCCTCAACAAACCATTGTCAACATTGTCCTCAGATTTTGATGAGATTCTAAAAGTTTCATTGTTGACATTTGGTCTAAAATTTGTGAGTCCATTGTCAAAAACTATGGTAGACCCAAATCCTCATTAGATATAATCCTTCATCATAACTTTATGTAACCTATATAGTAGTTAAGCTACCAATTTTGTAAACTTTCTGAAATGGCACTCACAATATGGTTCGTTATTTTTCCTAGAACATCCCATGCTTTGATACTGATTGTCATATTGAAAAATTTCATGCCCAAATTTCAACCTCTATATAGAGCGTAGTCTCATTAGACTCAGCCTTTTCCATTACGATTCACTAATGTTTGCTTAAAATTAAGAGTTTTTCTCATCTAAAAGGTTTCTTTACACTCTTATAGGTTATAAATAAGCAAAATCATACAAGAAAAAAGAATGAATGTTGCACAAAAAAATTTCAATAATTATAAGGACTCTTTCTTAACCTTTTATTAACTCAACAAAAGAAACTACACGAGTTCTCATGTGTGCTATGCATAAAAATGCCTTGTTCTGTCAGACATTACATGCTATACAACTAATTTTTCCAGCATATAAAGTATGGTTATAATTTATGCTATATATAAAGTATATACATGGAAGTTACAAAGGAAACTTCTCCCCCTATTTCCAAAAAGTTCTTAGGTAGTTTTACCCCGTGTTCCATGAATTTAATGGCCTTAATACTTAGAAATTTAGTGGAAAGTTTGTCCTCATGTTTCCATAAACTTACCGACTTCAAAAGCATTTTCATCCATGCTCCATGTCTATCTAGCATGGTCTCATGATTTGACTATGTTCTTCCATAGCTAGTTATACTTGTAACCGCCATAAAAACTCACTACTCGGTTATAATCGCAACCAATAACATTGCTGCAACTTTCTTGGTCAACTGTCAACCTTATTGCTGTCAGGTTAGCTATGTTTTTTCTAGGCTTGGATAGTCCATCATCCAAGCCTACATTATGCCAACATGAACCCATTGCCCACATAAATTTTCATGCAATCTTCCTATCAATTCTGCCACTATCACGCGACTATCAACCCTCACTAACACCACTAGAGAACTTGTCATCGTTATGTTTCTCATGCATGTAGACATCCATAACACCTTTTCTCTTAGAATAGGACCTTAACTACTCAAGAAAAGTTTTAGATGTTTGTACCTAACTACTTTTAAACACAAGTAGATTGAGATGGTCCCATCCCAAAAGAAAATAATGATAAACTTTCTAAGATTTGTTCTAGATTGCACTTTTCTTTTTCTATTTAAAAAATTATATTTTTCATACTACAATTAATATAGTTGATAACACTTTATATAAAAGTCAAGAACACGATCAATAAGCACGGTAAAAAAAGTTGAAAATATTATACATTTTGATTTGAGCGTGTTTGGGAGTGCTTTTCAAAAGGCTTCTGAAAAAAATTGAATTTTTTTTTTGCTTTGAAGTAATATGTTTTTGATGTTTTCAAATCATTTTAATGTGCTGATCTTAAAAATAATTTTTAAAAAATAAAAAAATTTATTGGCATATTTTTCTGAGTGAAAAGCACTTTGAAAAGCAATTATAACCACACTCCCAAACACCCTTAAATTTACAAAATGTTCTTATATATAAAAAATTAGTGCATGTATAGTTGATGACTTTGTTCCAATTGTAAATGATTCTAGTGCTAACTCTATGGTCCTTTTCTTTTCTTCTTCCTCTTTCTAGTAAGCTATAAATGCATTTATGCTTTCAGATTTAACTCTACAACCAATTATTACACATAACTAATACTTTCACATGTAATAGCAACATCCAATTCTTGATTGTCATGTAAATATATTGACAATCCATTTAATTCAATTTAGTTTGTGAATTCAATTCTCTAAGTTTTCACCAAACAAGCCAACTAAAATTCTAATTAAACAAAAAAGTTAAATTCCAAAATATTGAAAAACAATCTCATCTTACCTCTCCTAAATTCTCAACAACTTAACAATAACAAGGAAAAAACCTCAAAAAATAAAGCATACATAAAAAAAACTTTAATTACTTTGCAAAACCATTATTTCACAATCCCTTCCAAAACAAAAATTCTAAGATCCCAAACTCTTCAAACATTAAAAAAAAGAAAAAGGTAAGGGACAATTTGCAAGAAATAAACAAGACCAAACCATGTTAGCAAGAAAAATTAATATGATTGTTGTCCACCAAATCTTTACTTGTTCTAAATGCTCCTCTAAATGAGTTAATGCCAAGCTTATTAATGGATCATCCTTGCATACTCCTAATTTATTTTATGATTTTTTGTTTTTGTTGATGGGTTTTGATTTGAAAATTAAAAGAGGTTTAGAGAAAAGTAGAAGAATTAGAGACTTTGATTGAAGAAAGAGAAAAGATAATTAGAAATTTTGATAAAAAAAGAATCTTGATTTTTAATATATATTGGTATTTAGTTTTTTTTTAATAAAATTTTAAAGTTGATATTGAGAGGAAAAACGAAATTTAGAATAAACTTTAGGAGATTTTAATTTTTCCTTCTAATAACCATGGTAGATCATCCTTAAAATCAACTATAAAATCATCAAGTATTGATTTGTTTTTTTAAAAAAAACATTGGAAGTGTCATGATTATCAAAGAAACGACAAAGCCAGAGCTAACATGATAAATTAAATGATTTTTTTTAAAGAAATTTAAATAATTTAGAGAAAAAAAATACAATTAGTGGCTAATCTAAAAGAGAATTAATTAACTGAAATCAAATAAAAAAAGATAAGATAAAAAATCATAAATAGGATCAATATTATGAAACACATTAATGATTTATACTTATTTCTAAAATCATTTATCAAGAAAGTATAAATCAAAGAGCCATTTGATAGAACTAGAAAAACCTGAACTTTTTTATTTCTACATCCAAAATTGTTTATTATGCTAATTTTTACAGCAAAGAGATATTAGGCCAAGAAAGTTTTTTTTTATAAAGGGCCAAAAAGCTTAAAGGAAAGAACAAATACCATCCCATTCAAAATTTATTAAAATTTTAGGCAATCCAATAGAAAGTGCCAAAAAGCCCTGTAAATCCGATATTATAATTTATATATATAAAAAATTATGTTGTATATAATTTTAGATGGTATTTGAAATTGTAGTGGAATTATTTGTTTTTAAATTTATTTTTAAAAATATATTAAAATAATTTTTTTAAAAAAATATTTTTAATATAAACATATAAAAAAGTTAATTTAAAATAAAAAATTAATTTTTTTTTTAAATAATTATACCATAAAAACAAATACAACCTGAGCATAGTTAAAAGAAACGTTAGAACGCACGTGCCGGACACCTTGGCGAGCCAAAAAAAAAAAGAAAGACCGGTGTGTTCATTATTCTTGACTTCAAACAAAACGAACTCTGCAACTCTCCATCTCAAAACAAATTAATAAAATAAAACCTCAAAAATCTCTCACATCACCGATTACCGAATCATCACCGTTCATCAACCTCTAGATCTGCATTTCCAACCTCCATCCGCCGTCTGTTACCGGAGACAAGGGGTTGTTTGACTAATATTTGAGGCGCTGATCAACTGGATCAGAGATGCCGGTGGCTGCTTCCGCCATCTACTTCTTGAATCTTCGAGGCGATGTTCTTATCAATCGCCTCTATCGCGACGATGTCGGGTAATCTCTTAATATCTGCTTTCATTCATATATATATATATATATATATTTGAATTGAACTTTTAGGAACCTTGCCGTGTAATGTATCTTGTTTTATTAAATCATTTCTCATTTAGCTTAGATTATGTGCCATCGCTTGCCAGATTAACTCTAATCGTCCGATAGATTATATTTCGATGAAAATTTATGCCAATAACAAGTAAATGTTATTGTTTTATGCCGTGGATATCGGAATGATTTTTTCCACGAAATTGCTTCAATGAATAATCGTCACTCAGAACATATGATAAGTTGTTTCACAGTTTAAAAGAATAATTGCACAGTGCAATTTCTTCATCATAGTTCTTATTCTATAAAAATAAGTCCCGCCGAAAGCATAAAATGATTCACACAGCCGCAACTTCATCCTGTTACTTTGCTTGTAGTTTGCTTTTGAGATATTCAATGAGGCGTGAACATTCTCAATTTCGTGTCTTCAAGAGGAATCGAACCTCCGAGGCTCCACTGCAAGGTTTTGAATCACACAAGGCTATCTTTTCCCCTCCAAAGAATATCCAGAGTAAATAATTTCTCCTTTACTTTTGCGAAGAAGACAGAATTTGGTATTCCTTGAGTGGTAGAGGCCACAGCTGTTGTGTAATAAAGCATTGCAGTAGGTAATGCTTGCTAAGCATCGGCTTTTGAATTCTTTTCCTTTTCATGAGAGGGAGAGGAACTGCATGATTGGAGCCAAACACACTGTTGGAAGATGAACACAGGATGCTACACCTTCTCTATCGATTTTATATCATTCCCCTGTGATTCATCAAAAGCATCCACTTGCTTTTAGTGGGAAACAATGCCTCCATTTTTTCCCTTTTTCTTTTTAGCCTGTTCTTCTCATTTTCCCATTTATTCATTTTCTGTCTTGGTCCTCATGTTTGTGTCTAGGCTGCATTAAAATGTGGCGCTTTGCAATTTGTAATCTTCAGTGGATGCTAAATTTTTTCGATTTCTTTCAGTGGAAATATGGTGGATGCCTTCCGTTTGCATATAATGCAAACGAAAGAACTCGGTACATGTCCGGTGCGGCAGATTGGAGGTTGCTCTTTTTTTTACATGAGAATTAGCAATGTCTACATTGTGATTGTTGTCAGTAGCAACGCTAATGTAGCTTGTGCATTCAAGTTTGTTGTTGAGGTAGTTAGCTCTTTCTTAGTAGTTACTTTCTTTTTTAGGTTTAGCTTTTAATCCATTTGAGGATTGGCCTAGTTGGTCTTTCAAAAGGCTCATGGAAATTGCTTTCAGGCAATGAATGATCCAATGGAATAATAATAATAAAAAAATGCTACGTACAAAATGATGAGCATCCAGCACTGATAATAATATTTCTCTCTTTGTAGGATGATTCGCTTACCAACATGATTACATTGTTCAGCTATTATTCGCATTACTACAAATGCCAAATTAGATTGTACTTTTGGTGCCAATTAAGTCTTAAGCCATTACATGCCCAGTGATCTAATAGTATTTCTTTCAGATATTTTATTTGCAGGAGACTAAAAGTTAATTGTTTCTTCAGTTGTTGACACTGCTATTCTCTGGCTGCATGCAGGCTGTTGCGTTGTTCAAATCGTACTTTGGTGGGGCTTTTGATGAAGATGCCGTCAGAAATAATTTTGTTTTGATTTATGAGCTGCTGGATGGTATTCACTTGAAGCCAATAGACTCTTATGATTGCATATTTGTACTTTCCCTTATTTTTATTTTTTTTTTGAATTTTTATTTTTTTGAAATTCGATGAAATCTACTTTATTACTGTTTCCCTCATGGGGTGATTGCACTTGTCATTATCCAACAAGTGAAAGGTTAAATGTGATTTCTTTTCAGAACTGGAATGTTATGTAAATTAGTGATTTATTGGTATCTACATTGAAATTGCAGAAATCATGGACTTTGGTTACCCACAAAATCTTTCTCCTGAGATTTTAAAGCTTTACATCACTCAAGAAGGAGTGCGCTCACCCTTTTCATCCAAGGTTAGATGTTTGTTTCAACAACTGTCATTCAGAAGAATTAATGCTGGACATTTATTTCCAATTCTGTTTTTAATTTCTAGCATTGGCTTCTCGTCAATGCAAATGTTGTGTTAATAGCCACTGACCCTTTTCTTGTGTTTTTACCATTGGAAAAAAATAGCCTACAGACATACCTGTCCCCAATGCAACTTTACAAGTCACTGGTGCTGTTGGTTGGCGCAGAGAAGGCCTTGTTTATAAGAAGAATGAGGTGATTCAATTTTTCCTGCCTCTCACTTCATTGTGGTTTGGCCATTTGGCAGGATTTTCACATTATTTACATATAGGTTTTTCTGGATATTGTGGAAAGTGTAAACCTTCTTATGTCTTCAAAAGGTGGGTTATGATTTTTTTTCTTCAAGATTTTCTGTATCTGTTCTTTTGGATATAATGCAACCACTGACTTGGTTGCTCATAAACAATTTGGTCATTATAGGTAATGTTCTGCGATGTGATGTAACGGGGAAGATCCTTATGAAGTGCTTCCTCTCCGGAATGCCTGATTTGAAGCTGGGTTTAAATGATAAAATTGGCCTCGAGAAAGAGTCACAACTGAAATCCCGTCCTACTAAAAGGTAGTTTTTCATGGTACATAAGTATCACCCCCTCCATTCCGTACCCTCAACAAAGTATTATCCTCGACAATTCTGTCCTTTTCCTTTAGTTCTCATATTTCTTTATGAGCCTCCTTTTGTAGCGTAATGCATCATTCTATTTTTCTGATTTGTTTTTCTTTCTATCTTTTCCAATTAGTTAGGATGTGAAGTGCTCTCCTTGCACATAATTTTTTTTTTCCTGTAAATGAACCTGGGGATCATCTTGCTATTGTAATCCATTTGAAAAAAGTCATAATAGTATACTTGGCCTACACTGGTTTATTTACCCTAATGTATCCATACCAACATACAAATACCTTTCCTGGGATGAACAGTACCCCCCACCACATCTATCATGTATCATCAAACAGTTATGAACTGCAGCAATATTTCATTTCCTCTTGTGCTTTTGTTCATTTATCTTTTGCCATCTTCTTTCTCTAGAACTTAGACCATAAGCAAATTTTGTGAACTATTGGAAATTTGGAGCAGCTATAAAATTCATTGCTGGGTTTGGAATAGCCTTAGCTAGTCTTTTCTGCTTTGTTTTGTGACTTCTCTTCTTTAAATCTACTTTTGTCTAAATTTGATCTGTTCATTTCACATTTCTGAGAAATTGATTCTTGTTAAACACATAATTATGTTCTGTTGATTTAGACTGCAAGGTGCTACCTTTATGTTTGTTTCATTAACCTGATCTTTAAATGTGCTGTTTTATGCAGTGGCAAAACAATTGAGCTTGATGATGTTACATTCCATCAATGTGTAAATTTGACGAGGTTTAATTCAGAGAAGACTGTTAGTTTTGTTCCACCAGATGGTGAATTTGAATTGATGAAGTAAGCTGAAGAAATCTTTCTCATGATTTGTTGTATGCCTGAAGTTTATGCTCAAATACTCAAGCTACCCATGTGAATTTTGGAATTTGATAATAAAAATATATAGCAGTTGGTGTGCCTGTTGCATCTTTGTCTTTCAAATGAATTATTAACTTATCAAAAAAAGTTGTATGGTATGTCCCAAAAAAGAATAAAAAAATAGATATTATTTTTTTCACTTTTGGTCTGATAATAGTCTGGACTCTGGAATTTATCCAAAAAAAAAAAGGTCTGGACTCTGGAGCATTACATACTTCTCAAAGGATTTCAGTTGCATTAATCATGGCAAGTTACTACCTTCTATGCTTGACAATTGATTGTGTCTTGATTTTGCTTCTCCACGGTCTATCTGGAGGCTCTACTTTGCATAGACTGTTCTTTTTTTCTTTTCTTTTTTTGATGAATTTGCATAGACTGTTATATCTTCATTCCCCAAATCTAGACTTGCTTGAATACACATATATATTTCCTTTTTTTAATCTCCTGTCCTTCTATAATTTTTGAAGTTTTGATGTATAATTGCTTGGTGATTCATTTTTTCCCTAGGTATCGAATTACTGAAGGGGTTAATCTTCCATTTCGGGTATTGCCGACAATCAAGGAACTGGGTCGAACTCGCATGGAAGTGAATGTCAAGGTTTGTTCTTTTCTGTTCAGTTATCATGCATTATGTGGATGTTTGCTGTGGTGCAGTTATCTTATGGACTAATTTTCAGGTTAAGAGTGTCTACGGTGCAAAAATGTTTGCACTTGGGGTTGTCATCAAAATTCCTGTTCCAAAACAAACTGCTAAAACAAATTTCCAAGTTACATCTGGTCGAGCAAAGTACAATGCTGCGATTGATTGCATAGTTTGGAAGTAAGTATGCTTAGCTTGTTAAATGTATACATTTTATTTTTTTCTTAGGTTCTTTGGATGGTTGTTCTCTATGTTCTCTTTATAAGAACTGCAATGTTTGATTTATCCCTTTCAATATCACATTCATAAAGTTGTTAGTCTTTCCTTCATTTCAAATGTGAAGCTGCATGGAAATGGCCTTAGTTTATTGTGACATTCTGATCCAAGAATGATCCTTTATACTGATTTAGTTTATTTCTTCTTCTTAGGTTCAATAATTATATACCACCTATTCTTTCATAGCCTCTGAAGCTCCATTACACAGAAAATAATACCAACAGGCAGAGGCTAGTCTTGAGGTTGGATGACCTTTTATGAATAGTTGTATACAAATTTACTTATGAAATCTGTATTAATGGAAGGGTAAGATTATTTAATTTATTTGAGGCCATTGAGCCCAGGCAGTACATATAGATTCATCAGATGCCTTTCTAAGGATTGTACTGAAATGACAGTCTGTGTGCCTGCAATGCCTACAATGTTAATAAACCTGAAGGTTTTTGTGTATGTGAAGAAGCAAATAAGATGCTGATTGCAGCCTCTATTAATTTCTTAAAAAAAAAAAAACATTTGACATTTTAGGCACTGTCTCTTACACTGCACATCAGGACTGGAACCAGCAACACTAGTGTGAACACATGTAACCTTAGATTGATCTGAGTTGCAATAAGGAAGTATTTGTCATCTTTGACACCCCCATCTCTCCTACTTCATAAATGTCATGTTAATACTAACTTGGAAGTTTTGATGTTCTAATTTTGACATGTTTACAGAAAAGGGAAAATCTGAAGAAATGGCTTTATCATATTTATTCTGTGTAATTGAGATAACATCTCGGTGAATATTGTTATTGAGCCCAAAATTGATTTCCCATAGTTTAGATGGTTTATAAGATGTCCTGCTGTCATGCATTTGGCCCAAATAGGAGTCACTCAATGGTGTCATGCAACTTTGGGCATGCCTTGATTGATCAACTCCTACGCTAGTACATTTACTAATTTGTGCTTGCTATCTTATTACCTCAGTACATTTACTAATTCGTGCTTGTTAGCTTTATTGTACGGATATGTTCTATTGTAAATTTGTCCTTTTTAAATTGTACTCCTAGTGCTGTTGCTTATGGGCATGTTTTTGGAGCTGTTTAGGATAAGAAAATTTCCTGGACAAACTGAGCCAACCATGAGCGCAGAAGTTGAGCTGATATCCACAATGGCAGAAAAGAAGTCTTGGACGAGGCCTCCAATTCAGATGGAGTTCCAGGTTCCGATGTTTACAGCATCTGGTTTACGCGTTCGTTTTCTAAAGGTACAAATCTTAGTTAAAAGCCATGTTACTTTCTTTATGTGTAAAGAAGCAGCTATGACCTAAGTGATTTTATGCAGGTATGGGAGAAAAGTGGGTACAACACAGTTGATTGGGTTCGTTATATTACTAAAGCAGGCTCATATGAGATTAGGTGCTAGAAGTATTGGAATGCTGTTGTGAGACAGAGGACTTTGCGGGGAGATGATATCATTTGCTAGTTATTCTAGCCAATTTGAAATGAAATCACTGCTTCATTAGCCTTGTCAACAACAGTGATAGAGCCTCCTTTTCCCTCTGAAATGAGGCCGCTGATTTCCTTGATTCATTTTTAGTTGTCAATATTCTATTATTTGGAGTGAGCAGTGGTTTTGCTGTAAAGGCTTGGCCCTTTTGATAAAACTGCAAGACAAGTTTTCTAATCACGCTCAACTGTATGTAGCGTTTTGCCACTGTTTCTATTTATAATTGATATAATATTAGTGTTCCCAGATTATTATTTTTTGAAAATGTACATATAAGTGCATTTTTGACAGACAAATGACCTATGCTAATTTTTTTCAAGACTAATGAGTTCATTTTTATATTTTACCTTTAAAAAATGTTCATATTTAATTATGCAACTTATATTACCTCTTCATATACTTGAAAAATTACCAATAAAATGATTTTTTCTTTTATTTTAGCCCCATTGAAACAATTCTTCGTGCATTCTGTGTAAGAAATGGGAGTTCGAAGTGGGTGGGTGCGTCCAACATTTGGCCTTTTTTTGGAGGGCTATCGTACTCTAAATGCTTCAATGCCACAGGAAAGAGATGACTATGCCTTGGAGCTGGCCATGGCTGATGAATAGGTAATGTAGTATACTTAATCAGAAGTGAGAAACAATCTAGTCTAGCGAGTGGATTGCTTTTTTCCTTCCTGTAATTTTCGTCTTTAAATCTCATATAACCATTGTGTATATGCTATGTATGGTTTACCAGTTGCTTCGATGTTTTCATGCTATATGGTAACTTCACATGTGATTCATTGCTTGAATGAAGTTGTGATGATGCCTTGTTATCGATCCAATTACCACATCATTAACAAAAACTAAAGCTTGTGGAATCATATTTTATTTTTTCATAAATCATTGTGTATTGGAATAATAATTTTTTAAAAAATTTTAAATTCGATTCTTAATTTTTTTTCTCTCAATTGAGCTCTTTTAATTCAAAATTAGCATCCAATTGCATGTTTTTTGGGAGGAAGGGTTTAATTGAAAAATAGAGAATTGAAGTGAAAAACATGGGTAAAATAGGTGGTGCTTTCAAATTTGTTTGTGAATTACATTTTAGTCCCCCAACTTTTTTTTATCAAGTGGCCAATCCCTTTAATTTTTTTAAAATACATTTTGGTACCATACTTTTTTTTTCCTCTTATTTTCCAATTTTTTTTTCATGGAAGGATAGAGAGGAGTCAACGGATTCCAGTAAAGAGAGAGAAAACTCTTCATTGATGACAATTGTGACCACATGTGAAAATTGATGTCAACGGGTTTTACTAGGTGAAGAAAGTCTTATGGTAATTGTTTTAATATAGCCTAAAAAAAAGATATAAGTCAAGGATGCAAAAAAAATTTTAAGTTTTATTTAGTGGATTGGATTATTTTTTGGGCTCAGGACTATGTTTGTTTCCTGGAAAGTGGTTTCCGAGAAACCACTTTCCAAACTTTCCTGTGTTTGTTTGCCATTAGAAAAGTTGGTCAACGGAAAACACTTTCCAGTCAAAGAAAAATTTAGCTTGGTTTCCAGGAAAGTGTTTTCCTGAAAAATTTAGGTGGAAAACACTTTCCGGAAGTTGTGAAAAATTTAGAAATGTCATATTATTTGCTGATTATATCAAATTCGATCCTCAAACTTTTGATTGCTATATATATTTTGTTTTGAATATTTATTTTTCAATTTCATCTCTTAAAATTTAATTTTATATTAACTTTGGTTCTTATTTTTATAATTGTTATTTGTTTTTCCCTTACTATTTTTTTATTGAAATTTTTTATCTATCAAATTTGATTCTCATTCTTTTGATTGTTCCTTATTTTATTTGAAATAATTTATGAAATGTTAATTATTATTATTTTAATTTCTTCATCTTTTATTTTATTTTTATTTTTTAAATTCGATCTCTATTATTTTGATTATTATTTATTTTATTTGAGATAATTTATAAAATTATATTTTTTTCAATTTCATTCTCATTTAACTTTTTAATTTGTAAGATTTGTTTCTCATTATTTTAATAAACTTGAGAAAAAAAATATTAATAAGTTATTTTCCAGCTCATTTTCCATAACATAACCAAACACTGGAAATTGTTTTCCAACTTATTTTTCATTACACTACCAAATATTAAAAAATAATTTACTTTTTTTAGAATTTACTTTTCTAAAATTTACTTTTAAAAAAAACTAAACAAGTATAATTAATTAATAGATTGATTTCCTGGTGTTACTTGTACCAGTACACGGAATAGCCGTTTGCACATGCTAAGAAGCTGTCATCAAGCTATTTCTAACATATCAAATATACGTTGAACAGATTCCATTTCCGTGTGCAGAACAATCGTCAAGTTCTTATAGCTGTGGATAACCCTTAAATAGATCCAAACCTCTGAGCAAATATCTGTCCAATCTTTCTGTGCCTCGCATCCATCGTTGGCCAGCTTAATTGATGACGTACAGAAGGATGGGCATCTCCAGAGTCCAGACCTTCTTTTATTTCACTTTAAAGTTTCTGGTTGTTTGTTACTTGTCATAATATCAGTCTAATTAGTTGCGTTGGGTTCTTCATATTTATGCGTTTTATCCCTATTGCTAGTATATTTCACGCTATTTGTTGCGAGTTGGATAATTTTTTTAAAATATTAAAAAATTATTAAAA
>Ga0325404_1003637_pt1 | contig 16433 bp, 14 predicted proteins | sample PopdelMetagenome_18_FD_205664 | JGI IMG/M metagenome (GOLD analysis project Ga0325404, IMG submission 205664) | Populus deltoides microbial communities from Bellville, Georgia, United States - Xylem-Control-R1 | ecosystem: Host-associated > Plants > Phyllosphere > Stem > Wood/Secondary xylem... | reverse complement strand
TAATATCCAGAGACTTGAGACCCTTTGGAATCGAGGTCTGGCAGCATCCAGAACCTGAGCAGGAATTATTCTTTGACATGGTAACATTTGTAGTGCATAAAGAGAGACAAGCAGCCCCGAATGTTGCGTCCATGTTGGTCACCATGGCAAAGGTATCACAACCAACTGCTGTGAACATATTTCGAGAGTCTGAAAATGTGAAGGGGCCTGATCCAAGTGACATAGACTGATTGAAAAGCCCCGACTGCCGCCCTGACTTGTTATAGCAATCGAACGATGGATCAATGCCTACAGTGACTGTGCCATTCAGCAATGATATATTGCGAGCAGGCACGTTGCGTCCAAGCAACAGTTCAAGATGACCATCATCAGTGGAATTGCAGTCTAGAAAGAAGTTTTCATTCATGGCACATCTTTGTTCGCCAATCCCAAACGGGTAAGGAACAATAACATCCCCACACCTTTCTTGGCAGCCATCTCTCACATCTGGATTTGCTGTTGCTCCTGATACTGCAGCCACTAGTAGCAACATCATCAGCAAAAACACCCACCTCTGAAGTATCATTTTCTATACACCACCTAACTTAATATACGCATAGAAAGAAGCTCCAAACCGACTCTCTCCCGCTAATTTTTAATTGTGCAGCTTCATTTCCTGGTAGACAATATATACCTAAGAGAGACTAACAGAAAACACTCATCATGTAACAGTGTCAAATGTGCATGGGATGCACGCTTCGGCAGGCTGGCCAAAACATGGCCTAAGGGTGCTGGCAGCTATGCCAACAGTGGGAGAAATCGGCAGCGCAGATTTGTGCGGTTGTAGTTCATCAAAGGAAAATCGGCAGCGCAGATTGTTGACGAACATTGGCTTGATGATGGAATGTCCAAGCCAGGCAGGAAAACGCGTCAGGGGCATAGGCAGATGAGAACTGGGGCTGTCGAGGAATTCAGCAGCGAAGACATTGGCAGCCTGCACGCAGATGCAAATTCAGCAGCGCAGGAATTGGCAGCCTGCACGCAGCGGCTTGTGCAAGTCAGGGGCTCGACTTGGCACGATCTAAAACTTGGACAAAGGACTGTCCAAGGCATACAAATGACTCAACAGCTGACGCAGCAAAACAGGCAGTTGGGACTGCCTTGTGGACAGGCAGAACGTGGGTGAAGTGGCAGCCTCATGGGGGCAGAACGTGGGAGCATAACTGGGCTCTCCAAGCTGCTGAGATCGTGGGATCATGCCCCATCACTTGCTGGAAAATAGGCCACTAAGATCATGGAGATCATGGGAGAAAAAGTGCCCCACTATGTCCTTAAAAATAGGAGATCATGGGTGAGCCTTGCAGCTCACATGCTTGTCTATAAATAGTGGCTGCAGCTCTTGGTAATGTAGGGAATGCATGTAGAGCACGAGATAGAGAGAGTAGCTTGGTGTAGCATGCAATCTTTATGCATAGCACACATACGGAGTTGTGTAAAGTTTTCTTTGTTTACGAGATCAATAAAGGTTGGGAAAGAGTTCCTATAAAGCTTGTTATGCACTTTGTTTATCCTATTCTTCTTGTGTATTCCGCTTGTCTTCTAACTTGGTGTTGCTACCCAATTTTTGACCCATGTTTCAGAAAATTTTCAGAAAAATCCAAAAATAGCAAAAAAACATTGAAAATCTAAAAAAATACGTTTTTTAATATATTTGCATCATTTTTAGCATTTTCAGCGTCATCTAAAAAGAATTTAAATTTTCAAAGGTCTTTCGAACGCGTTCAACTTTTCACGCGTCATTTTTAAAATTATTGATTTTCCTCATTAAGTCGACATTGATATTGCTCGTTTTTAAAAACTACAAAAAAATTAAGAAAAATCAAATTTACAAAAAAAAGGGAAGTTGAGGGACCAAGTTTGAAAACCTAGCAACATTTTTGCCTATAAATACTGGTCTTCAACACACAAAGAGGGGAGGGTAATTTTGCAAAAATAGAAAAAACTAAAAAAAAACCCTAAACCACACAAACCCTAAAAACCATACTTCTTTCTCCTCCCTACCCGGGCAGCCGCTCACAGCCCCTGTAAAAAAAATTCAGAGAGAACAGGGGCGGCCGGAAGCCTCCTTTTCCCTGCTCACAAAGGCCGGCCACCCCCCCGCTTCACTTTCAAACCCCATTTCCATTCATCTTCTCCAAGTCGCCGCTCCCTTGGAAAACAAAACCATCACCGAACACCCTCCTTCCTTGCTCTCTGCCAAGACAAACCAGACCAGCCTCCCCTCACAAATCAGCCTCCACCGTAGCCCCGTCTTCCTCTCCCCTATCCCAGCCGGTTCCACTCTCTCCATCGTTCGCTGACAGCCTCTCCAGCCGCCGCCTCCCGTGGCCTTGGGAAAGCCAATCGGAGAGAAACCCCCACAGACCCAGCAGCGCCGTCCACACTCCCTCGGCCAGCTACCAACAGCAACGGAGAAGCAGCTCCACAGAACCGGCCTCCACCAAGCCACACAGCAGCAGGCACCTCCACCATCGGCAACCGGAACACGGCGCCGCCTACCGACCAGCAGCCATCCTTCCTCCTACCAACGACACGAAGCGGAGAGGGAGACAAAAACTCACAGAAGAACAGATTTGCAGCGAAGCAGATCTAAAGAAGAGAGAGAGAGAGGCAGGTCCGAAAACAGTGAAAGAAGATTAAAACAACTTGTTGTTGCGTTTTGTTCCTTTTACAGGTGACAGAGGTTGCCAACGTCGGTGCAGGAAGGGAAAGGGAGAAGAAGCTGAGAATTTTCGTCCAGTATGCGGCGGCGCGTGGAACCACGCGCCACCACCGGTGGGGCGCGTGGAACCACGCGCCACCACCGGTGGGGCGCGTGGGAAGACGCGCCGCCACTGTTCATGCTGTTCCAGAAGGGCTTCCCAGCACTGTTATGGAGTTTTGAGGGGTTATTTTGTATTTTTCAAATTATTTAATGTAATTTTTTTTTGTTTAGTTTTGAATTTTTATTATTTGTAGTGTTGATGTAAAATAAAAAGAAAAGAAACAAAGAAAAGAAAAGAAAAAAAATATAGTGAAAGTGTATGTGTGTGTTTATATGTTTTTTTTTATGGATGTTTTTATTCATGATAAAATTGCAAAGATTAAAGAAGAATTTAATATTTTGATTGGATCACGGTCAAGAATTATTAACTTATAAGTAAGTTGTATTTCTAATATCCGATGAAAAGACAAAATTTTAAAACTTCTTTAACATGTCAAAATCACGAAGCAGCTTACCTCAGGTAGGGTGCGTTAGGGGTGCTAATACCTTTCCTAACCACAACCAGTCCCTTACCTGCGAATCTCTGACAAGACCAGTACATCCGGTTTCCTAGTAGCCCTCAATCAATTACTAGGTGGCAACTCCCAACGAACCGATTCAAGCAAACCACACAACGAAAAGATCGCCAGCCGATGCCGCGCGGATTTTGACGTGCGACACTTGGGAAAGTGCGGAAACCTCTCGGGTGAGGGAAACACTTAGTTACTAGGCAAACACAAGTGGGATTGGCGAGGGAAGGCTGACTCTAGCGAGGGACTAGGCTGCTGCACGGGTTTATTCGCAGAGCAAAAAATTACCCCATGACAATTGGTATCAGAGCGCGGTTGCATTCTTGGCAAAACGATGAGACTGTTCTGTGGACAACAGATCGAAGGAGTGGTTTGTTGAAGCTATCGTTGGGATAATTTGCGAAGTTGATATCTGAAGTTTTATGCTAGCGGGTATGGAGACTATTCGGGAAAGGTTGCTTCGTCTAGAGGGCTGGATGGGCGAAATTCCTGATGAAGAAGATCGTTCAGTTCAAGATCGACTTGAGTTGGCTATGGAAATCGCGGAGAAGGCTTCTGAACAATATGTAGAACTTGCGGCAGAGATGAGCCGAAAGTTGCAAGCTGTTGACGTAGAGTTGGTTGTCTTGAAGCAAGTAGTCGCAGCTGCATCAGGTGGTGCAGGCTCTTCTAAGCCTAAGGTTCCAGAGCCGAAACCATTTGATGAGGTGCGGAGTTCCAAAGAGTTGGAGAACTTTTTATGGGACATGGAGCAGTACTTCAGCGTGGCAAAGATTCGGTTGGCTGAACAAGTTAACATCGCAGTGATGTATCTCACGGGAGATGCAAAATTATGGTGGCGGACAAGGTCCAAGGAGGATCTTAATGCTGGTAGGCTAAAAGTGGAGACATGAGAGATTCTGAAACGTGAGTTGAAAGAGCAATTTCTGCCCAACAACACGTCCTGGATTGCAAAGGAAGACTTGAAAAAGTTGTGGCAAGATGGGTCGGTAAGGGATTACGTGAAGAAATTTAGTTCTTTAATTCTGGATATTGATAATATGTCCGAGGAGGACAGAATGTTCAATTTTCTGTCAGGACTTCAGCCGTGGGCACAATTGGAGTTACGTAGGCAGAAAGTTTCAGACTTGTCTTCGGCCATTTCGGCTGCCGATGGGTTGGCAGATTTTGGAGCAGGCGCTAGCAAAGGGAATGCTAGAGCATCTTCTGATTCATACCCAATGATGGACAGGTATGAAATGAAAAAGAAAAAGAAAGGGCTTGGTGGAGGAGAACCTAAACAGGCTGATGGCAATGGGAAGTCAGAAGCCAAGGGCAAGGAAAAGGTCTCGAAATCAAGTTCGGGCTGTTTTATTTGGGAGGGGAAGCACTTCGCAAGGGACTGCCCGCTGAGAACACAACTTAGTGCTATTTTCGTGGAGAAGGATAGAGAAGAAACAGCATACGTAAATCATATACGTGTGCTCAACACTAAGTGAAAGAGTTAGTGGAAAGGGGCCAGCCTAGTCGATGAGGACTTAGGCGTGGCCAAACTGCCTTGGGCGAGGCAGAATGGAGAGAGCTTCATAACTTTGACGATGGACAGATCATGGTTTAACTCTAGGGGTGAGGATGCGCCAATGAAAGCACACTGCATAGAATTCGGCAGCGATGGACAGCGGCAGCCTTGCATGGGCAGAGGTGAATTCGGCAGGAAGAGTTGATTGTTGTACGACGGACAAGTAAGCAATATTAAATTTTATACTTGCAGTTTTGGGGCACGCAGAATGGTTAGAGAACTAGATGTTCGTATGGAAGCTCATGCGGTTCTTCGAAGGGATTTTGTGTGATGTATTTCGTGAAGAGGGATGGACACCTTGGGGATGCTTGTGATGAGTGTCTGAATTTCATGAAAACATGCTTGCGAGTATGATGTGTTTGACATTTATGGAAAACTAACGAGCCAAAACAGAATGTTATCGCAGCTCAGTTTTGAAACCGGTTGACGAAATTCGGTGGACTGAATTGTTGTTGAATGTAGGCAAAGCTAGAGGTTTCGTGGGGAGAAACATGGAGTGTGACGAGGAACAGATGCGGTGCAAGGGTACTTCGAATATGTCCGACGAGGGCGTCGGGTTCTTTTGGTGGGGGTGGTTTGTAATAGTGTCAAATGTGCATGGGATGCACTCTTCGGCAGGTTGGCCAAAACAGGGCCTAAGGGTGCTGGTAACTATGCCAACAGTGGGAGAAATCGGCAGCGCAGATTTGTGTGGCTGTAGGTTCGTCAAAGGAAAATCGGCAGCGCAGATTGTTGATAAACATTGGCTTGATAATGGAATGTCCAAGCCAGGTAGGAAAACTCGTCAGGGGCATAGGCAGACGAGAACTAGGGCTGTCAAGGAATTCGGCAGGGAAGACATTGGCAGCCTGCACGCAGATGCAAATTCGGCAGCGCAGGAATTGGCAGCCTACACGCAGATGCAAATTCGACAGCGCGCAGCGGCTTGTGCAAGTCAGGGGCTCGACTTGGCACGATCTAAAACTTGGACGAAGGACTGTCCAAGGCATACAAATGACTCAACAGCTGACGCAGCAAAACAGGCAGTTAGGACTGCCTTGTGGATAGGCAGAACATGGGTGAAGTAGGAGCCTCATAGGGGCAGAACGTGGGTGAAGTGGCAGCATCATGGGGGCAGAACGTGGGAGCATAACTGGGCTCTCCAAGCTGCTGAGATCGTGGGATCATGCCCCATCACTTGCTGGAAAATAGGCCACTAAGATCATGGAGATCATGGGGGAGAAAGTGTCCCACTATGTCCTTAAAAATAGGAGATCATGGGTGAGCCTTGCAGCTCACATGCTTGTCTATAAATAGTGGTTGCAGCTCTTGGTAATGTAGGGAATGCATGTAGAGCACGAGATAAAGAGAGTAGCTTGGTGTAGCATGCAATCTTTGTGCATAGCACACATACGGAGTTGTCTAAAGTTTCCTTTGTTTACGAGATCAATAAAGGTTGGGAAAGAGTTCCTATAAAGCTTGTTGTGCACTTTGTTTATCATATTCTTCTTGTGTATTCCGCTTGTCTTCTAACTTGGGAAAGTGGGGAAACCTCTCGGGTGAGGGAAACACTTAGTTACCAGGCAAACTCGAGTGGGATTGGCGAGGGAAGGCTGAGTTTAGCGAGGGACTAGGCTGCCGCACGGGTTTATTCGCGGAGCGAAAAATTATCCCGTGACACATCATATGACCAATTCTGAGATGAAATGGTCAATGAAGTCGTGAGAGTCCTTTCTTTGATCTTTTTTAATAGTAATCCAAAATTAACCCAAATGTGATGTAAGACGCTACGATGAATTGAATATGGATTTATTGTATTTGAATATGGTGAGGAAAATGATTTGTAGAAGACTTCGGCTCATATATAGTAGTATACTCAAACACTGAACATGTCAAGCTGAGCATGTTTGACTGTCCGAAATTTACACCTTTTTCTTTGTAATTTCTCTAGAGAAAAATCAGGATTTTTTTTTAGCTATGTTTAAATCAATTTGGAGATTAGCCCGAGTCACAGCTTAAACGCTCAGACTAATCCAAAAAAAGAAGTTAAAATTCAACATCATTTAAAAAATAAAAAAATTAATCCGTTATAACCGAGTCAATTAGATCAATTCTAATTTTACTTTTCTAAACCTTGTACGGATCAAGAAACAAATCATTAAGTTTAGAATTGATATGGCTTTTTTTCTTCTTTTTTCTCAATGAATCAAGAAACTCGTTAATGTCTTGTTTGAAATTGTGGTATTAATTACTTTTTAAAGTATTTTTTTAATGAATTAAAATAATATTTTTGTTTTTTTAAAAAATTTATTTTTGATATTAACACATCAAAAAAATTTAAAAATATAAAAAAATATTAATTTTAAAAAAATATTATCAAAAAATATTTTAAAAAAAAAAAACAAACCCATTCTAAAATAATTATAAAATAGAGTCACGCCTAGAAAGAGTCCTCGTTCCGGCAGTCAAAATCCAAAATTAAAGGATATATAATTATATATATACACGCGCGGGCAAAGCCCCAAAGTTGACTTGATCGAAGTACTCCACCAATTCTCTCATCTACCAACAGACCAAAAATAAATGTATGATTTGTGTTGTTTTGAGTATAATCATATTTCTTTGTTAAAATATTTTGGTGATTGTTTTAAATCTTATAATACCTATTTTTATTCAAGTTGAATTTTTTTTTTGAAGGCATTAAGATATTTTTATAAAAAAAATAATTAATATTAAATTTTAAAAAACTGTTAGAGCGTGCGACGTTATTTGGTGATGAAACATGTCTTTTTGCTATCTCTTTGGATGCATCGACGCATTTTTTTTCTCTTGATGGGGCGTGTGTCATCAAAGAGTGGATTATTTGTCTTTGGTCAGGCATTTTTTCCCTTTCTTTTCTCTCACCTCTTCCCTAAATTGTAGATTGATCTTCTTGGTTTTTTACATTTCTACTTCAGCCCCTTTTCTTTTAATTTTTTTAATTTTTATCCTTGGTTTTTTGTAAAAGTTTTATTCTTTTTAATTTGGACCTTCAATTCAAATTTATATATATTATATTTTTAAATTCAGTCATTATTCTTTTCATTCTTTTTTTTCTTGGCCTTTTTATAAAAGTTTTATTGGTTTTAAATTTTATCATTCAATCCAAATTTATGTTGTGTTATTATTTTTTATTTGGTCCTTATTTTTTTCTTTTTGTTGGAGTTGTTTTTCTTTTAAATTTAACCCTCCATTCAAAAACTTTTAATTGCCCTCTAATTTATCTTATATTTTGATTTTCACCATCATTTTTTTAATTAACATTTTTTAATTTAGATCCTTTGGTGTTGTTAAGTTTTGCCCCCTATTTCATTCTTCAAAGTTTAATTTGCTAGGGATTATGCTTCACCATTTTTTCATGCATGATGCTTCCGGTTTAATAACCTGAGGCACATGTTTGAAAAATTGATGTTGGTTGATGACATTCTTTTATTTATTTTTTTTAATTTCATCATTCATCATTAGTGTTTTTTTTAAGAATTAACTCTGTTGTTTTCTTTGATTTTTTTCTAAAGAATTATCCTGATCTCATGACCTAGGCCATGAGTTTTGCGACAAACCACAGGTTGACTCGCCCCTTATTATCTATTTCATCATCATTCAGCATTAGTGTTTTTTTTTTAAGAATTGACTATGTTGTTTTCTTTGATTTTTTTATATAGAATTATCTTGATCTCATAACATGGATCAAGAGTTTTGCGGCACACCATAAGTTGGTTTACCTCTTATTATATATATTACATATTTATCCCTCTATTTCGGATTGACTTAGATTTTTTTTATCCCTTTTTATCTGATTTTGTGCCTCTATGAATTTTTTCCCATGGTTTCGTGTTTTTAATTAAGAATTATTTGTTCGCCGATGTTGCGTATTTTTTTATCATCTAATTAAATTTAAACCAACTTATTGATCTCAATTTCTCTAATTTCTTTGAAACGCGCTTGCAATATCTTAATATTATTTTTACAGGAACATCCGGCCACCATAACAGAGGAGAGCTTGGGACTTTTACCCATAAATTAGCCTACAAGACAATAATCCCAGCCTTTGGCGCCATTAGCAAAATCTAAGGAGGGACTATAACAAACCAGTTTCCATTTTGCTTCAGTGGATGACCCAGAAACTCAAGCATTCAAAGATGTCCCTTCTAGGCACACCAAGATCACTCCATTTCTTCTTGTGATTAATTTGCTATATTTTCCCACGGTGAGAAGAGAAATAATAAGATTAAGAGAACGTGAGCAAGATTTATATAGAAGAAAAAACAGTAACGCCGATGGCTTAAAGCATTTTCGCAAAACATATACCGAAACAAATGGTCTTAAGTTTATCCAAGAACATTAGGAAAAAAGAAAAAGGAAAAACTTACAGAGTCGAGACACGTTTCTTATTAATGGATCACCAAGTCTTGAAAGGGACCAAAGGTTCGACATCTGATGATGATAGAGCTTTATCAACTTGAAAACTGCTGCAAGTAATTGATGTAGAAGCATCATCCCACGCACTGATTACTTCAGCCGTGATGCTCTCAGCTTCTTCGTTATTTTGTTGAACGTCCTTCTTTTGTGACAATTGAATGATCCTCTCCAACTCTGATGTGACTTGTTTCATTGTCGGTCGCTTTTTTCCGTTCAAATTCAAGCATCTCTCTGCAATATTAGCTACACCGATGACATCCTCCTTGGGGCAGTGCTCCTTAATTTGAGCATCAACAATATCAAAAATTCTGTTCTCTTCCATCAAAAGAACAAAATGTGCAGCCAAGTTTGTGTGTTCTTGTGACTCGTTTGTAAGAATTGCTTTTTGTCCAGTTAAGAGCTCAGCAAGAACTACTCCAAAACTATAAACGTCACTCTTATCTGTAAATCGACTGGACCAAAAGTATTCTGGGTCCAAGTAACCAAAGGTGCCTTGCACATTAGTCGTCAAATGAGTTTGATCAACGGAGAGTGATCTTGAAGTCCCGAAATCGGCAATCTTTGCTCGATACTTGTGATCTAAGAGTATGTTGGTGGACTTTATATCTCGATGATAAATTGGAATGGAAGCTGCTGAGTGAAGATAGCAAAGTGCTCCGGCAGTTTCAGCAGCAATCTGTAATCTCATTTCCCATGATAAAGGGAACTCATTTTGGGGATGGAGATACTCGGAAAGAGTTCCATTAGGAATAAATTCATAAACTAAAAGAGGAACTTCTGCCTCCAGACAGCAACCAAGTAGCCTGACTATATTTCTTTGGTTGATTTGTGAAAGAATACAGACCTCGTTGATGAATCCTTCAAGGTTTTCTTCACCCACCATTGTGGACCTTTTGACCGCAACAATTACTCCATCTGCTAGCATCCCTTTGTACACGGTACCTTGGCCACCTTGACCAAGTATCCTATTCACATTGAAACCATCTGTGGCAGTTTCCAACTCCTCTGAGCTGAATACTTTGGTTTTGGAAATACATTGATCACTTGAGGATAATTGTTGCTGTAACAAGAGACCACCATTCTGTCTGAAAAACTTCTGTTTCAGTTTGATGCTCTTCCTTTTCTCCATGATTTTGTACAGCCACCAACCACCAATGAGCAGTAACAACACTCCAACAACTCCAACAACAACTGCATTTCTCAAAAAAAAAAAAAAAAAAGTTCTTGATTGGTCATTATTTAACGTTCACATTAAAAGTGTCTTTGGGAAGATGGTATAACCCGCATTCCTTTTTTATAAAAAAATAAAAAATAAAAACATCAGAAGCAAAAACTTTTAATTTTGTTTTAGAAGATCGGTTGTAAGATCCAGAGACATAAAAGGACTCAAGAAAATTAGTGAGCCCAAAACAGTTCATAATGCAAGTATGAGAAATTGTTTTCTAAAATAATAAAAAAATATTAAAAATTATCTAGTAAAATAAAAGGAAAACAATGTTTAAACAAGAAGTGTGACTTTTGGAGTTTTTTTATTTCTAAAACTCTACTATTGAAGATTTTCATATTTTGGATATTTTTTAAAATAAAAAATAAACTAGTTTTTTAATTAGTCTAATTTTATAATTGAATTATATATTTCGGTTCCGGTTTGATTATTTTTTTCTAACCCAAAAGGCAAATCCCTAGTAAATGATGCAGGTTGTCGATAGCCCAACTTATTGTTTTGGACTTTTGGGTGGATTGATGGATTAATTAATAAATTAAATATAGGATATTTGAAAAACAAGGAATACCTACCACTGCCACGTATTGAAGTGGAAGCACATTAATTACCTGAAATAATAATTGTGATGATGCCAAACCCACGGCAACCTCTTTTGCCATCACCTCTCATGCCAAGTGGACATTTACATTCGTAATCCCCAATGGTGTTATGGCATTTACCATGACATTGGTATCTCTTGCCGGCATCCTTGCACTCATCGATATCTGTCAACATAACAAATTATGAATTCCCCTAAATTCAACACAGAATAAAAGTTCTAAGAAGTTCTGTGAAGTTGTTTTGTTTCATAATTTGCCATTACTCTGGACTTTGAAGTTGTTTTGTTTCAAGGATATCTGAGAAGAGGAATGAACAATCTTATAATTTCATTCACTTAGCTACTGAAGGCATCTGTCACTTTACCTTGGCATCCTTTTTCAAGATATGGGTTTCCTTCGAACCCTTCATTGCATGCGCAGCGATATCCTTGACCGTTATCGGAGTAGTAGCAATTTGTATTGATGCCACAAGCATATGAACTCTTATTAGCCCGAGCCTCTTCGCATGTCTCGGTTTGAGCTACCCATTCGATCACAACATTTGATGTATCAAAATCTGTTGGAGTTCGAGAGAGTGGCCAATCCGAGAGGTTGAAGGAGACTTTCTCCTGAAGGAAAGCAAATCCACAAGGGTTAAATTCGGAAACAGCCGTGTGGTTGCGAAGGCTCTGAACGGAAATATTCAGTGACTTGAGACCCTTGGGAATCGAGGTCTGGCAGCACCCAGAACCTGAGCAGGAATTCTCCTTTGACATGGTAGCATTTACAGTACATAAAGAGAGACAACCAACCCCGGATGTCGCCTCCTTGTTGGTCCCCATGGCAATGGTATCACAACCAACTGCTGTGAACATATTTCTCGACTCTGAAATTGTGTAGGGGTCTATAAGATCCATAGACAGATTGTAAAGCCTCACCTGCTGCCCTGACTTTTCGTAGCAATCAAATGCTGGAACAAAGGCTATAGTGACTGTGCCCTCCTCCACCGATATATGGCGAGCAGGCACGAATCCAAACCACAGTACATGATGACCATCATCAGTTGAAGTGCATCTTAGAAAGAAGTTAGCATTCATGGCACATCTTTGTTCCCCAATCCCAAACGGGTAAGGAACAATAACATCCCCACACCTTTCTTGGCAGCCATCTTTCACATCTGGATTTGCTGTTGCTCCTGTTATTGCAGCCACCACTAGTAGCAACATCATCGGCAAAAAACCCCACCTCTGAAGTATCATTTTCTAAGCACAACCCAACTTGATAGATGTATATAAAGCAGCTCCAAACGTTCTTTTTTTGTTCTTTTTTTCTTTTCAATGAATCAAGAAACTCGTTCAAGGAAGAATTGTTACAAAATGGGGCCACACCTAGATAGGAGTCCCCCGTTGACCTTACCGGAGTCCAGAATTACGGGGATGTATGAAACCCCAATGAAACCAACCATCTTAGACTTTATCAAGTACTCCACCAATTCTTTTTTTTAAAAAAAAAAAAAAAGTACTCCACCAATTCAAAGAAAGAAAAATAAATGCTGCCTATACCAAATCACCGACATCAAAATTACTGAATTCTATCTTTCATTATCTCAGAAATGGGAAAGATTAGCGTTGACAGGGGAGTTTTGGCAGCAACTTTCGCAGGTCATTTTCAGCTCTTGATGTGCCTGCAAATATTGAAATTAGCATAGTTTTTTTAAACCTGATTCAAAGTCTAAGTCACGGGTTTTCTCTATGTTATTAGGTTTTGATCGGGTTAGTATTTGGGTTAACTTCAATTTTTTTTATAAATTAAAATGTTATTTTGGTTAAAAAAAATAGTCAACGAGTTGTAACAAGGCTTTTGAACGGGTTTTGCTGGGTCATCCAGATTTTTGACTTCCATTATTTTATTTTAAACCCGGTCTAATTCCAACCACGAGTCAGTAGGTCCCGAGTCGATCTATCGAGCCGGGCCAGGTTTTAAAACTATAAAAATTAGAATGAAATCCATTTTTCAAATTATTTTTTGTTTGAAAATATATAAAAATAATTTTTTATTTTTTAAAATTTATTTTTGATATTAGTACATCAAAATAATTAATTATTTTTTAAAAAAAATTCATTATAAAAAGAGAGAAAATAATTTTGTGTTTGGATGAGAGAGTATTTCTAATCTATTTTTAGTTTGAATTTATAATATATTATATATGAGTGTAGTTTAGTTTTTTCATTTAATTTGCAAATTTGAGTTGATTAAAAATTTTCAAAATTCAATATGCTAATATAATTTGAGTTGAACACCCAAAATATAATTTTTTAAAATTCAATATGCTAATATAAATTCAACCAAATTATACAATTTTAAAGGTAATTTTTCTAATTTAAAATTTATAGCAAGAAACAATCACCACCACCATCATCATCATCATTATTATTATTATTACTATTACTATTATTACTACTACTTCTAATATTGTTATTATTCTTAAAAGCTCCCTCTTAACTGCTTCCTTTTTGTTTGTTTTGATTAATTCTCTCAAATACCATCTCTTTCTCTAATGTAAAAGACATCATAACATTTTATTAAAAATTATAAATTTATTCACAATTTTCATAACATATAATAATATGTAATTATATTTAATTATCTTCCCAACTCATTAAACTCGATGTCAAGCTTGTAATATCCATGTAGGTTTGAGGAGTACTAATATCATCCAAGCTCGTGGATGAACTTGGGTAGCTCGTGGACCAGATCTGGATCGCTTGTGGATAGACTAGCATCCTCAAGACCTCCAAGATAAGCAATCTCATCTTTTGTTAATATTACTTCAAGACACTTAACTTCCCCAACCTCTTGAAATCCACCACGATATAAATTGAATATGGTGTTAGCCACAATACATCTCATCTCATTGAATCTTCACAGATAATCATTGTTATTTCCTGAGCTTCATATACTAAGTAATTAATCTATATACATATATTAAAAATCAATTAGTAGTCATCATCCATAATAAAACTATCCTGGTATTTAATAAATATAAAAAAAATATTGCATACTAATTGATTCTGTCTTGGTTACCCGGGGCACAACGCATTAGGTTGCATGAACGTCTCGGAAAAAGCGATTAGACCGGTATAATGAAACTGTGTAAGGACAGATACCATATCAATATCAATTGTAGGTTTCGCTCCTAAAATACATAATCTCTGTTAGCATCACAAAAACAAAGGTAAGATGCATAAATTACCACCCGAATCTCTGGGCTAATATTCTGCAGCTCGTCTCTGTATCAATATAATCTAATATATGCTGACATATGTGGTCGCAAGGGGCCAATTCTTTTAAAAATTCTGTCCTTTTATTGTTTTTATTCCTGTTGGAAAACATCCCATCCCAAGTCCTGGTCTTCATGACATAGTATGGGGTATTTTCCTATTGGAAAATATCACATCCGCTTTCATCTCTCTTTGAAAAACTGCAGTGCCGTGGACTTCATTCTGCCCCTTCATCAAGAAAACATGCTCGAGCAGTTCTTTGGAGGGGGAGGCGACTGTGAGAAATGGATTTTCGAGGAACATTACTTCCTAACCAAAGGAAAACTTGTGCGTGGATTTTAATTGGGAGAAAGCATCTAGAAGCGTCATGAAGGCTGATAGAAATCCATTCAGCAACAGTGCCAAGAAAGAGAATTTTTCCAATATTTAAATAACAGAACATATTGAAAAACATGGTTTGCATACTTGCCTAGGTAAAAGATCCGCACAGCTGCAGATCTCCAAGGTTTCCATCAATTTTGATACTGAACTAGTTCCTAGGCTAATATTGAAGAGACATGAGAAGCTGTGCTACTATAGCTCTGAGCTGTTTAACATCTATTTACAATCTTGAGATTCCAGCAAAGAAAATATAGTACATGGTAACAGCAAACAAATTTATCACGGCATCCTCGTATAGATCGATTTATCAGTCCTCTATCAGACCATCAGTGTTTGGCTGCACCAGCCATAAAGATGAATCAGATCATTTCAGTAATGGTTCATCACTGGAAATCAATTTCACCAAATCCAATCTCACTCCATTGAAAATATCAAATAAACAAGAAAATGCTAGTGTTAAAAATATTCTGACCTTATTCGACATTATGAGATTGGTCATGCTCGATAAAATCTAGCGCATCTTCCTTGGAGACAACATTGACACGGCTCACCCTGTTTTTGTGTGTCACCCCATATAACTTGTCAGCAACCTTCACAAGTTCTGGCCTGAAAGTGGTGGTTATAAATTGTGTGTTGGCCATATCAGCCAGGCGACGAATCATGTCTGGCGAACAAAGTAATTAAGGAACACCTCCAATGGTTACATCTGATGAATAAACAATAGCTAAATAGCCAAAACAAGACCACAAAATAGAAACCATTAAAGCTTTAGGGAGATGCCAAAAAAACAACATAGAAATAGGATACTTCCAACAGCAGTCCTGTACTGGGGATCCAGTGCTGCGTCTATCTCATCAAAAAGATAAAAGGGAGCAGGATCACATCGTTGGATGGCAAATATCAATGTCAGGGCTACTACAGTTTTCTGACCCCCTGATAACTGCTTCATTGATTGTGTTTCCCCTTGCCCTGTAAATGAAACCTACATACCAAAACCAACTTGAGGATATTTAAATTTGAGCATGCCCATATTCTTGAGGATAGAAGATGCCGTAGTAAAAATACTTCTGCTCACCCTATTTACTAGAAGGCAAATTACAAATGAAAACAAGATTTGCATGCATTTCGTGGTGTGTTGTTTTTAACAGGACTAGCTGAATCCTAATCTCACCACTTTTTCAATGTCAATAAACAGAGAGTGCACTAAAAGGCTATTTACTATCCAATCCATCCTTTTTGAAAGAAAAAAAAAATTACTGTATCCTCATTTCTTACAAAAATAAACACATATAAATGAAAGAACAAACACATACCTTCACTTTCACACCTATGTATTTCTCAACCCTTCCCTCCAAATCTGCCTCACGAGGTCCGTCATCATCATAATCATCATCCCCATGATCACCATCCTGTCAAGATATCACAAATGCAAGCCATGCCATTTTTAAAATGCAATCCTACAATTATCTCAAAATTTCAACATCAAAGACCAAGAAGAATACTGATTAAACTTGGAAAACAATAAAAAACACAAATGAAGAATACAAGTGCATTGTAGAAGAAAAAATTGATTTTGACTAGTTATTTTGTCAACATTTAAAAAATATTCATCATCACAGCAGGACAAACAGTGCAAAAGTTAGATTTTGAGCAAGAAAAAA
>Ga0325404_1003636_pt1 | contig 16435 bp, 10 predicted proteins | sample PopdelMetagenome_18_FD_205664 | JGI IMG/M metagenome (GOLD analysis project Ga0325404, IMG submission 205664) | Populus deltoides microbial communities from Bellville, Georgia, United States - Xylem-Control-R1 | ecosystem: Host-associated > Plants > Phyllosphere > Stem > Wood/Secondary xylem... | reverse complement strand
TATATATTTTAAACTGCAACTAATACCATATTTCCTAACACTTCTAAATGTTACTATTGGTAGCATTATTATTAAACTAGATTTAAAGATCCCTAAATAACGTTAGGATTATTATTAAACTAGAATTAATGATTTTGATTGGGTAATTAGTTGATTTTTAAATCTAATATAAGATGAGTTTTATTTCAAATATATTTAAAGTTTGATTCAATAAAATTTGACTCGTATAACTCTCCACCAAGTTAACTCCTAGGATTTTTATTTATTTATTTTTCTTATCTAAAATGATGCTATTGTTTCGAAATTCACCTAACAAATTCCCAGTCTTGAATTAAATAAAATCCTGGACCAAGTCTATAAATACACAGCGTGGTTTGTTAGTTATGGAGTGGAGAAACCAGAGGGGTTGATTAAAGCAGTTTGGCTGCGCCTTTCACATATATATATATATATATATTCTCCATGCAATCGTTCTTCTTCAGAAACCTTTTTGCTTCTTCAAGCATCTGGCCAATAAACACCGGCAAGTTCATTAATTGATCTCTTTCACACGGCATCACTTCTACTTTGCCCCCAACGACAACCCACTCCGTGTCTTCCACGATCTCTCCCGTAAACTATCGTTTTTTTTTGCTCTAGATATTCTCTCATCTCTGTCACTTTCTTGAACGAAGAAGACGATATGGGCGGGGTGTTTTCAGATGACCAGTCTAAGCAAGGATGTTATGGCCGTGGAAGGAGCAGTCAACCAAAGGGTTCCAGATTGGAGAAAAAAGAATCTATCAAGCAGAAATATCGTTTCATCCCTGATAATTTTTCTTCTCTGGAACAGGCATGTATTATCCTCCTTGGTTAATTATTTTATTTCTTTTCGTTTAAAGCCCTGGGGATGTTTTTCTTTTGGAATGAATAACTGTATGAATAGACTATAGAAGGATTTTTTTCCTAACAAATTAAAGGAATAAGTATGTTTCTTTTAGTGGTTTCTTTACAACAACTCAATAACAATTTGTTTGGTTTGTTGTTGTGGTTTCAGGGCATGTTTGCAAGTGTAAATTTTATAGAGATTATTTTTCTAAATGTTTTTTATTTAAAAATATATTAAAATATTTTTTTAAATTTTTTTAAATATGATATCAAAATAATAAAATATATTAAAATAATATATATTTTTTTAAATACAGGATTAAACCACAATAACAAACGATGTCTTAGAGCATATCTAAGGAGTCAAAAAAATTAATTTTTAAAAAGTGTTCTTTTAACTTTTTTTTAATGATAAAAGAAAAGTCAAAATGATTTTTTTATTTTAAAAAATACTATTCATGCATATTTCTTATATAAAAAAAACTAATAAAGGGGGATCAATCAAACAATAAATTAATTAAATACAACCATGTGAAAAAAAAATATAATTTCAAACCCTAAGACAAAGTGAAGCAATTCTTTTTTTTTTTCAATACAACTTGCTCTTTGAATGGTTTTTTTCATTAGAGTATACATGGTAAAAAAACCATGTTTATACATATTAAATTATTAATATTTATATTGTTTTGGAGATGCTCTTAGTCAATTTGCCTAATTTAAGGGATCTTCTTGTCAATTTGCGCACTCCTTTCCAAGATCAGGGGTCTTCGCTAATATAAAACAATATTTTTATATTTTATATTTAAAAAAACAAAAACATGTTCATTTATTTTGTTTTATAAAAAATAAATATTACAATTATTTTTTATAAAAAAATTAAAAACCACATTATATAAAAATCATCTTCATATTTTTTATTCCATACATGATATTCATCTTATTTTATTTAAATCTGAAATTATTATGAAAAAATAATATTATTAACTTAAAAAATATTTATATTATGTTCATAATAATAAAAAAATTATAATACTAACTAAATATAAAAATATAAATAAAAAATTTAATCTCTTACATGGCTTGCTAAATAGTGTTTTTATATAAATAAAAAAATACTATTAATTTATATAAAAAAGCTTTAAAATACAGTTTTCATATTTAGTATAGATTTAAAAAAATTTAAAAGTAATTTTTTATAATTTTTTTCTACTTTCATGGTCAAAAAAGATAATGTATTTAAGCAAAAAAACAATCTTTTTTCTAACTTCAAGTTTTCAAAAATTGAAATATTATTTCATTTTTTAACAGTTTTATTTCCATTTTTAAATTCAAATACTTCTATTACGGAGCACCTTAGTAAAAGTATTAAAATTCTCCTATAGAAAAGGGGAAAAAAAATGTATAAATAAGTTTGTTTAAAGTGATTTTTGTAAAAAAATAATTTTTTTAATTTTAAATAATTATTTTATATTTTAAAATAATTTTGATATGCTGATATGAAAAATAAAATTTTAAAAATTAAAAAATATTATTTAAATATATTTTTAAATAAAAAATATTTTAAAAAATAAAAAATATTAAACATGCTTTGTAGTTTTGACATGATACTTTAACTTTTTATTTATTTCCCGATAAACAAAGTCAGGAACATTCGAAGAATAAGCTTATGGTAAATGGGTTCACGCAATAACTTCTCCTCAACTGCATCATGAGTTCCTGAGCTGGATTTTTTTTATTGTTTAAAAATATAATGAATGTTTTTTAAAATATTTTTTTAGAAGTAATTTATTTTTAATATTAATATATTAAAATATAAAAAATTAATTTTAAGTATTTTTTTTAGTAAATAATTTTTAAAACACGGATGGACAGTTGTAAAAAGAAAGAAATGAAAGTAAAAATGCGGTCTCGTGATCCATCATCCACGTGGGTCATGAGAGTTCTGATTGATCAAATCAACGGTTGGAGTCCCAATTTGTGCTTTTGTCGTCTGTTCACGAAACGCAACAGCGAATGATTAATGGATGTCCATGATCTTGGTCAACAATGCCTCCTGTTTGTTTACATACATTACTGTTTTTATCACTCTGCCTTACACACTGGCTAGTGTGGAAATCATTTACCGGCAACACCACGTCTTTCCAAATTCCAATTACAGAAATTTGTCGCTTCATTCAGTGCAGGAATCACAATGGCTACTTGGTCGAGTTCTCGCAATCTACTAACATGATTTTCCATTTTACAGGTTACAACTGCCCTGAGGGAAGCTGGCCTGGAATCATCAAATCTCATTGTTGGAATTGATTTCACTAAAAGCAATGAATGGACAGGTTTGTGCAAGTGAAGTGATCATATTGCCCACGATTTTGCACTACAAACATTGTGTATTACTTTATCATTTATTCAGGAATTTGGAATCGAGAGTTCCATGAAGTGGAACTAGGAGTGAAAAGATGAAAAACCGACCTTTAGAAACTTTAGGAATGGAACGGTTATAACATGGCTATTTAAAGCATACGCTGTTGCTTGTGTTCCTTTGAACGGGTTTATGTCTTGATTCATCTCTCATGGATGCCACTGTGTTGATTTTCATTTTAAAGGCAAGGTCTCGTTCAATAATCGTTGTCTTCATGTCATTGGAGACACACCTAATCCATATGAGAAAGCCATCTCTATTATTGGAAACACTATGGCTCCCTTTGATGAAGACAACTTGGTTCCCTGTTTTGGATTTGGTGATGGTAAGTCCCGTCCTTGGAACTTGAATTCTAACAATGTCGTTTCCAGTCTTGCTCCTTATGGTTCAACTGTCGAATTGATTTTTTTTAATCTATTCACATAGCCACCACTCGTGATCAAGAGGTGTTTAGCTTTCACAGTGATCATTCACCGTGCCATGGTTTTGAGGAAGTATTGGCATGCTACAAAAAGATTGTCCCAAACTTGCGACTTTCAGGTTTGTTCTTTGTTTATTTGAAGCTGGAATTTGGTTTTCTTAAGGAGAGTCATAGTTAAACATTACACCTATAAAGATTTTTGTCTTTTGTTTATTTCAAGACTCACATAAATCTTCACAGATGTATGTTATTGTTTTAAGGGCCAACTTCGTACGGACCGGTGATTGAGGCTGCCATAGACATTGTTGAAAAAAGTAAAGGCCAATATCATGTATTGATCATCATTGCAGATGGCCAGGTTTGAGTTAAAAGCTCTCCCTGCGTGCTTGCATTTGTTTGTTTCTTTATGTCTGGATGCATTTATAATTTAAGTAATATTCTCTTTTATTGTGAAGGTCACAAGAACGTCAAGTGATGGAGAACTGAGTCGACAAGAAGAGCAAACAATCAAGGCAATTGTTGACGCAAGGTTGAGCCTTAAAGATATATGCATATTATTTAACCACATGCTTAGACTTGTTTGAATTTAGCGGGTAGGGTACCAGCCTTTTCACGTTTATTGTTATGGTGGTTCTGAAAAAGCTTGTTAATCATTGGATTTTAACAATGTCTGAAAATGGTGTTTATACTGAAATGTATACCCTTTTTTATTCTTTATGAAAAGCGATTACTATGCATTACTATATGTGACCTCGTGATATTCTTAACCAGTTCATATCCACTGTCAATAATTCTTGTTGGTGTTGGTGATGGACCTTGGGAAGACATGAAGAGATTTGATGATAAAATCCCAGAACGTGAATTTGACAATTTTCAGGTATTCTGATAACAGTATTAATGTAAGGTTTGATGCCGTTTAATATTCTTCTTTAATCCAACATGCATACTAGCACTTCATGTTATGAGCATGTTTTCTTATTGTCTGCAGTTCGTTAATTTCACTGCAATTATGTCAAAAAAGGCAACGCTCTCAGAGAAAGAAATGGCTTTTGCTTTAACTGCCCTGATGGAGATTCCTCTCCAGTATAAAGCAGCCGTTAAGTTTGGTGTCATTGGGTAGGTTTTGTAAACTTCTTAGTTCACTGTTCCATTTTTTATCAGAACTGCATTGCCAGCATTCGAAAATGCTTTGAGAATTTAAAAACAAAGAAGTGCATTCTAGCAGTGAAGCTAGTTCTAAAACTGGTCAGCAATGATTAGTTTTGAATGCGGGAAAGGATTAAAATGGCTGGTTTAAACAGATATAGAAGGATTTCCATTTTTCTATGTTTCCCGGCATTGTTATTGCATAGACCGCTTTGTTCTGCATGCCATCCATTTGGGTTTTACGTGTTTGCTCATTTATACTAATGGCTTTTGGAGAAAAGACGTTCCATGGGAAGAGCAAAGAAAATAGTACCTCGCCCTCCTCCAGTGCTGTATTCAAGTCTTTCAGTACCACATCGTGAACCAACCAATGTTTCTTCTCCAGTCTCGGATGAAAGAACCCAGGTTTGGCAATATTTTTTTGTGTAATTTTGTCTTTCTTTCTGGAACGCTATTTCTCGTCAATAATTTATAGCTTTCTAAATAATTGTTTTTCTATCTTCCAATTTGAATACAGGCCTGCCCTATTTGCCTGACTAATGGAAAGGACTCGGCCTTTGGCTGTGGGCACATGGTGAGTTGCTCCCTAAACATTGCCTGCTTTGGTTTTCTTAACCCTTTTGCTATGATACTAATAGCATTGCTTGGTTGTAGACTTGTAGAGACTGTGGATCAAGAGTACGTAACTGTCCCATATGCCGCCAGCCAATCACCAGCAGAATCAAGCTGTTTTCTTAACGACAGGATGAAGGAAAATTGTATTTTGAACCTTACATATTTGGCTCTGTTGCGCCCTTGCCTTCTTGACTGTTAGTGTATGTTCCAGTGTGAAGGCAGACACAGATTTCTGTTTCTTAAATTGATGTAGAATGCTTGTTCGAACTTCTGTTTACCGATTAATTTAGAATTTAAGATGTGAAATAATTTTGCTCAGCAATAATGATTAGCATATATTATGTCTGGATAAATTGTTAATTGAACTAAGTATATAGCGTCAATTAATATCATGGTTCGGCGTTATCTGGGAAGCGATCTGCCAAGTCAAAAGCCACCACTGCACTGCTTTTAACCTCCTCAAGTCTAATCCTGGGGTTGGGATAGCGCCCAGTCATACTAACCAACCGCAAGTTCAAGGGGTCCCTGGGGCTTTGAAAAATTCAGCCTAAGTTATGAATGCGCCCAAATGCTTTCAGTATAGGTTATATGAATTTCTGTTTCAATCTGCATCCTTGCCAGCATCAAACCAAAAAATTGACAGGAACAGGTAGAAGCAATGTGAGAAATCCATCAATCAGTTTACTTTTGTTCCGATGCAATTTACTGCACCCTGGCTGCTTGAATACAAGTTATCCGCCAAAAAAAACTTAAAAATGATGTTCTCGTGCATAAAACATGTCACTTCCTTCCAAATCTCGTATGCCAGGCCCGGAATCAAGCCCAGGCACTACCACCATCATCCTCCATGAACTACCAAGAAACTGCTAATTGCAGAGAAGCATTTGGAGTGAAGAAGCAAATCCAAAGCAAATTAGAGACAATATGATATGAAATTCGTTGTCATTTCCAGCAGGTATAAGAAAAACATACTTACCCAGAAATATTCCAAATAAAACACAGGCCAAAAACTTTTGCGTAGTAAGACAAAAAAACAATGCTTTCCATTTCTTGTCCAGCCATGACATTAACATACCAAATATAGAAAGTGCTCCATCAGCAAGAACCATCAACTAATCTACTTCTTTTGTTTGCTATCAAGTTTCTGCTCGTCAGCTTGGGTATTATCCAGCTTGGGTATTGGCTGAATTCTCAAATATGGGTTTCTTGTCAATGTCTCCCCTCTTAAAGCAGCTACATAGCGATCGTTTGTATCCTCTTTCCGCTGCAGCTCCCCGAGGTATTCTGCCAGTCTCTCTCGATTAACTTTACCCATCATCTGATCGAGAAATTCAAGCAAGAAAAATCTGTCAACATGCATTTCCATTCGAAAATGGAAAATGCTTTCGACATTGACTGTAGAATTGAACCCCCGTTAATTAACATTATACGAGCTAGTTCAATACTGAAACCAGTTAAAATCAAGTCCGAACACACAGATTTTTATCTGAAAAGAATAAGTCTAACATAGCTTAAATCAAAGAAAAAGTTTAAGATTGTTTAACCATGATCCAAGATTGCAGGGCAATAAACCTCTAGAACACAAGACAGAGATTAAAGAGGAACAAACCTACGCATATATGACAGTTACTATGCACTTATATTCCTGTGATTTCCAAAAGATGATCTGCGCTAAAGAATTTACCATAGAATATCAGAGGAGGAAATGGGATTTTTGTGCCCTTGGTTTCAACATTCATTTATTGTGAAATCCATTTCCCAAGATGAAAGGTTGGGCATCTGTCAACTATTAGTTACCTCCCCAATCCAATGACTATTTCGCAACTTTATGCTAATTGGAGTAGGCAGGTACCCTGAGAAGCTTTACCCTTCCGTTCTTCTTGTTGTCTACAAAAAAAAGGTTATCATGCTTTTCTTAATACCTAAGAACACACTCCACGTCCTTCGGTATACGCATTTCCAGTGGATTCTCCTCTATTTTTCGTCACTAATATGCTTATAAATACTACAATTATGTGTCTGGGCATCAGAATCAAATTCTAGAAAAAAAAATTTAAAAGAGTTCCAATCACAGAAGGTAGGCAATTCCTAAAAATCTTTAGATCAAAGGAAAAAATACATGTGGTTTACACTAATATTAAAAAAAAAAAACGTACAAGGGAATCGGGACGGGCGTTCTGGCGGAGGCGAGCTTCAAGCTCAGGGTTGCGGGAGTTGGTGGTCTGCATCACGAAATACCCAATCACACCTGGAACGACACCACATACTGTAGCGAATGCGAAGAAGAATGGCTTTGAGTCTCTTGTCTTCCTCACTATCCACCTCCATGCCTCGCTCTTCTCCCACAGGATCGACATCTTTGATCTTCCCTCAACGACCTGAACAGGGTGAAGCAAAGATTAACAATAACAGCCGATTCTATCTAGCGCTGGCTGGCCCTTGCAGTTAGCCGCAAATATAGAGAGGCCCAAACATGAATGAAGCCTAATTTATTTTGGGCCAATGGTATCTCGAGACCTTTTCTCGGTATTGTCGGGCACTGTGGATGGCCATCAAATTTAGGGCCAAGATTGTTGGAAGGTAAAAACGCTTTTGGGCTAACCCATGTGTTGAAAACTGCTTAAATAAAAGACATTGGTGGAAAATGATGAGAATAAAAGGTTTGGGATATTGTTCAAGAAAAGAAAAGGGAAATATATATATGAGACCGAAATTAATTAGCCAGTCTGCTCCATTGTTGGCTTCCCGGTACGCATGTTGAATCCAAACATCCCATTCTCTAGATATATATTCTCTTGCCTTGGTGATTAAGGCAGAGTTTGCATCTGCTTTCACATAATCTTTTGAGATTAGTGCAACAACCAATGCAGAATCCGTCTCTCCCATTGACCATGCCAGCTCTAGACCAGTAACTACTGCCCACAGTTCTGCTTTGAAAGAAGTGCGCAAGCCAGCGTTGATCGCAAAACCCTTAAGTCAAGAGCCGAGGCTATCTCTAATCAGACCTCCTGCTCCTGCCACACCCGGATTACCTTTACTACACCCATCCTCGTTTAACTTCATCCACTCTATTGGAGGACATTACTCCCAGCCCACCAGTTTAACTTCCTTAATTAGGTAGGTTTATATATGTGAACTACAATCCGCGAAGTCAATTGTCCTCTGTGAGTAACCAGCCAAGCTATGGCTATGCTTTATATATGGTGTTCGCAGCTGCGGTGCTGCCTTCCCCTGATCACGTCGTTTCCGGATGTTCCATAAAGCACACTCAATTAATAACAATGCCCATGCATAACCATTCCTATCAATCCCACTGTCGGCTAGGTTATATATTAATCAACCACGGTATCAGACCTGAGTCAAAGCTCTCCAAACCTCCTGGATTCGTCTACTCTTTTGGGTATTGGGCTGGAAGTTGGATATCTAGCTAAAATCCAAGAATTAGTGGATACATATTTTGAGGAGCTTCTAATTATTACCAGAGATTCTTACATTGACTAGAAGTTAGATACACTAGCGAGAGTGCTTGCCATATATATTCCCTGTCAAAATACCTCCCTAGCTAATGCAAATGTCCCTTTTGAACCCCAGTCGTACGTGACGTGAGATTGATGGTTCAGGTTTGGCAAAGGGTCACGACTCACGATGAAGAAAAGGATAGATGAGGCCACTATGATGTACACAAAAATTATAAATTACTGTCCATATGACATTTGTGCCCTCAGGAGCAACTGGCAGCTATAAAGCTATACGCCTCAAATGCATTACGTGAAACGGAAGAAGAATCTGAACATTTTGTCTTTGTATGCACAAACTAAAATGCATGGCAGCTAGATATCGCGCCGACGTTTTGGAATCTCTCTCTCTTTATTCTTTATGGATCGATATCTACCACTACCTCCACCGTTACAAATGATCAGTTCACCACCCAGGCATCGATCCTCTCTCTCTCTGCCCCTGTGTTTTCCTTTGCTTTATTTCACATAGCTAGATCCAGTGAAAGGTTGGTTTTAGAGTCCATTTAGCATAATAGCACTACTATCATTCTCGAGAAAGGAAGAAAAGAACAAACAAAAGAAACATAACTCTAATAAAGAATGAATCGAACCCATGTGGTATATGGCAGGCTATGTAAGTAGTACGTACTGTATACGAGAATCAAAATGTGGGTACTACTTGCTTGACGGATCAAGTTGCTTTTTTCTTTTCTCTTACATGTAGGAGCGTCTAGCTAGCTAGCTACCGTTTTGCAATCCTATTGGTGAAAAAGAAGATTTCGGAATCTCTTTTATGCAGATCAAATGCTCCTCCTTCATGCATCATTCATTCACACAGTTGATAAGGGTTAATTTTCAAGTGAAGCTACCACATATATATTTGTTTGTGATTGATGAATATTGTGGAGTACGGCTAGTAAAAATGGCAAAAGAATCTTTCGGCAAGAGACTCTCGAAGCCCTTATGGCTCGCACAGTTTAATTCAAGTACTTATATTCAGTACTTTTGAGGCGTAAAAACCAGAAAGACCATCCAAACAAATTAATGAAAGGAACTCGTAACAAAGGTGATAGTGACTCCCGTACGTTTGGATTGATAAAAATATATGTTTTCTATTCCACTCTGGTTGTTCTGGTCAATTAGCTAGCTAGTTACATGCCATGATGTTCTTACCAATCATGTTTCGTTTCTGTCATGATGGCCAAATTAAGAAGTAGATTTTAGCCTTGACAATAACACTGATCAAACGCTGAGCCAAGAGTATATATGCATGCAAAACCCTTGCTGATCAATATATTTTGATCATCCTTATCTCCATCAAAGGGGGAGAGCCAGTAATGATTAGAACCATATCATGAGAGAAAAAGGCGAGGGCCTGAGAGAGACAGCAGTCAAAGATCTGAGGCTTGTAATCATTAAAGTTGCTAGGATGTCTTTACTCGCATGAAAATGATATTTTAAGGAAAGGAAACCAAAGGGGAGGGAGGGGGGTACATAACAGTAAAGGAAAAGTAGCTTGGATGGCCGGAGAAGAAAGAGAAAGGGAAAAATAACAAAAAGAAAAAGCGAGTGTGGGCTGTGACGGAGTGTCAGGTAGATTTGTTCAGATGATGATTACAGGCCCCCTTCAAGTCATCAACTGTTGAACGATAAAAGTGTTCCTTTCTATCTGGGAATAAAAGAATGCCAGAAAACTTTCACATGGACCCATCGCATTGCCCATCAATCTCCTAGATTGTTTACGTTAAATTGAAGGCACGCACACATATTTTCGACCCATAAAAGTAGATAAAAAAAAAAAAAGCACGCCGATTGAGTCGTGTTTGCTCCACCCTGAAGATCCAAATTAACCATTGTTATTCACCATGGCGCTTAAAGGAAAGCACGATTAGTCTATTTGTGTGGATTCACTCTTTGTGTTTCTATTATTAATAGTATAAGTATTTGGCCAGCCTATAAGTGTTTCGACTAATTTCACGGGCTCTAAAACTAATGATCATAAAAACCTCCAATTAATCCTGAGATTTATAGGACTCGAACAAGTGAATTTATTTTTTATATAACACCTATTTACATGAATCATGTTATTTTTTATTATTTTGATTTATTTATATGAAAAATAAACTTTATAAAATAAAATATCTACTATCATAATATCAAACTCCATCTTAAACTAGTCATGAAATGTTGTAACTCTAATAAACTCCGGCTAATAACACCCGAACATTCTATAACAATCATGTGTCATATATATTCCTCGAAGCGCACTAATCTTGTTTCCATTTTTTCTTGGATTGTAATAAATCTAAATACTAACCACGTGATGCAATTAATTAATGTATGTAAGAATGGTTTATTCTCTTGTCCTGTTGTGAGATTTTACAGTAAATCAGGGCGGCTTTCCACTAATTTTCAATTTAGTCACTATAATCTCTCTAATTTCATTTAATTCGTGTATATATTCTGTTTCTTGCAGATATATATATACACACCCATATTTGGAATTGTTTAAACATATTTTTAATGGGCACTGTGGTAAAAGGATTCTTACAATCAGATCCTCCACACGTACGGTTGCTTTTAATAAATGACATAACGGTCACGAAAGATTGTAATTATTCACTCCATTAAAATGTTGAAAAATAGAAATTCAAATATATATAAGATTACAATGCTTAGGGTTTCATGGCACCTAATCCCTGTTAAGTACATCTTTCCAATTAAAGCATGAGTGGTTTGGACATAATTGAAACTATTTTTAAAAAAGAATTAAATTTTTTCCTGTTTTTAGATTAATTTTTTAATATGTTAATGTCATAAATAAATTTTTAAAAATAAAAATATTATTTTAATATACTTTAAAAAAAAACACTTTAAACCACAGTCATTATCGTACTAGGAAACTCCCCTAAACCTTATTTATTGTCTTCTCACGTACGCTGATTCACGGGCATAAGGTGAAACCACACCATGAATAACGCATGTATTTGTGTTCATGGCTGGGTTTTTTTTCTTCGGAGAAGTCGCACGGCTGAATCTCTCATGATTTCGAGCTATACCTCTGATCAGGAGACTGAGAATTAACACTAGAGAAATCATTTTCCTATTAATATATAAAAGTGAAAGAAATCAACAGCCGATCGAGGAAACTCACCGAAAACCACACCATCTCACCGCAGCAGAGAACATGCGTTGTTGATCACGTTGCTTTCTGTAAATGGCACATGATCATCACCATCCAATTCATGATGATCCAGATCCTCCAATCTCTGCGCCACAAGCTTATTGCTAGGCCTTTCTTTTATCCAGCCTAGTCACCTTACTTCGCATGATAACGTGCCAAGAGTAGACGGGCGGGGTTACAAAATACGCCCGCTAGTATTAACATACTATACCGATCAATTAAGAGCTGTTTATTTTTTGCATTTTAAAAATGTTTATTATTTTTTATTTTTTTATCCGATGTTTTTAGATCATTTTAATATTAAAAATTACTTTTAAAATAAAAAATTCTCTGGAATAATAAGAAGGGGAGACCTGGTATTGCGTGTTAATGGGCGTGGGCGGAATGGTTGGCCCACACAGCCTCTCGAGGGATCGTTTTGATTTTTGTTAGTTTGCGGGCACACAAAAGCAGGGAAGCTTCTTATCCTCCCCTGCTGGTTTTCATACAAAATCTTACACTTGGAATCTTCAAAAGCCGAAGGACTTGTTGTATCGTAGCATATACAAAAAATCCCAATTTTATTAATCAATTCAAATACCAAATCTAGACAATCTCTCACACAATAGCATTCCTCCTCGATCGATGGGAGTTTGTTTTTGTTCTTTAATTTATTTTTAAAATGTTATTTTATGATTTTAAAATACTAATGTTAATAATAAAAAATAAATTAAATATATTTTTAATTAAAAAAGCACTTGCATCATCAATCACATATTAAAATAAAGTGAAAGATATTCAAGATAAGTGTACGAAGGAAGGGACAAAAATTAATTAAATATGTTTTTGGTTTCTTGAGTGAATGGCAACAGCGTAATACATGGAGAGGTTGAAGGGCTAGTTTAATGTGAACATCTCTATCGTAACAGAACAGTGGCCTATATAGTTCAGTGTCGTCCAGGCCGGCTTTGCAGCCTGTTGCGCTCCATCTAGCTAGTTCTCAATTGGGCCAGTATCCCCTCTCCCTCTCTCCAATCCTCCTGCACATTATCTCTTCATCTCAGCGATGGCACCCATGAGCCTCCCTCCTGGATTTAGGTTCCATCCAACCGATGAAGAGCTTGTTGCGTACTATCTTGATCGGAAAATCAACGGCCACACAATTGAGCTTGAAATTATCCCAGAGGTTGATCTCTATAAATGCGAGCCGTGGGACTTGCCAGGTACATATATCTAATTAATTTCCATTCATCAGTAATATACCGATGTTCTTATATATGCTCTTGATATTCTTTCTGACTCTTTTTTACTATTTGTGGTGCGGGTGGAATGTGGTAATTCGCTTAACAGACAAGTCATTTTTACCGAGCAAAGATATGGAGTGGTATTTTTATAGCCCCAGGGATAAGAAGTACCCTAATGGGTCAAGAACTAACAGGGCAACAAGGGCTGGTTACTGGAAAGCCACAGGGAAAGATAGACCAGTGCAGTCTCAGAAGCGGCCAGCTGGCATGAAGAAGACATTGGTGTACTATAGAGGTAGAGCTCCTCATGGAATCAGAACCAACTGGGTAATGCATGAGTATCGCTTGATCGACTCATTTTGTGGCAATGCATCGTCAATTTTAAAGGTATTGTACTCTCACTACCGGCTTAATCAGTGTACAATTTTTATTTGATCGTGAATCTGTTGTAGTTTAATCAAGCAGGGGCACACATATAGCCTATTGCATAGTTTCAAAATTATATAGAAGTGAATGAATTAAGATCATTGATTTCACCATGATGAAGTTGGATCTGCCCCATTTCGAGGTTCACTGGCATTCATATTTTTAGACTAGTATTAAGAGACTATTAGAGTATTAGGGTTTACAAAAAGTCACCTAGAATGTGTTTGATTGCCAGTTCTGCGTAGAAGACATACGCTGATGAACTTTGCAATAGGAACACGCGCATGTAAGATAGCAATTGGCCTCACAAGGAAACGCAGGTAACAATGACAGGATTAAACTGAGAGGTTTTTCGGGGTATATATGTTTTGTTTGTATATCTTGTAGATGCAAGGAGTACTTGATCGGTTCTGGATGCATGCAATATTGAGATTCATTGATATTGATATTGATTTTAGTAATTCATGTAGCGTCTATCACTTCAAATTAAACGATATAGGAACACGTTCAGATGCATTATGCAGGGAGACGTGACAGTTCAAAGCCAGGACCAGATGCATTATGCAGGGAGACGTGACAGTTCAAAGCCAGGACTTTATGCAGTCAAGTGAGGAAAACCGTCATTGATTATACTTCTTTATGATAGAAGCAACGCATATGTCGATCAGATCTTATCGAATTTAATCATTGCACTTGATTTTATACACCATTATCTTTTTTAGATCTTCCCTTCCCTTACACTACTAAATGTTCTGTCTCTTTAATAAAGATTACCTTATCATCAACATGATGATGAAAGAGTCTTTGTTTCAAAACTTTAGGTGCACTTACACTATCCCTGTTTTGTTTCTTGTTTCTTTTTTTGCTCTTTGTGATCTTGCTTTTTTAGGTCTTTGTACACCTCTTTAACAAATTTGATTACTTTTTTCACCGCAGGATTCCTATGCATTATGCCGTGTTTTCAGGAAAACAGTACAAACTCCCAAAACAAAAGAAGAGAAAAATGTTGGTGATGAAGAGAGGGATATTGCAGCGTGGGTCTCAGAAGAACAATTATTGGGGGATGACAAATGCCGTATTGAAATTTCTAAAGGGAGAGAAGCTGAAGGTGAAAATTTCAACAATGACTATTGTAAATTCCCATCTGAAACATCTTCCTCAGACGTCACCCAAGGGACTCCAATTGAAACTGCAACGGCCGATGATTTGCTAGCTCCAATTGCCTCGGATGAAGCCAATAGCTCAGCTAACATTTACTCAGTGGGCCTGGATTTCTCGTCGAGTCTAATTCAGGTACATTAACAAATTTCTTTCATAAATGAATTTAATTTCTTTATGTTGATAGACTTTCTATGGTTTCATTTCCTTAGAACTAGCTAGTAGATGTCGGTGCAATAATTAGTAATTTGATAATTATTGCATATAGATGCATAAAAAGATAATAGAAAAACATTAGTTCACTGCTGGTATGGGCCATACCAATAATTAACTCATCTTTTCTGATCATGATATGATTATCTCTTTTGCCAATACTGCATTTCCTGCAATGTTCTGCTTTTATTAAAGCTTCATGCTCACACCAGGGAAAATAGCATGTGGTTGTGTCTCGCACACGATGAAAGTACAATCCTCGGGCCGCTATGTGTTGGAAATGGCCCACAAAACAAGCCCTTTGAGTTTTTTCTTTCTTTTGATCCGAAGTTAAAGCAGCAAAAGTTGGAAGCAATGAACTCCATATCTTTTCCTAAAGCTTCCTTCTGAAAATCCCTCAAACACTGACTCCAATTGGCTTTTTCACCATCTTCAACAACTTCTTTTGACTGACTCAAACATAATTCAAAGTTCGAACATCTTTCTTCCTGATTTTTCTCTCTGATTCTACTCTATATATATATATATATATATATATGAAACCTCAAACAACGCTATTTCCGATGCATATGTTTTCCCCACTAGAGTTAATTTTCTAATTCAAAAGATGTTGCTAGGTTGACTGTTTTATTCAACAACAATGCTCAAAAGGATTGGATTTTCCTCCTTCCCGCCGAATTCCTTTTTTTCGTTTCCAACGATTTTATTAATCACACAACATGCTGTGGATGCAGGATATGCAGATGCCAGGCTACTCAAGCTTGCTCTATCAGTTCCCGTACCCTTCTTTAGAACTAGAAGACTTCCCACAGATTAACATCGCCGAGTGTGTGAAGCCATCCAAGCCTGAAATTAGCGACGAATACATGATGTACAAGGATTGCATGGACGGAACATTAGAACAACTATGTTCCTCTCAAGACAACTCCAATACTGTACTCCCCCATGCAAGACTAATTTAGGGCCACTAACTAAGATAACCACACAAAGTAACACTTATTTGATATGTTACTTACAGTTGTTGTATTAATTACCACCGAAATTCATATTACAGGCGTAGCATATATTGTGATGGGCTACATAACATGAAACAAAAATATATGAAAAGAAAAGTGAGGATTATTTTGCGTTATGATAAGGTTAATTACGCACATCATTCATTATACAATGACAGGTCCAAGCACGCCATCATTTGCTTTCTGTTATTTTCTTCCCGTTTATTTTTTTATACGTACGATTGTTCATACTAGCTTCTCGGTCAAATTGAAA
>Ga0325404_1003632_pt1 | contig 16440 bp, 11 predicted proteins | sample PopdelMetagenome_18_FD_205664 | JGI IMG/M metagenome (GOLD analysis project Ga0325404, IMG submission 205664) | Populus deltoides microbial communities from Bellville, Georgia, United States - Xylem-Control-R1 | ecosystem: Host-associated > Plants > Phyllosphere > Stem > Wood/Secondary xylem... | reverse complement strand
TTCAGGAGACGTATAATAATCGGTTGAGGGAGAGATACGGGGACGATACTTTGACCCATCCGGAATTCGATCCGGATTTGTGGATGGAGGTTGGCTCGTCAGGTGGACCCGATAAAAATCGGGTTTATGGGCTCTCCAACACTACGGCCGACAACTTGCGGTCAACCCGTAGTGTTTCAACCATTGGGAGCTCCCAATGAATATCGAGCTCCCAATCTAAGGAGTTCGTGGCCTTGCAGCAACACACTGCTCAACTCACCAAGAAATACGATAACCTAAAAGCGAAGTACGCACAACTCAAAGTGTCTCATGCACAACAAAGAGCGGAACAAAGAGCGGAGTCTGAGCAACTCAAAGCGTCTCAAGCACAACAAAAAACGGAGTATGAAGCGGCTCATGAACAACAAAAAGCGGCTTATGAACAGCTTCGCGAAATGATTATGAACATGTTAAATAGTGGAACATGTGCGCCTAATTTTTTTTTGTCGTATAATCACTAGCCTCCTCCAGGATCTCCTCCTCCTCCTCCAGCTCCACCTTTATATTAATTTGTAATCAACATTATTTACATTTAAAACTTCATTTAATATTTTTCTTGAAACACATTCAATTTGTAATGAATATTATTTAAATTTGTTTTTTTATATGTTTAATATAAATTTTATTTGCATAATTGGTTTGTATAACAATTAATTTATATAGTTTTATATTATATATCCTAAATAATTTTTTAAAAACAAATTAAGAAAAAAACTATTACTAAGGATTTTACCAACGGATGAATTCAGTTGGTATTTTAAACACTCACCGACCGACTTACCGACGGAATTAATCCTTCGAAATTTCATAGTAGCTTCCACCGGTATCGACGACTTTACAGACGGACAGATTCGGTCGGTATTTCATACACTCACCGACGTCATTACTGACGGATATTTGCCGTCGGTAATTACAATATCACCAACGGAATAAAAATCCGTCAGTATATTTCAAGCGGGAATCTTTTTTTTTGGCTCGCAAATTCCGTCTGTAAAACCATCGGAAATTGGTTTTTTTGTTTTTCCGAACGATATACCGATGGAATAAGGAATCACCGACGAAGGTAAAGCCGACAGACATAATAAGTCGGAGTTGATGTTGGTAAAAAAATCACCGACGAACTTATAATCATACACCAATGGAATTGGTCCGTTAATAAAACTGTAAAATCTTGTAGTGAACAGAGTATTAGGATCGAGGTCTTCAAAACTCTATGGAATAAACACAGTACTTGCATGCTTTTGGAAAGATTGCAAAACTGTTTATTGTGGAGAATGGAAATCTATCTGCATGCTTTATGATTAATGGGTATATCCTATAAATCCTTAATGTGGACTGTGCAAGCATTAATGCACAGGTTTTGTGTTTCAAGACATTCAATAATTCGTATTGCCACTATGACTTGACAAGCATTTTTATTTCCTATTGGTTTTAGGAGCATCTAGTACTGGTATTGGCACTGACACCACGCGAGTTCTTGCGTTGCGTGGCGTCCATGTTATTATGGGGTCAGGAATATGGCTGCTGGAAGAGATGTCAAAGACGCCATAGTTAAGGAAATAACCATTGCCAAAGGTGATCCCATGGAATTGGACCTCAGTTCACTGGCATCTGTGAGGAAATTTGCATCGGATTTCAGTTCCTCGGGCCGTCCCTTGAACCTCTTAGTGTAAGGAAAAATAAAGAACCCTATTGGCAGATAATATTCCGCATTTGTCTCATCCTACTCTCGTACTGGTTTCATGATTTAACATTTTGGTTTCTGTTCATTCATGCATAGCTTTCTTGGTGTCTCCTACGCCTGCTCATTATGATAAATTTTTTAAAAAATTATAATAAAAAAAATATAAAAAATAAAATTATGTTGGAAATATTGTAACGATCCATAGTCTTTTACAAGAAAAAAACACACAGGCTCAATATTAAAAAAATAAAATCGACAAAGATAATTTTTTAAAATATCATAAAAAAACTATGTGAAGAAATACTGTAATAATTCACGGTATTATAAAAAAATTACCAAAATTCAATATTAAAATAATAAAATTGGTAAAAATAATTTAAAAAAAAAACAAAAAGAAACTATTGTGAAGTAAAGATAATTCTCGCTCGCTACACAAGTAGAATAATTCGCATCTGATACTTGGACCTGTTTTTAAGTTTTAAACTATTGTGCATGCTTCATATGATTCTTTTGATTTAACGCAGTCTTTCTCAAGTCCCTCGCCGGGCTTGTGCTAAAAAATGTCCAGCAGGTGAGCTGCCTGTCTTCCAAAATACACCTTGTTTTTCTAGTTTCACTAAACTGAAACACCTTCATTGCACAAAAAGCCTAGGGATCTTCGTTTCCATCTTCATATTTCTTGAATTTGATTGCAGGGCAACAGCGTGCTATGTGGCATTAAATCCACAAGTAAAGGGTGTAAGTGGTGAATATTTTTCGGGTTGTAATCCGGCCGCTGCATCCTCTGAGAGTAGAGATGCCGAGTTAGCAAAGAAACTCTGGGATTTCAGTATGGATTTGGTTCAATAAATATTGACGCCTACAAGTTTCTATATTTCCAAGATAATGTAATATATTTCAGAGGGATTCTTGGTTCTTTATAAAAGATGATGGTGTATTCTATTTGCCATGCTGTCTTTGGTATCAATGCTGTAACACTTTATTGTGACAATGTACTCACAGAATGCTGTTTCCTCACAAAGAAAAGAAAAGGAATGAAAAACTTAAAGGAATGTCGTTCGTATGATTGCATTTCAGAAAAGGGAATCAGTAATGACACATTTCCCTTAAGATCTCCAACTGCACAAAACCGAAAATTATGAGACATGAGATCTCAACTGGCTTCTCCAATTAACCATAATGAGCTGGTTTGAATGGAGATCATTAAATTGGTTTCATGGGCAGGCCATGTTTTGTTGGACTGGACTGAGGCCTTTAGCCCCTGAAGAAATAAAATGGATAAACGCCTACTGTTCACTGCCCTTTGAATAGTACAACTACAAAGTGCTATGGTAGATGATGTGTTTATGATAAGAGTCAGAAAGAATGTGGTTTTTGAGCAGAAAAGGAACATCTGGGTTCTCAGCTTCTTCCACAGCTGAAGATGTTACACAAGGGATTGATGGCTCTGGTCTCACTGCCATTGTCACAGGTCAATTTTTTTTAAACCCGAGAAAAAGTGATCATTTGAAAGCAAGCATTAGGGATACTTTTTTATTTGATGATCATGGATGTATTATCCTGCAGGAGCATCAAGTGGGATTGGAGCAGAAACAGCACGGGTGCTTGCATTACGGGGTGTTCATGTAGTTATGGGAGTGAGGAATCTGGAAGCTGGCAGGGCGGTCAAAGAAGCAATTGTTAAGGGAAACCCTAATGCAAAACTTGATGCCATGGATTTGGATTTAAGTTCCATGGCATCAGTAAAGAAATTTGCAGAAGACTTCAAGTCCTTGAATCTTCCCTTAAACCTTCTCATGTAAGTTAATTGGATAACAGGAAAAATGATTTACGGGCTCTAATTTGCTTAGTAATTTCGTTTTGCTTACACCCAGAACCTTTTGATGTTTTCACTTAGTGACAACCCTGCACTGAAAGCAGATATACATTTGTTAGTAACAATGCAGGAATCATGGCAACACCATTCATGCTTTCCAAGGACAACATAGAACTTCAATTCGCAACAAACCATGTCGGTGAGTACATTTTTTTTTAAATGAACTTTCAATTGTTTGAATGGTAAAAAGCTTCCTGCTTCCACCTCTGTCTGTGTTTTTCTGAGATTTGCATGGGTGAACAAGCGCAGGCATGTGTTGGAACTTGGAGGGTTCCTTCTTAGCTCAAGATGGTGGGAAGAAGAAACTGTTAAATGTATACAAAATAGCTTGATCAATCCGATGGAGTCAATCGTGTGATGTGTTTTTTTAATACTTGAGACTGTGATATTGCAGGTCATTTTCTGTTGACGAATCTACTGATGGAAACCATTAGAAAGACAGCTCGTGCAAGCAGGAAAGAAGGAAGGATTGTGAATGTCTCATCACGCCGGCACAAATTCTCATACCCAGAAGGGATTCGTTTTGCTAAACTCAATGATCCATCCGGGTAGAACCACATCTCAACACAGAATTGCATGGATCTCACTTTTGGAGGTCTATTTTATTTGTTCATGTTAAGCATTCTGGTCTGGATAATTACAGATGATTTTGACATAGCATTTGAAAATTCTTGCAAATTTTTAACAAAATTGAGTTGAATTTCGAGCACAGTTGTGTTTAGTATAGAAAATCCCTATAAGGATAGGCATGGAGAAAAATGGGGAAACACCAGTTTATTAATCATTCAGGTTGTGGCTAGTCAATAGTGTAGAACATCAAATGTGTTCAGTATATGATGTCATTTGTAACTAAATTTGTGGGGAATTTGCTGTTTGTTGCCCCTTTTTTTACTACTAAAGCTTGTCATAAAGTGAGACTGATTGCTAAACATAGTTCTTGATAATTTGTAATGAATGTTTAGTCATTTTTGCAAAATTATTCTTAGGACACATGTAGTGAATGTGTTTTTGCAAGATATAGCTTTCCTCTTAACATATAGTGAATGTGATTGTACAGGTATAACAGTTTATCTGCATATGGTCAGTCGAAGCTTGCAAATATTTTGCATGCTAATGAGCTTGCAAGACAACTAAAGGTGTGTTATTTGTTCAAGCATATTAATGAACTAGCACTGTACTGTGTTTTTATACCGATGAGCTTCCAGAAATGATATTTTTGAAACTATGTCAGTGTACACTATCTCTTTGCTATAAAGTATAAACATGGATTTTCTCTCAGCAGAACTTCCCTGGCCTTGGTGCCTGAAGTTTTCGGTCATTGTGTTTTTCTCAGTTGATTGGCTGTATATAGAAAGCAATAAGTAAATACCGGATTCTTCCAGTTTGAAGGAGAGACGATCTATTGTTATAATTCACAATTAATGCTCTCCACTGTCTAATATAAATTAGAATGTGGTAGTTATGATAATGGTAAGTTGCCGCAACACTTTGATGATATATTGTTCAATCAGGAAGACAGGGTGGAGGTAACTGCAAATTCAGTTCATCCAGGATTGATAGCCACCAACCTTTTTCGGCATTACAGTTTTCTCACAGGTGTTTTACTTATTTTTCATAGTAGATTAGCTTTTGATTTTTGCTTATGGAAACAACTTTTTCTGCTTTGGTTTAATGAAGAAAACAGTGTTGGCAAATGATCTCATTTAATTTGTTTATAAACCTTACTCCATGGACAACAAATATATTTCAAAAGATTTGGAGTGTTAAAATAATCAAAGGCAACTTCAACCGTGATTTATGATCGTACCTCTTCGGTCAAATGCCAACTGCCAGGGGGGAGGAGAGTTGATGCTCAAAACCTCTTTGCTCAGTCGAGACTGAGAATTATTGGCCTTCACAATCACAACGTTATCTTTCAGAGGCTGTCTTGCCCATATTTTGCAAAAAACTGAACAGTTTTCTTTCTTTCTTTCTTTCTTTTAGGTGCTTCACTTTTCACTGAATCACACAGTTAATGAACCTTACATAATACAAGGATGGACCATGTAAAACCCTTGTTTGCCTCATCATGGAGAAAGTTTAACTAAGATTTAATATCATTTTTTTCAGGTTAAAATCCCATGTTCTTCTCTTGGATGTATGTGATGAAAGTCAGCTGTGACTTTAATTTAAGTGCTGATGATGTGGGTTTTATGCAGGTCTTGTTGGTCTTGTTGGTAATTACGTCATCAAAAATGTTCAGCAGGTACTCATAATTAACTGAGAAAAAACAATTAAGTAAATATTACTCTGATAATGTCTTTAGAATTGCTTGCGTCCTCTCTTCCCTTTCTGTGTATGTGTGCTTGTGCATGTCTTCTTGCGCCACATGTTTTGATGGAAACAAAACTCTGTCCAGTTTTCTTGCGAGTGTTTACTCTGTAGGGTTCACGACATAATTGATTTGAAATAATGGATTTTCTGTAGATTACACAGGCTTTTGAAGTCATGTATGCTCTGTTTTTAAATCAATCTGGGTGTAGGGGGCAGCAACTACATGCTATGTAGCATTGCATCCAAAAGTTAAAGGCACGAGCGGGCAGTATTTTGCTGACAGCAGCATAGCCAAGTCGAGTTTACAAGCAAATGATGCTGAGTTGGCTACGAAACTCTGGGATTTCAGCTTAGATTTGGTCCGAAGAGGCTCAACTCCATAAACATCATAAAACTGATCTGCCCTGCAAAGATTATGCTGCAAGTTCTCAATAAGAAGCCATCTGCTTGAAACTCGTTACGTCTCATTGCAAGTAAAGTCATTTCAATCTGCACGCATGAAACCACACATCCCATGAATATGGAATCAATAATTTGGAGTGGGTCCAGTTCTTTTCTAGCCAGATTTACCTTAACTAGAATTACGGAGCTTCTCAGCAATGTTCAAATTGAGCATTCAATTTCTAAAGCTTGAATCCCAACCTTTTCATTTCACAGTGAGTTCTCAGACGATTCACTTTCTTGGGAAAATATTATGATCCTACTCGTATTATTTTAATCTATTGTAATTTTTACTCAAGTGTAGTTTTTATTTTATCAATTCATAGATTTATAAATTGTGTCTGCATATATACAAATTGCCTACGTATATATATAGAATGGCACCGTAACTCATGATAGGCTTCGAAGCACATGATTGAAACGTTATCATTCAGTTACTTAATGAGAAATCGAAAATACAGAAATCACTGGATTAGATTCTTTTCAATAACTAGTGATAATGTACATACAAATCAGCTTGAATCGACTATAAGGCAACAGTTAATCTGAGCCGGCATAAAAAAACTCCAAGAAACAGGCACACGCACGCTCGCCAAATCCACATCTGCTTGGTAAACAAATTTCTAGCCCCGATTCAGTTCATCTTCTGTACAGCAGTTTCAGACCCAAAAAAGGTTGTCCGAAAAGGTAGTAATTGCACTTACTAGCTTGATATTTGTTTTTTTATACCATGATCTAAAGGAATATACAATTCTCAATGCAACGAATAATTTCCTTGCTGAAGGAACTGCCATACAACGGATCATGAGATGCAACGCAATGCAAGGGGGGATGTAATATATCACCTTAATCAGTTTGAGTGTTACGAGCCATTCGTCAAGTGTGTGCAAGTTCGCAATGCATGTCACCACAAAATGGCCACAAGAGCTAGTTTCTCAGTCAAGTTAGGAAGCTCCATTTCAGTGCATCTGAAGATCTGACCAGAAAGAGTATTTTCAGATACCTTAGCATGCCTGGCATGCATTTATCTAAATGCATAAGCTTGGAACCACGCTGATCAATCTGCCTCCAGCCAAGTCTCATCACCTTTAAACTTATTCCACATTTCCTTCCCTATATTGAACATGCTAGTTTCCTCAGCTGTTAATGTGATGAATAAACAATGATATTGAACCAAAATGAGTCTCAAAATCTTGAAAGCTTGCTTTGATCCGTCAGTCCACAAAAATGCATTAGATTATATACCTCCGGTTCTACTGGGTAAAGGAGAGTTGGGACTTAGATCCAGGGAAGGTTTCATTTTCACATGATCCCTCAAAAGCTGCCGAGACACTCGAACAGCCAAGACTGACTGCCCATCATAAGGTTCCCCTTGAGGAGGCCTTCCAAACTGCTTTCCCATGAGATCATTTTCACAAGGAACCAGCTCTGAGAAGATGGGAGAGCCAGGCTGCATTCCTTGAAAAAGATCAGGAATGGAATCATGGTAAGCCAAGCCATTGGCATATATACCATTTGTGTGATATGGCATGTTTCCAAAACCCTCTTGCAAGTAAACTGACTGTTTCAAGTGATTAAAAGGTATAGCACCAGTTCCACCAGTCAGAGGTGTGGATGAGCCTGAAGTGGTGCGCGGGCTAGCTATAGGTGAAGGAGACATTCTTCCATTTAGGTGTTGTGGCGACCTCGAATGAAAGAGAGGGCTTCCAATGGGAGAAACAGGGCATGATATGTTCCTTGGAATATGTAAATCACTACAGATTTGGGAATTGAAATCAGATCATAAGATGATGAGATGATGATTGCAGTGATGCCAGTGATATTATGAGAGAGATAGATACCTGGCAAGTAGACCAGTTTTCAAAACTCTAGATGAATGAACTGCAAGTCTCTCTGAATCCAAGGTGGGAAAGTTTCTTGCTTGATTAATGCCCTGAAATATGGTAAATAAACCACAGAAACATTTAACATGGCAGGTATCCAAAAGCAGAATGATTGTAACAGACATGAAAAACAGCTTGTTTAAGCTCTCGTGATTTTCCTCTGCTTTCAGTGACAGATCAATAGGTTTCTCCTATGTCATACTGCCAAACAAAAGCAGGAGAATAACAGTCAAGTAACCTTCCACCCCAGACATACAGCAGTTTATTGACTTCATAAATATAAATGCATTTCGCACATGCATAATATACAAAACAGAAAAATATTGGTTGTACAGCCTCTCATCCAATGCATACATCCTCTTCACTACAAATTCTGCTTGTATCCTTCAGAGCACAAACTTCTCAGAAAAATTCAGAGAAAGCATTCTTCACCGAACTGTAAGGTTACTGTGATGAAAAGTTAGGAGATGACAACTTCCACCATATAACCAAACTTCTTCCCATACTTTTTTAATAGAAAACAGTACAAATTCATATATTTAACATGACATCATTGGACTACAAATGAAATGCATTTCAGCACAATATCAGACATGAATTTAACATGATGAATTTGCTATTTAAAACAAACATTGTCAGAGCTTAAAATTGCCTTACCAAAGCCTTTCCTTCATCCCAGATGAAGGGGAATAAATGCAGCTAACTATCCAAGCACGCAAAATTAGACCTCCGTAGAAATTGAAGGAACAACATGAACAAAGGAACATACCATAGCTTTAACTCCATTTGTAACTCCAGGGGGTGGATCAGTAGGTTCAGGGCTCGGAATAGGTCTTTCTAAAGGCGCTGCTGATTTTACAAAAGGATGCTCTAAAAGCTGGGCAGCTGTAGGTCGATGTAGTGGATTACGTTGCAAACATTTCCTTACAAAATCTTTTCCTTCATCTGAGAGGTGATCTGGAATTGTTGGGAGATCCTTACTATTTCCAATTTTAAACATGGCAGCAACCTTAACAACATGAAAACATCGTACATGAGAAGAAAGAACAAAATCTAATACCTGTAAAGTCTTTATAAATGAGAAGCACGTGTCAGGATACACGAGAAATAATTTGTGCCAGTTTCCTTTGATCAACTAAAATATTTAGATTTTAGACAGCACTAAATTAAATATCATCTATAGGAATTACTCCTTCAAACTGGCTCCAAGGTGGTTTTGTGGTAGCCATCTCCAAAACAGTGCATCCAAGACTCCATATATCCACAGCAAGATTGCAACCATTTGAGTTCTTTATAACCTGAGAAAACAATGAAAAAGATGGTTGAGTATAATATGGAAATGCCATTATAAGGACAAGAAAGTTGAGCAAGAAAAGATTCTGACCTCAGGTGCCATCCAATAAGGACTTCCCTTGAATGATAGTGGACATGACTGCCCAGTGATCTGCAAAGCAAAGATTAGGTTAGCTCAGCTACTAGGATTGACCGTAAGAGAGGGAGTAAACAGTAAAAGTAGATCAGACTTTAGTCAGCAGCACATAATTTTTTTTCTTTCATTTTTGCACCGAGTGCATGCACCCAAAGAATATAAACTTAAAAAATCAGTCTTCACAAGGTAATTTTGCTTGCTGACAAGGGATTATGCGAGCTACCAAGTTGTCATATGCATCATTCAACAAACTCCATATCCGTAAATATACATATATCAGCTCAAGTTCAATATGAAATTCATCTTGTCTTTTGGAGAGAAAAATAACTGTGTACACACTTACGTGTTTTGCCATGCCAAAATCAGCTAATTTAACACGACCATTTGGATCTACAAGAATGTTTGCTCCTTTGATATCTCTGAAGAGGAAAGCAAGATTTTTATCAAGAAAAAAAAAATTGAGGAACAGCAAGAGAATATTAACAATGGTAAAGATGAGCAAATAAATTGTTATTATCTAGCAGATCAAAGAGAGGAAAGTCCACTCACCTATGAACAGTGCTTTTAGAATGCAAAAATGCAAGTCCTGACAAGATTTGCTGGGTATAACTACGAATAACTAGCTCGCCCAATTGGCCATATTCCTGGAGAAGTTTATATATGGACCCACCAGATACATACTCCAAGTATATATAAAGCCGGTCACCAACCTGTTCAAGAAATCATTTGAAGGTTTTGTTAATGAAGTGTAGTACTTACAATTGCCCCTTGAAATAGCAAATTGCACACAATGCAGAAATACTACTAGCCAACTTATTGCACTACGCAGTTAAGCAAGCCAACATGACCCAAAATTTAATTTCTAGAGTATCAATAATTAGGTTTTATGATCACTAACCATTGACTGTTATTCTAACCCTAATGTAAAAGGACTTATAAAGAGCCAAAGGTTATGGTAACAACAACACAAGTTTCAATATGAATACAAGAGGTTAAATTCAATAGCACTTGCATGCAAAAGATAAAGATCAGCACATGAGAGACATACCGTCTCAGATCCATGGTACTGCACAATGTTTGGGTGTTGTAAACGGCTTAAAAGAGAAATTTCCTGTCAAAAGACTGAAAGTAAGAACTTCTTTCAAAGCTATTTACAAGTTAAATAATATAAAAAAATATATACGCAAGCAGAAAAGTTTATCGTGTTGTCACAGGAAACTTCATTGCTAAGGGGTGATCAACTTACCTGCATCAACTGCTTAGCACTTTCTTTGGACTTGGCATCATCTGAAAATAATGTCACCTCCTTCATTGCACACAATTCACCACGTTCACTGGCCGATTGTAAAGGTAAAATCAGACATGTAGTCCTCAATTTCAAAAACATTTGGAAACTTAGGAATAGTTTAAAATGCCATTCAATAAAAACTGTCAATCAATCATGTAGGTTCTCATAAGAATGGCACCACAAACAAATAGTCGACTTACCTGACTAACAACGGTCAAAACTAGGCATCTCTACTGGGTTATAGTGTAGGTTGCAAATAGTTGGAGCATAATGAATCCATGAGAATTTACATGCAATATTGCTAAATCAAACAAATTCAAGCGTTTGCTTTTGGGGTTTATACCTGTTAAATCCAACATAGACATGTCCAAATGTGCCTCTACCCAGAAGCTTTCCTTTTTTCCAGCGAGATCCTGGGCTCGTTGGATTCTCTGCCCTTCCTGGACTTCGTGGCACTGAAGGAGATGCTGCTGCTGAGTTTGAATGAGAAAAGGGAGAGGGGCTGGAAATTATTACAGGAGGGAGGGGCAACCGGTGGCTTTGTTGTTTCCCATCATCTGTCCAGCTTGTCTGGGACTCAATGATCGTCCCTCCTGCTCTGGGATGAATTGGTGTAACAGCACCACTCTGGACTCTGGAGCTGGGGCCAGGGCTGGTCATTCTAGGACTAGGGATCGGAGAACATTCAGGGCTACCCCTGCTTTGTTGCCAGAATAACTGTCCTGACATATCCCCTCCCATTGAGTTATGTCCAGAGTTGTAGCCTGAACCAGGACTGGAGCAGTGGCCAGATCCTAAAAAATTGGCATCTGGGTATGGCTTGCCTGCCCAGAAAGCAGAGTTTATGACTTGCTCTGTGCTAGATGCTCTCATGGGACTTCTGGAAGGACTTGACATGGAGCTGTCTGGAGCACTGCCGGAAGCAACATGTTGTGGAACCTGTAGATTCAGCACATGACTGCTTACAGGTCTCCATTTAGGTGATGTAGAGGAGGTGTGATTACCAAAAGAAAGACTAGCTGGTTTCTTTGCCTCTTTCGAGTTTGAATGGCTCACAATAGCGCACTGATCCTTGAGCATTGCACTTCAGCAGAAAATGGAGTAAATTCATCAGGGATGAGTTAAATGAATGATGGAAAAAACCACAAATAATGAACATTTAACAAATAGTACAGAGGCTTACCTGGAAGGGCTGCTAGTGGTGGTTCTGGTCCCAAGGTCATAGTCAGTTGCTGGAGGACTACGATGACTTGAGTCAGCAGGATCGTCACTATCAGTGGCGCTCTCACTGGAAACTGAAGCAGTGGCCAAATCCCCATCTAAATATGGTGGATTTGGCCTATTACGAATGCATCCTGGTCTTGGTAGGGGCAAAAACAATGACGAATTTGCACCCTTTTCCGATCTTGGTTTAGTCAATATACCAATTCCAGAGTCTGTGCGCCCCACATCTGCAGGGTGCACACCAGGAAGGGGAAGTGGTTGGGCATGGGGTCTCTCGGCAAAACTCTGACACCTAGAAACATGTTTTGATGAAGGTGAAGGTGATCTTGATACTGCTCGAGATTGAGATCCCCTCTCTGAAATTGTGTCACTGCAACGTCTTCGAGAACCTCCAGATCTACCAATAAGGTTGCCATCAGATGGACTCTTAAATCTTCTGTGTAATGTATCAATGAAACTTTCCTTGTTTGCTTTCTTCTTCAATTCTTTAGATGATGACTTTCCCCACCACGAAGGCATCTTTGTTCTCAAAAAAAAATTAATATTTTTATTTACAAAGAATCACTATGCAAAGTTCTCCCAAAGCTAATCCATTCTGATATCAAACATTATAATATAGCACCTAGGTGTGAAGTTATGAACCACATGAAAACCCTAAAAAGCTTGAGCTTGAGGTCTTAGAAAGTTCAACAATAAAGTTCACTGAAGGAGTTTCATGAAAATTGAGGCTAACATTCTGGGGGGCAGATTTTGAGTGACATTGAAAACTGTCAGAAATTATAAACCTGCAGACATAAATGGAAAAGGCCCGTCTTCAGTTCTCTCAAGAAACTTAGCATCTTCAAAAATAACACAAATTATCCAAAACTATGAAGTTCACAGAACATTAATCACTAACACTGTCAGAAACATCTTGTGACTAATTTACAATAGAGTTTTAATTATACCATAAACACATCGACATGAAAAGAATCCGCATGTGATTTCATCTTCTTAATTCTAGTAGAACCTTTCTACGAGTCGATGAGAGTTCAGGTACGAAACAGGTCTACTGGAAACACTGGTAGGAAGTCAAAAATCAGCCCACAAATCCACTTTCGAGTGCTTTCTAGGTCTATCAAACAGCTTCTAACGCGAATTCCAGGAATACCCATTTGACTTCAATAATGGAAAGAAACGTCAAATATAATTTTCCGGAAAAAAAAACCCTTTATTCCAATACTTACAGATATAAATATAAGAACTGGAAAAACCCAAAATCAATCCTTTAATATCTCTATCACAATTATTAGTCTCAAAATTTACAATTGTTTTACAACAACAACAGAAAGTAGAGTGAGCAAAAAGTGGATACCTCCACTCAGTTTCTTTCCCATTCTCTTCATTCAACCCTATTTTCCCAGGAACCAAACAGACTCTAAAGATCTCACATTGCTACAAAGAAGAAAACTTTACCAATACAGATCTAAAATTCCACAAAAAAAAAAAAAAACAAACACCAAAACTAAATCCACTCCCTTCAAGACATTAGTAAGAAAAAAAAACAAAATGGGGCATAAGAAAAACACTTACTTTTTCCACACAATTGATGAAGCAGTGAAGAAGCTAAAGTAGAGGGAGACCAGGTGATTGAACAGAGCAACAAATCTTCAATGTTTCAACTTTAGAGAGTGAAAGAAGCAAAATTAAAAGAAACCCAATTAAAATCTGAATCTAAGAAGTGAGAGAGTGAGAAAAAGATTTTGAATTGGCGAGTTCGTGAAGAGATCATAAGAGATCGCGTTGGATATAGAGAGGGGTTTTGATAGAAATGGAGGGGGGGTGAGGAGAGACTGTCCGCAGACATGAGCTCTGTATGCGCTCGATTCTTACTCTATTAATAATTTAATAAAAATATAAGATAACAGGACTACTCGCTACTGCCACTGCTGCTTCTTCTTTTTTATATATATTAAAAAAAACATTATTATTATTATTATTATTGCAGTGTGGATTTGTTGATTTTGATTCTTTTTGTCTATGGTGAAGCTTGGAAAGTTACTCGCTTCTATTATTAATCTTGTATGCTAATTCTTGTCATGACATCATGGATTAGCAAGGATTTACTACATGATTAAGTTTTTGTTGTAACTTCCCATTAAAATTATGGAATTTTATTTTCAAAGCTTGTTTAATGTAATATATATGTGTGTGTGAGATGCCTGTTATGAGTCAAAACTTTAAGAAATAAATGAGATAAAAATATATTATGTGCCTATTTAATAACGTGGTATAGATTTTTAAAATATTTTTGTATTTAGAAATATATTAAAATAATATTTTTTATTTTTAAAAATACAGTTATACCACAACACTAAACACCACATTTGTACTCTCAATCAAGAAGTCGGTACATAAAATTGATTTAATAATAATGTAACCAGCAAAATAAAAATAAATAAATCATCAAGTTTTTAGTCGTGCAGTCAATGGTATTTCAATATATCTTGTATTAAAAATCCTTACGAATCCATTAACCAAGGTATAAATAATATCCATGATCTTCATATACGAATATCAAGTGTGAATTAAGTGGCGACTGAATTTAATGCTTGTGTTATTGTTGTAGTTCCAAACTCGAGGGGGGTTTGGAAAATAGAGATTTTCATGAATAATTTATATAAAATTTAATTGAAAAATAATTTATAATCTCAAAGAATGAAAATAGCTTTGAAAATATCTTGGAGGATTAAAAATTAAATTGTTATTTTTTAGGGTTCAGAGCTTGAAATATCATGAAAGCTGCTAATGTGACTTGTAGCCTGTACGTACATGAGAGAAATTGGATCATCAAAAAACAAACATGAGATTTCTGCAATCGTGTGCATAAATTCGTCAAGAAGGCAGTATGCAAGATGAAAGGGTGTGGCTTTGAATTTGTGACACCAATTTATTCAACTCTCCATACGATGATTTTTATCTGTTTTCTGTTTTTGATTTAATGAGTCATGCAGAGCAAAACATATTAACAGTAGAGGCAGGTGCCCTTTTGAAAACGCGGTTTAACCCGTGTTTTTAAAAAAATTAATTTTTTTTGTTAAAAATTAATTTTTTATTTTGCTTTCAGATCGTTTTGATGTGCTGATCTTAAAAGTAATTTTTTAAAAATAAAAAATATATATTATTTTAATATATTTTTAAGAGAAAATCACTTTGAACCGCAACCATAATTCTAAACAACCAAGCCTAATTATAACTAGGAAAAAAATATGTGGTTGAATGTAAAACCTTATATAAATATGTGATTAATTTAAAATATTATAAGATAGATTTTTATATACAAAATAAATAAAAAAAACAAGTTTATATCAATAAAAAAAATTATTTTGATTTTTATAAAATCAAAACTTGAAAAACAAACATATATAAGTATACGTCAATTAACTAATTAAATGGTTAAAATAAAAGTCACCACAGTATCAAGTATACAGGTCTGTATGGAAACGAGATGTGAACCATGCTCCCTCGAATTTTAAAATTTTTTTGTGGTTAGAAGTAAAGGATGATGAAATCTGATACAGGTTAAAAAAAATTTAAAATAAAAATACAATAATTATAGAAAAACTTCAAAAATATCTAATCCTATCCATTTATATCTCATTTGCTAACATATTATTATAACTTTTTACATTAAAAAAAATGAAAAACATCAGTAATGCTGGATAATAAAAAAGATAAAATGGAAAAATTATTTTCTTTAAATAAAAAAGGTTAGAAAAGCATAATAATACAAAATAAAAAGATAAAAATAGAAAAGGAATAAAATTAATTAAAATATTTATTCTTAACCACAAATATTCGGAGCTAAAGAAAGTTAAATAGTGTGGGGTTTTCATTGTTTATCATTTTACTGTTCACAAAGATACAGATCACCGTGGATTGGATTAGTATAAAAATGTAATTGTCCTTACCCAAAAAAAACTTGCTAAGCATCTAGTTGGGGGTGAGACTGTTTTTCTCATGGGATACGTTCGGTATTGAAAAAATAATTAAGGACATAATGTTTTGCCTCAGGCGCTGGAAAATGACATGTTTGCCAAACCCCAAGTGCTTGGGTGTGGCATCGTAACCAGATCTCAAGCTATCAGGTTTGACATTGCTATCAGACCTAATAATATTAGATCTAACATGACTGTCATACCTGAGACGCCGAGGAATGACATGACTGCAAAACACCTGATACCAAGGTCTGGCATCATAGCCAAACCCCAAGTTATCGGGTTA
>Ga0325404_1003629_pt1 | contig 16447 bp, 10 predicted proteins | sample PopdelMetagenome_18_FD_205664 | JGI IMG/M metagenome (GOLD analysis project Ga0325404, IMG submission 205664) | Populus deltoides microbial communities from Bellville, Georgia, United States - Xylem-Control-R1 | ecosystem: Host-associated > Plants > Phyllosphere > Stem > Wood/Secondary xylem... | reverse complement strand
AGCTAAAACTAATATGCAAGAGGATTCAGATGGTCCAATGACAAGAGCGAGAGTGAAACAACTACAAAGGACCTTGACGAGTCAAATTGGAATGATTGAAGCTGCATCGGAGTTAAAAATTAGCAATCAGTTTGAAATTGGTTCAAGGATGTTTATTTGCCTACAATTGGAACATGGAGATGGGAAAAGCCCTTAATGGTTCTTTTGATGCTGGGCTACTTGAATTTGGGTTGATATGTAAATAAGTGAAGGAATTGATGTTGTTTATGGTCAGAACAACAAATGAATTTGAACCTGAATTTGAAGTCATCCATTGCATGTGAAAACAAGACTAATCTAGGTGGATTTCAAGTTCAGAACATGTTCTTTCTAGATTGTCCAACCATGATTGCATTGGACTTTTGTGTAACAAGATATGGTTGTTTTAAATTTGGTCTGTTTATGTTAGAAAGGTCAAAAAACGTGTGCTAGTTAATTTGTCTAGGTTAGTTTGTCAAAGTCTATTTTTTGGGCTTGACTTCTGCCATGTTGAATTTTTCCTAACTTTGGAGGGATGTTCCAGTTATAAATATAGTATCAGAATATGTAATAAAGGACTTTTGACCAATATTTGAAACTTAATTCACAGAATTACGAGTTGTTCTTCCAAATTGATTTTGTGAAGAACCCTACCTGACTTATCACTCTTCAATCACAAAGAGTGTGGCGTCGAAATCCTAGATTGATCTTTGTGGCGTCCAGATCGACTTATCAAAGTATCATTCTAGTCTATCCCCCATCTTATTTACCTTAAAATCACTATAATCCAGCCTAAACACCAAAAAAAAGACAACACAACCAGACCCATCCTTCATCCATTTTGGTCAGATTCATTGTTACCGATTTTTCGAATCATTCACGGCACATCATTTATTCTCAAACTTGCTGCTGAAATTTGCAGCTAAAAAACATAATATAGTCCCCTTTAACCAACCCTAATAGACCCCTTTTGTGATGCAAGCTAATGGACCTAAACTAGTAATCAACTAACATAAGTTCAATAATGAAATAAATTTCTAAACAATGTTTAATGGATCAGAACAAACCAAAATTAAAAGTAATTATTCAAATTGAATAAATAAATAAAATAGGATAATAAAAACAAAGTCTTCACGTCAAAATTCCTCCATATAGCCCGAATCTCTAATTTTCACACATTCCTGGTAGATTTTTCAGTCCTTACTTCAAACACTTCATTCTCTCTTGTTTTGATGAATTAATAGGTCTACCACATATGTTTAAAAAACTTGAGATGTCTAGTTTCCAAACCAACTTGAATCACATAAAAATCCCACATGTAGCTCTATATGTCCTAAACAATATGCAAATGTTTAGTCTGACAAATTTATCTAGTAACTTCAACCCTTTAAAATAATATGTTCTTAAACTCTATTTGACTTGAATATTTACCAATAGTTCCATGTGTCTAATATCTCCCTGTAAATTTTCAGCTCGTTCCGATGAGTGGCTTGAGAGATATTCCCGATCTCATAAAACTAGTCAATATATATTTTAAGGCCAAATTTTATATTTGACTTGATTTGTATCACCTATATTTTAGGAAAAAAAACAAATAAGGTAGCTACATTTTAGGCATCGAAAGGGTTTAAAACCCCATTTTCATTGGAAAATATCAAATAAACACCATGTGGATCTTAATAGACCCATTTATGGTCTTAAATTAGCATTTTATTGGTTTAAAAATGAAAAATCAACATGAATAAAAAAAGAAACCCAACACTTTCTTTGGCAAGATAAAGGGAAAAAAAACCCTTGAGGGGTAGTTCAATTGGTCACGAGTTCAAGTTCTCTCAGGACAACTAGATGCTTACATGATTATTAATTTTAGGACCCGTGGGATTAGTCGAGGTGCGCCCAAACTAGCCTGGACACCCACGTTAATAAAAAAAGATAAAGGTAAAAAAATGTCAAAATAAAACTTTTATCGTCGAATGAAACTTGTTGACACTAATAATAACGAGTTTCGTCGCGGAAAAGTGCATGTTTGTCAACTAAGATCTCTACTCATTATAATTTGAAGACTATCTCTCTCCCTTCTCAACTTAGGGACTGAAATGCGAGAAAAAATAAAATTTTGGATCAATCCATTTAATCTCCAAACTCAAGGAAACAAAAAACCAAAAAAGAAATTTATAGAAAAGGTGGTGCATAATTTTTTTTTTAAATGACCTCTTAATTTTTTTGTGATACAATTTCAATCTCCTGATTTTTAATTTTTCACAAACAATAAAAATTGGATTATTCTTTGTGAAATTGAGTACCAAGAAAATTATGAGATTTTTTTTAGATTACTACATAAAAAGCAGACCAAAACAAACCATTAACCTTAAATTCCAATCAACACAACATTGAAGGATCTAATTGACAAGAAAAAAAATTGATGATTGAAGGCAAAAAGAAAAAAAAAAAGAAGACCAGGGTTGACACTGATTTAAGAAAAAAAACAAAAAGCCTGCCATTGTTCATTGTTTTCAATTTTGGTCCCCTCATCTTTAATTCTTTGCAAACAACCAAATTGATCTATGTTTTGTGAAATCAAACACCGACATGATGCCGAGAATTTTTAAAAAACCATAATAAACACATCAAAGACAAATAAAATTAAATCATCAAATCAAAATTTCAATCTATCCAACATTAAAGGATAAATCTAGAAAAAAAAAACAATTTGGTGATCAAAGTGGAAAAAAAAAGAGACAAAAAAGCTAACATTATGCTAATAGACAATATTTTGCCTCATAAGCCACAATGTTTTATTGATGGCTATTATTTTTATTTTATTATTTTAATTTTAATTTATAACCTTCTTTTCTCTAGTTCTTCTATGAAAATAACCCAGTATTTTGATTACCTTCTTGCACCCGAGTGACATTTTTGTCCGAGAATTGAGGAAAGACTCATTAGCACCATATATATTTTCAGGATAAAAGAGAACTTTTTTTTATTTTATTTTCATTAGCTAGGAGGATTCAATATCATAGAATCTTCCAGATTAGCCCTTATTTGCTTGACCATTTAGAGATACCCTCGTAAAATCTTGATTTTGTGTTTAATATTAACCTTGTAAGATACGTGGTTGGTTTTTTAGTTGCTAATATCAAGGTGTGTAATAAGGAAGTATTTGATTAAAAATCAAATTAATTATACAAGTTCTATTATTAAATACAAACTCATAGGTATAAATTATACAAGTTTCATTTTTAAACACAAACTCTCACACAAAGATAAGTTAAAAATAATGGGCAATTGAAGTCCATGAACGTATAATCCATATGTGATAGCAAAATCAATATATAATATACTAGTTTTCTTTTTAATGGAAGGATGAGATTAATCATGTTTTTAGTCAATAATATCTGAAAATAGAAAAACATTACGCTATTCTTTCCATAATTTTATAGTTTTTAAAATCAATTCAGAAGTTGATTCAGGATAAGTCTAGAATTACTATTTAAATGAGTTAACTCGGATAATAAAAATAATGTTATTTTAAAAAAATTAAAAAAAATCAATGTTTTTTTTGTTCTTAACCGTGTCATAAGTCAACCCAAGTTTTTGACCAAGTCATCCCAGGTTAATTATCCATTTATTTTTATTGAATCTCAGCCTGACATACGTCCTGAGTCACTGAGATCATAGATCAATCCACTAGACGGGTAAAGTTTTAAAACAATTTATAATTTAGTCATATTTTCGCTTTGTTTCCCTTCTTTTAAAAATTATATTATATATTTAAGGTCAAAACAAATATAACTCTTTACATCTTTACTAAAAATAAGTCAATAAGATAATTTAAATTAAAAAAAATCATCCTAATTATTTTATAGTTTAGTTGTTTTTATGTTTATCCTTCATATTTTAAAAAATTATAATTTACATTCTAAAATTTTATATCTCGCGATCTTAAACTATTTTATTGTTTAATTTATTTTACTATGAAAAATAATATAAATAATAATTTTTTAAAAGATTAAGGGTAAGTAAAAATAAAATAAAAAAACTACACTATAAGTTAATATTATATTGTCTGAAGAGTCCTTGAATCTTAAAATTATAAAATTGCGTCTCTTTCTCTAATATTATTTCCTCTCCTTTCCTAGGTACCCAACTCGTCTTCTCCTCCACAAAGATACGTAGATATGAGATCAAATTTAATTCATCGTAGTCAGTGACGTGATACGCATTAGTTGGTAACATAAAACTTCTTGTCAATTAATGGGAAGGATTGCGGAAATTGTTAAGAGGCCGCTGAGGGTAATGGATCCAGTAAGCTCATATTCCAAAGCACAAAGGAATGGGTTTTTCATCTCTTCTTTGCCAAGAGAGAGGTAGCTAAGGGAGAGGCCGTAAAGGGTTCCTTTAATGGCAATGGGAGAACATACCTTTTTTAATGAACCAAAAGTGCAAGCGCGAAGTACTGTTAATGAAGAAAATATCTATGAAGCTCTGAAGCTAGTAATCCCAGGTGGCAAAGAGAAAGCCAAAACGATGGGTGGTGAGAAAGAAAATACATGGGATTTAATTAATTAAAAAGAAAAAAGACTACGGGATAATAGCCCGATAATCACTGTAAAGATGCAAGGGCAAGTATAGCATAACAACACAGATTTGGATTCACTAGCAATCACGATGACAAGCAAGTGGTGGTAATCCAGGGGTCATTTCTCTTTCGTGAATTAAGTCAAGCTAAAAGCCTAGATGTTGGGGCAGATAAATGGGGTTGTTGAGATAAACAGTAATGGTGAAAGGTGAAATAGAGGTGGTGTCTTTTTTGTGGTCAGCTGTTGTGAATTCAACCTTCTATTTTTCTCTTGCTGGAGCTATAGTTATTTGAAGGTGAATTTTAAGCAGATATTGGAATTGGATTGTGAATAGTTAATTTTAGTTATTCATGTCATATTATATACGAGAATAAATTTATTTTTTATTTAAATTTAAAAATTAAATTGATCTAAAATACAAATTATAATTTTTTAAAGAGTAGAAATAAGATGAAAAAATAACTAAATTATAGGAGAGTAAGAATAATTTTTTCAAAATAATATTATTTTCAAGGAAATAATTATTGTTGATTTTGGTTTGGATAGAGATGCTAAGGGAGCTTAATTATAGATGGTCAGGAGTGGAGAGTGAATTGAGCTTGCTAGATGTACCCCAGTTTCTTTTCTTCCGGCTGATAAGAGGCGTAATATTATTTGCTGGAAGAATGCTCATACATGTATTTTCTTCATTTGTTATGCTTGGAATGCTTTTCGCTCTTTTCTGAGCAAAGTAGAGTGGTGGAAACTTGTATGGCATAAACATGTCTTATTAATCACTTGTTTTATGTTGCCCTTTCTTTAGCACATTTGGTATGAACTTTGCTCTAAATGCCTCATTCCTTTCAATTATCGTCCTTGGGCTAGTACCCTTATATGGATTTATATCCTGGGTAGAGGTAGCTCGCTTCAGTCTTTGGTTATTGTTATGATGTTAGCTATTGTAGTATATACTATAATTGGAGGGAGAGGAATGTTAGGCTAAATGGAAAGGCTGATACGGTTTAGCTTTGTGATACGACCCAAGTAAGGTCAGATTCGGATTTTGGCGTAAAAAGCGCAACAATTGGAGGTTTACGACAATAATAATAATTCTCAATCCGACCATTGGATCGGCCTAAAATACTATATGGACTCTCCAGACATGTTGTCCTACTATGGGTTGAAATTGCAGGTCAACGGAGTTCGGAAAGGCACCAAAATACTGGTCAACAGAGGCTGTATGAATTTTATTATTTACTTCCATTTGACTTGTGGACTTTCTATTTGGTTATGATTATTTTCCTACAAGGATATGGCAGCTGGTTTTGGGAATTTTCTAGTTCCACAAGGATCTTTAATGAGCTGCAATATAATCTCCAAGTGTGGCAATGATTCATTAATGTTTCAGAATCCTTTTCTTATAAGGATTCCTTATTCATCCTATCTACACAAGGAAAGTAGGGCTAGTGGTATATAATGACACATTAGTTATTTTTATTATTTTCTTTCATGTTTGGGCTTAATTAAAACTTTGTTTTGAGCTAGGATCCAAGGCTTGTTTGGATCAGGTTATGGGCTTTTCAGTTTAGGGTTTTTGGGTTAGTTTTGTATGGGGGTCAGTTCAGCTCACAAGGGTAGATCCATTAGGGTTACTGTTAAGAACTATTTAAACACATGTAACCTAAATTTCGGCAGCTTTGATGATAATTACTTCTGAATTTTTCAGTTTTAACGCGTGAGAGTGATTCTTACGTTCTTGAACGAACTGAATCTGACTTATCGAAGAATAACTAGCTTCGTGGCGTCATTCTACTCAATCCAATAGTATTGGTGCCTGGGGCAGGTTTCCATTGTGTTCACACTCCTATAAGACCTATTTTGGCTTTCCGGGATCGGATCTCAATCTTGATTGTGGGTTGCGTGCCACGTGATCATGAGGCTCGCATCAATTGGTATCAGAGCTAGGCTCCGAAACATAGGTCATATCCTTCTGTTATTTTCATTTTTTTAGTGTTCCTTTAAGTGTTTCAGTGTTTGCGTCCATCTTCTTGTTCTTCGTGTCTGTTTCATCTAAAAAAAAGAGGTTATATTTCATCTTGTTACCGTCTCTAATCATATCAATATATTAAAAAAAAAAGGAAAGAAAGAGAGAGAGAGAGATTAGTCGAAAGTTGAAGGATCATTTAATTTTTACCGCAGAAACACAACTCTTGGAGAACCATAAGAAAACCACCTTGGAATCAATTGAAACTTCATATTCAGTCTATTGGCGGTGAGATCACATCATATGTAAAATTTGGGCTTATTCTGATATTACTTGTTTAAGGTTTTAATTCGAGGTTCAATTCTATCGCAGAAACACTATTCTCAGTGAACCATAAGCAAACCACCTTAGAATCAATTGAAACTTCATATTTCATTATTGGGGATGAGATCACACCATATATTAAATTTGGGCTTATTTTGATATCAGCTTCTAGAGGTTTTAATTGGAGGTTCAATTCTGCGGCAAACTGATCATACAAGGGGTTTGGGTACCTAGACATCATAGAATGACCTATAAACTGAGATTTGTTGTTTTCTTGGTATCCTAATATTATATATTAAATTCAAGGTTATTTGGATTGTGTTTTCATTAGTTTCCAGAATCAGGTTTTGTCTTGTTATAACGGTTTGTTTTGTGTTGTCTTTCAAAATTTGTTTTGTTTTTGTTGATTTTGTTCCTTCCAGTATATTGTCATCATATTTGGTTGTTGTTTGAGTCATTCTCATCAATTTCATATTTGTTTGTTTTCGATCAGTTTTGGTCCAAACAAAAGTCAGATTTGTAATCTCGAGTCTAAATCAGTGTTCTTCCTGTTATAAACTCTATTCTTGTCTTCATCTTCTTCTTGTTTTTTCCCCCCTATTTGTGTCATGTATTCACCAAGGGAGGGGGAACAGAGGAGGATTGTAAATCAACGATGCGAAAAACTAAGCCATGGTTTGGTGGTTTTAGAACGAGAAGTTGATAAGTGTAGAAGATTATTCTATGATCTTCAAGCTTCATGGGAAAAAGAGGTACAACACTAAAAGAATGAAAGATGAAGGGGAGCCGTTGTGGTTATCATTCAAAATTATATACTCAAGTGGTTAGTATGGCGTGTTTATTTGAAATTCTTGTCAGTCACTACTTCTATCCAATGTTGTTGGAGAAATGTGTTAGCAATTAGGGAATTCTGAAGGCTTAAACAAGAGGCTACAGAAGTCGCTACTAATCCTATTCAAGATTCGAGGGAGAATCTTCTTGAAGATGGAGGGAATGATACGGTTCAGCCTTGTGATACGACCCAAGTAAGGTCAGATTCGAATTTTGGCGTAAAAAGCGCAACAATTGGAGGTTTACGACAACAATAATAATTCTCAATCCGACCGTTGGTCGGCCTAAAATACTATGTGGACTCTCCAGACATGTTGTCCTACTATGGGTTGAAATTGCAGGTCAACGGAGTTCGGAAAGGCACCAAAATACTGGTCAACAGAGGCTGTATGAATTTTATTATTTACTTCCATTTGACTTGTGGACTTTCTATTTGGTTATGATTATTTTCCTACAAGGATATGGCAGCTGGTTTTGGGAATTTTCTAGTTCCACAAGGATCTTTAATGAGCTGCAATATAATCTCCAAGTGTGGCAATGATTCATTAATGTTTCAGAATCCTTTTCTTATAAGGATTCCTTATTCATCCTATCTACACAAGGAAAGTAGGGCTAGTGGTATATAATGACACATTAGTTATTTTTATTATTTTCTTTCATGTTTGGGCTTAATTAAAACTTTGTTTTGAGCTAGGATCCAAGGCTTGTTTGGATCAGGTTATGGGCTTTTCAGTTTAGGGTTTTTGGGTTAGTTTTGTATGGGGGTCAGTTCAGCTCACAAGGGTAGATCCATTAGGGTTACTGTTAAGAACTATTTAAACACATGTAACCTAAATTTCGGCAGCTTTGATGATAATTACTTCTGAATTTTTCAGTTTTAACGCGTGAGAGTGATTCTTACGTTCTTGAACGAACTGAATCTGACTTATCGAAGAATAACTAGCTTCGTTACGTCATTCTACTCAATCTAATAGATTTGGTGCCTTGACGCAGGTTTCCATTGTGTCACACTCTTATCAGACCTATTTTGGCTTTCCGAAATCGGATCTCAATCTTGATTGTGGGTTGCGTGACCACGTGATCATGAGGTTCGCATCAAAGGCTCTTTGCAATGCTTCAGTTGTTTATAATGATGTTGTTTAGTGTATAGTTATGAAAGTTAACATTTATTGTAATATGGCCTCTTTGGATATTCATATTGCGTGGAGGTTTGTTGACAACATTTTCGACTCTAGATGATTTCTCTTGTTTTGGTTTTTGAGGGCATGGCCTTTTAGCATTACCTTAGGGTATGCCCCAATTTTCTTTGTGTTTGTTTCGTTAACATAGTTTTAATTGGACTTTAGTGACTACGATTTGAGGTAATATCCTCTTAGCCTTACTTTAGGGCATATGTTTTTTTTGGAGTTTTTGGTTAGGCAGTCATGTCCGACTATCCTTGCTTGTGGGCCACCTTTAATGTAGTTTTTTGTTTTCTTTTGGTTAATATACTTACTTTATCAAAAAAAAATATTATTGTATAATGGTGAGCATTTCACAATTATGCAAGTTAACACAATTTTTGTAACTATTAATATTTGATTATAAATTAAATTAATTTTGTTAGCATTACTTTTGTTGCACGTATGTGGCGTTGCGACAATTATTCTCTTAGATCATGATTTTCATGTTTTGGGTGAAAAGAACAAGAAATTCTTGTCATTTATTAGTAAAAAAAGGATAGAGTCACCACCTGATATTTTGATCACCAGGAACCCTAACTGATTTTAGAGTCTGGATAAGGAGAATATTTGTATATAGGGAGGACGTATCATCCCTAAAGGTAAGTTGCATTGTTTATTTATCATCCCTAAAGGTAAGTTGCATTTTTTATTTATCCGAGTCATGTTTCTATTCATTACTATGTCTAAGATTTAAGAAAAGTTCTTCTCAGTAAGGAAATCCTTATCTTATCTAGCTAAAACCTAACCTTTCTAAAGCATAAAAAACTAAAGGTTTATTCTTGTCAATTCAATTAGTTTAATAATGAGAATATGCATTACTTTATAAAATTCATAATTCAAATATTAATTAAACAAATTTTTTATGGTTTTTTTGAGATTTTGATCAAATCTTAATGGATAATCACAAACCTCTTGTTATACTCATTATTATATTTTATTTTTCGTTTTTTTTTAAATATGATAAAAATATAAATTTTTAACTTTTATTTTTATGAAGTATGCATAAGGATTTTAGAATTTGGTCATTACACATAAATAAAAACATATTGTTTGCATAAGGAATTTATATATTGTTTTGTATTTTTAAAAAAAATTTAAAGGAAAAGAAGGTAGATTTAATACCGAGTCAGTATCTTATAGTATAATTCTACAACCCAAATATTAAATAAAATGGTTGAAAAACATGAAAAGATCCTACAAAAAAATTTAAAATAGTCCTCGAATTTTTTTCAATATTGTTGAAATTATTTAGGGTCTGTTTTGCAAAAGCATAAATAATAAGAAAACAAACATTACTAGAAAAAATAGTGGGCGTAAATCGCCAAACACGACCTTAAATCGTGTTTGGCAAACACACCTTACAAACAAAAAAACATTTTTTTTCCTTAGATAAAAACGAACATGCCAAAGATAGCTTTATGGAGAATGGACTCAGCCCAGATACTTGGGTTGGGCTTTCGAGCCCAAACCCATAAACAAAGTCTAGCAACATAAACAAAAATTAGAAGATCTAACAAGATTCTTAGTTTGAATCTAATGAAGAACACGAAGATAGAACCTAAAAATCTGATTTAAAAAACAAGGTTCCAATTAAAGGCATAAACATATGTGAAATTTGTTAAGCAAGATTTTAGAGCTGGGTCATCATGATAATCAAATAAAAACCACAATTATTTGATTTTATTAAACAAAGAAACAAAGGAAACAAACATAAAAAAACCAATAAATTGATGTTTTTAAGTTATAAGTGCCTAAAGAAAAATGACATCGAAATCAACCACCTAAAGCAAAGTTCATGGCAAGAACATAAACGTAAAAACGCATGTCAAACCCATAAGTGCCCAGTAAGGGTAAGACCCACAAATCATCTCCTCATTAAGACTTTCATCTTCCCCCAAATCTGAACGGGTCGCTCCCCATTCCTCCTCCTACTGATTACAATTTGATCCCACCAAATCAATGCATACTCCGTAAACTCAATTATCACCAATTCACCTTCTTTTGTTCTGAATAGCTATGGCAATCAAAAATCCAATCTATCAATTTCTCCTGCTCCAAATAAGCTCCGGGATCGTTTTTACCTTAAAAATTAGGAATTTTCAGTTTAATGGTGTCCAAGTCCCTATCCATATCTTCATCAGTGCCCATGCCATGAAAATTCACATTGCTCCTAGCCCTGTTCGGTCCAAACCTGATTCCTTGACCAGCAGATGCACAATCATAGTCATCTGCACTTGCATCTGTGTTTTCGTCAACAAACTCTTCAAAATCAGATCTGACATTCTGTACGGCCATACGGACAGTATTTACTCGGCGATCAACCCCACTATTCTGTTGCTTTATTGAATTCACCTCATCTTTCAAATCCTTGTACGTTTTAGACAACAGCTCAAGTTGCTGGCGCCTATGGCTCGCAATTGGAAAGCTACATCGGCATTTTGTGTAGCTGATTCGTTGTTTTCAGATATTATTTGAATCTGCAAAATTTGGTTAGCAGCACAAAATATATCCTCACACCTCTCGTGTATTACACAAAAAAAAATCAAGGCTTTTCACTCTAATCCGCTCCCTACGCCTTTTACCTCACAACTTGCTTTCTTTTAGTTCTTTAGGAACTGAAATCAACAAATCAAAGTCAATAGCCTTTGCAGTGCACTCTAATTATAATTTTCAAGCTCAAGAATCAATAAATATACTGAAAACAAAGCAAAACAAAACTACAATTATGATTTTGAGAGTAGCAATGCAAATTCGTATGAATTGTGGACGAAATGAAGACACAAAATAAAACAGAAGCGAATATTAGAATAGAAGCAAAAAGATTTGGACAAAAATAAACAGTAATGATCATGTTTTGAAACTTGACGCCAATCTAACCGGTTACGCAATTTTTACGTAACAGAATTGAAACCCAGACGAAACAATCTTGAAATGACATCAAATTCAAAGTTTAGTTTTATAATACTAAACCAACAACAAATATCAATTTATAGATCGTTCTTTTATGTCTAGGTACCCAAACCCCTTGTATGATCAGTTTGCGGCAGAATTGAACCCCCAATTAAAACCTCCAGAAGCCGATGTCAGAATAAGCCCAAAGTTGACATATGATGCGATCTCACCCCCAATAGACGGAATATGAAGTTTCAATTAATTCCGTGGTGGTTTGCTTATGGTTCACCAAGAGCTGTGTTTCTGCGGAAAAAATTGAATGATCCTTCAAATTTCAACTAATCCCTATCTTAATTTACTGATATGATTAGAGACAGTAACAAGATGAAATATAAGCCTTTTTGTTTTTTGTTTAGATGACACAGACACGAAGAACAAAAAGATTGACGCAAACATTGAAAAACTTAAAGGAACACAAAAAAAAATAACAGAAGGATATGACCTTGTTTCGAAGCCTAGCTCTGATACGAACCTCGTGATCACGTGGTCACGTAACTCACAATCAAGATTGAGATCTGATCCCGGAAAACCAAAATAGGTCTGATAGGAGTGTGACACAATGAAAACCTGCCCCAAGGCACCAACATTATTGGATTTAGTAAAATGACGCCACGAAGCCAGTTAATCTTCAATAAGTCAGATTCAGTTCGTTCAAGAACTGAAGAATGCAAGAATCACTCTCACACGTTAAAACTGAAAAATTCAGAAGTAATTATCATCCAAGCTGCCGAAATTTTAGCTTACATGAGTTTAAATAGTTCTTGAAAAGTTAGCCCTAATGGACCCCTTATGTGGATTTAAATGAGGTGCACTCAAAACTGACCCAAAACCCTAAACTGAAAAGCCTATAACTTAATCCAAACAAGCCTTGGATCGTAACAGAAAACAAAGTATTAATTAAGCCCAAACAAGCCTTGGGCTTTAGCTAACAAAATAAAACAAAGCCCACAATATTAAATCCATGTTCTGTCATGAGAAGAAGAGAAGGAAGTAAAATATTATAGAACTGATTCAAGGCTTATTATATAGCCTTCCATGCCACCCATGTTGTTTCCAAGTTGTAGAAGGATTCTTTTGTTTCCTTTGCTGTCTTCTCCTCATGGCCCAAATAAGGTTGTGTTGGACCCCTCTTGCACTCAATGCATTTAATGCCTCTTTCAATACCTTTGTTTTGGACAGAGTCATTGGATTTGGAACATGTAATAGGTCCTTGCTGGTGTTTCTGGGCTGGTCCAATTCAGTTTGCCTTTTGTTGAGTTTGCTTATAATATAAATGTGCAGTCGACCACTGGCTTTTTCTCCTTTGAAATTGTGTATAGGTTTAATCCACTAACTCCATGGACTTAATTCCATTACCTTTTGAAGAAATGGTAAGTTTAAATGGTGAAAAGAAGGTAAAGATGGTGAGACAACTCCATGAGGGAGTTTGACTGTAAATAGAAAAAAAAAAAAAGCAGACTATACGCTTCTAAAAGAAATAAGGGACACATACACAGGTTGTTTTCTAACCCGGTGATGGGGTTTTAGTGCACATGCGTAAGGAACGATTTCCTAACCAAAGAAAATCAAAATTACAGCCTTGTGGTGATGATCCATTCCAGGTTTTAGAGAGAATCATTGACAACGCAAACAAAATTGATCTTCCAAGTGAGTATGATGTTAGTCCTACCTTTAATGTTGATGATCTTACGTTGTTTGACACTGGTTTGGATTCGAGGATGAATCCTTTCGAGGAGAGGGATGATGGGGACCAACCCAGAAACACTAGCAAAGATTACTTGTTTCAAATTGTCCAATGACTCGGTCTAAGATAAAGACATTGAAAGAGGCATTGAATGCATTGGTATTGAAGGTTTTGACCAAGTCAAAATTAAAGGGTCCATTGGAGTATCAAGAGGAGGCCCTAGTACATCTTATCCATGTGCAAGAGGGGCCCAATACAATCTTATTTGGGCCATGAGGTGAGGACAACAAAAAAAACAAAAGAATCATACTACAACTTGGAAACAACATGAGTGGCTACATTTTCCTTTTGTTTCTAGGATTAATAGGCTGTATGGAAGGCTATAAATAAGCTTTCAATCAGTTCTATAATATTTTATTTCCTTCTCTTCTTCGCATGGCAGAACATGGATTTAATATTAGAAGCTTTATTTTATTTTGTTAGGTACAACCCAAGGCTTGTTTGGATTAGGTTATGGGCTTTTCAATTTAGGGTTTTTAGGGCAGTTTTGAGTGGACCTCATATAAGTCCACATAAGAGGTCCATTAGGGTTAATTTTTCAAGAACTATTTAAACTTGTGTAACCAAAATTCCAGCAACCATTGATGAATATTTACTTATGAATTTTTGAGTTTTAACGTGTGAGAGTGATTCTTGCATTCTTCAGTTCTTAAATGAACTGAATCTGACTTATCGAAAATTAATTGGCTTCGTGGCGTTATCCTACTCATTCCAATAGTGTTGGTGCCTTGAGGCATGTTTCCATTATGTCACACTCCTATCAGACCTATTTCAGCTTTCTAGGATCAGATCTCAATTTTGATTGTGGGTTGCGTGACCACAAGGTTCGCATCAACAAATCAGCAATGTTAGTTGCATCATCGATTTTATGACATGGAATAAAGTGTGCCATCTTTGAAAATCTATCAACAACTACAAAAATTGAATCCCTATCCTATTTTGACCTAGGTGTTTCTAAAACAAAGTCTATCAAAATATCTACCCATGGTTCCTTAGGTACATGCAAAGGGGTATACAAGCCATGTTGTTGAGTCCTAGACTTTGCTTTCCTACAAGTTATGCATTTATCACATATTCGTTGCATATGTTTTTTTTTTATTTTAGGCTAATAAAAATGCTCATGTCACACATCCATCTCGATAGAACTTAAAAGGAACACACAAATGACTATATTTAAACAAATATCCATCAAGTCTATAAAACTTCCCTAAAGTTGAGGTTTCGCAAGGATTGTAGATATTAGCAAAATCACTATCATCCTTGTACAATTCTTTTATGTGTTCAAATCCTAGAAATCTAGCATCCAAAGTAAATATCATCCTATCACATAAATCAAAGGATTGATTGATGAGTTTAACTACTGAAATTGAGAAGACAAAGAGAGGGCTGAGCTTAGAAAAGAGATCCTGGTTGAATTCAAACTGGAACATCATTCAGTTATTGGATCATAACTGGAGCTGTAGAATTGGATTTAGGTCTGGTTTATTTGGATAGAAAGCTAAGACATATGCCTAAAACTTTCATGAAGAGTCCAAGATTCAAAGGACCGTTTTCAAGTTCAAACTATAGCAACAACAAATAAGTCAGATTCTGTCCTGCAGCCCAGACACTGTTCAGTGTTCAGCCCATATCTCGAGTTCTAGAAGTCCAAATGACCTCATTCTTGATTTTTTGGAAAGCTGAGACAATTTCCCAGAACTTTCATGAAGACTATCTGTTCAAATTTTGATGTTAGCAATAACGTTTTGTTCAGACAAGATAAGGATTGTCACCAAGTCAAGATGTGACCATCCACTCAACAATTAGTCATCATATCAATACCCTATAAAAGGAGGCATTTTCCATGTATTCAGGCATCGTAGTTGTTCAGATCAAGATCTTATTCTTACTCTCTTTTTTTGTATTTTGTAATGTTCAAGTTTTATTCCATATTATATTTTCCTTAATCTTTTGTATATGCTTTTCATTTCCTTTACTATACTTATATAATTATGTTCTTATCTTGTTTATTTATGTTTCTCTTATTCATAATGTTCAGCTAAGTTTATTATGTCTAGGTGAAAAGGTTACACTAATGGTGTAAGAATAAGTATAGTATAAACTCAACATGGACTTTAATGTTTGATACTAACATGTTTTGTATTTATTATCTTACTTACTCTTAATACTTTGCTTGTTAAATGGTTAATCTAGATTTGTGTTGAACAACCCTTAGTACAACAACTACTGGCACTTTCACAGCTCAACTGTATGGTATAACCGACACCTGTGCTATGAAAGGAACTTGATTTGTTGTTAATATAAGTTATTACCATGAATACCTGACAATATTTACAAGTATTGGCATTATTCCAATAAAATAATTAATATAATCAAGTTAATAAATTATAATCCGATTGGAACCTCCTTTGTGTGTGGTTTCCAGTTGAATAATAAAAGGAGTTTATAGTATACTTCTTTGAAATACCATTAGTGGATCCTTTAACCTTGACAATTGTTTATATTTGTTTAAATCCTTACATTAATATCACATCTCAAAGCTCTCTTCAACTCTTTTTTCTGTTATTATCTATTTCTTTATTTATAGTTTATACAATTAACCTCCCTATAGTTCGATCCTGGTTTTGCCAGGTTATTTATTACTTTGACACTCCTACATTTGAGATAAGACAATAATCTTTTGATCGAATGTATCATTCGTGATAAGCTTGATTTGATGAGGAATGTCGTACCAACAAATGAAAACAAAAGGATCCAACGAGCTTGGAGGGTGAATACCATAGATTCTTAATTTGTTAGTTAGCTGGTT
>Ga0325404_1003625_pt1 | contig 16453 bp, 16 predicted proteins | sample PopdelMetagenome_18_FD_205664 | JGI IMG/M metagenome (GOLD analysis project Ga0325404, IMG submission 205664) | Populus deltoides microbial communities from Bellville, Georgia, United States - Xylem-Control-R1 | ecosystem: Host-associated > Plants > Phyllosphere > Stem > Wood/Secondary xylem... | reverse complement strand
GACGACATGCCCTGAGCTAATATGGGACGTTCTTGGGCAGGTTCCAAATAACGTTATTCTTCATGTTAATTTTGGTCCGCATGGCCTCTGATGATCGACTCACTTGCTTCATCACTTTCATCCTCACCATTTGCTCTCTTGACTGGACAGTTGTCAGCCCCATGCTCCGGTATCTGAAAATTAGAACAAAGTTAAGACGCCATACCACTGCTTCTGTCAATTTATTTGATTCCTAATATTACTTGGGGACAGGGGAAGAGAGAGCGATTTCATTTAATTTCAAACTGTTTCCTCTTCAATATCACGATCATATTTTCTGAAAAACAGAGATTGAAAGCATACCTGGACGCAAGTGCAGCAGCAATGGCTATATGATTTGCATGCGATGGTCGTGGCTTCTGGCGATAATAGCGCAAGTATTCTCGGGAACCTAGTGTTTTGGATGATACTTTATTACCAGATTTTGTGGTTATAATTAGCTCTGAACCACCACTACCAAGTTCAGCAGTGTTGGCCATGTCACCTGATGCAACAAGTTGTCTACCATCCTCAGCCACATAGCTGCAACCAGGAAACAAAATGGATACACAATATGGAAATAAAATTACAGATGGAAGATTAAAAGAAATGACTAAAAGCCAAGTATTGAACAAGATAACTCTGCTTCTGATTATAGCATCATTACCAGAAAGTATGATAAAAGAAATGGGTTTTATATGAAATTAACTGCAGTCAATACTGAGCATTTTACAAACCTGCTGCTATAATCATAGAAGTCTTCTAACTCAGCTTCCTCATCCTCATCACCATCACCGTAATGTACTTTGCAGTGACTTTTTGCTTCCATATGCTTCCTAACTGCTTCCAAGCTGTTGAAAGGTTGACGCTTGTCATTGCAGTACAAACACATGAAATCCCTCTTCACCTGGAGAGGAGAAAATAGCATAAAAGTAAATATGACTTCTAGAATAAAATAAAATAAGAATATGCTGCGCAAATAAAGAACATAGCATGTAATACAGTACCTTGAGGCCAAGATAAGTAAGAAGACCCTGTGGATCCTTCAAATACTCAACATCAGGAATAAAGAACCCATGCTGCTTATGCATGTGAACCATGCAGCTTTCTATGTTATCATGCTCTTGATCACACACGAAGCAACATGATGGATCCAACAACACATCATCTTCATCATCCTCAACAATATCATCAAGGGAGGCCATCTCATTTACATTCAAACCAGTCAAAGACTTTGTGGCCTCAGCAACCAACTCTTCATCCGAATCAACTTCTTCCCACTCATCCTCACTCTCTTCACTTTCTCTAACATCTGCCTCCCTTTGCACAACACGCTTGTTCACCTCCCGTCGAGGAAGCGGTTTAATCACAGTATTCTCCTCTTCCTGGTTTGTTCCTTGAGAAGCACGCAGTATATGGCTCCTTGATTTAAGGTGCTGATCATGAGCTTTGGAACTTCGATATCCCTTGTTACATAGAACACAGCTATAAAGCATAGGGGTTTCATTCTTCTCTTTCTCTTTAGCAATTGCAGACTGTCTAGCCACAAACAGCGCTTCAGTCACTCCCGGAACACCAGCAACCTAGATTTTAACAGAGCCCCAGAGAAAGGTAAAAAATTGAGAACTTTTCATGATTTTTTTCAAGGAAAACTATATCATTAGTCCTCTTATTGATATCACCAATCGCCGAGAAACCCTAAGCAAAATCTGTTATTTTAATCTCTGACTAGACGATAATGTTGATTCTTCCACTAAAGCAATTCATGAATTACACACTTCATTCCGATGCTATATTACTAAAAACAGTGGCTGTCATGTAATGGTATTTACAAACACAATGGCTTTTGCTATACCTCCAAGTTATTTCTTATAATCAACACCTAGCTTAATCTCCATCAAACCACAAAAGCACACCACTACGTTAGCTTAACATCATTACAGCTATCAACAAATAAAACAAAATCAAATCATTCACTCAACAACAATCAATTAAAATTCTAAACACTGAAAAAAAAACGAGAACGGAACAATTATTATCACTCAAAACCTCAAAAATTTCCACCATTATAAGCATCTCTTTCAAAAAAACAACAAAAACCCAGTGATGCAATAAACTCAAACTAAACTCTAAAGCAACAAAACCCCGTATAAAAAACATTAACAAAAACACAAATAAGCAAAGAAAACACTAAAAGAACAAGAAAAAAACCCACCTTTCGTTTAAGATTGTAACGGTGCCATTCAGACTTGTAGTGGAGTTTTTGTTCAGCATCATCATCGAATTCTTTATTACAAGCGTTACAAGTTAATCCTGGCATTTTATTCTCTCTTTTTTCGGCTTTCTCTGTTCGATTTCTCGTTTTTTATAAGAGAGAGAGGCGAAAATATACGACCGCTGGTTGTCGGCGAGAAGGTGAGATTCTTTTCCAAGACACGAGTCGTTTGTTGCGCAAACCCCTACGATTGATCGATCAGCTTTAGCTGAAACCTTAGAGAGTTGTTGATTTTCATATAAGTTGGTGGCCCAAACTGTTTATTGCCCATGGGCTTTTGGCCTAACTTTATGATGGAAAAACAGTACGTTTCGTTTGGTATAGCAATTATTTTTATTTTATTATTTAAATTTTATTTTAATATCGATATATCAAAATAATATAAAAAATTTATTTTTTAAACACAAAAATATAAATCTCAGACTTTGATAAAATTATATTAATTAAAAAATGATAATTAAAAAAATATTTTAAATTTGTTTTATTTTTTATAAAATTAAGATAACCTAGTTAATTCATCCTCTTTTCTCCTAATCTCATCTCAAATTAAATTTACCATCAAATCAATTCTTATAATTATAAAAATACTCAATAATCTCAAAAAATCGTATAAATTTATATGAATGATTGTGATATCATAAGCCAGACTCATTTAATAATTTCTTTTAATATTTGATATACAAGAAATAACTTATTTTATTTGATAAAATAAACACAATTTGTTTCATCTTCTAAGTTCTAATTAATTAGTTTCACGGTATTTATGTTTTTATTTAAAAATAATAATTAAACTATAAGGTCCAATCTTTTGACTGGGTGTAAGCCGGGTCTTAAACCAGATTAATTTGAGTGGGGTTTAATAATTATAATTTTAACCCATCAAACTCTTACATTTGTAAAGCACCCCACCACCAACAACATTCCTCCTCTCTCTTTAACGAGATCCATCCACCCCCGGATAACCGCTCCCTCTCTCTCTCTCTCTACCTGAAAATTTTCCAATTTCGAAAACTGAGTCACGATGTCCGCCATTTCCCGGCCTCCGAATCGACTCACTGAGTTCAAATCAGGTGGAAAAATCGTTCGACCCAGGCGAACCACTACCCGTCCCACTCCATACGACCGGCCTACTCCTCGCCTTTCCCCTATTTCCACTCCTCAAAACCCTAATTGGCTTTCTCGTTTCATTTTATCTCCTTCTCGTATAATTGCTACCGGTGCCGGAAAAGTCTTATCCACCGTCTTCGGCTCTGAATCCTCCGCTTCCTCCTCCTCCTCCTCCGATGTCGACGAAGAAGAAGAAGGCGATTCCGGTTCTACTTCCGGTATTGCAAATTTGATTTGGTTATTAGTGTTTAATCAAATTAGTTTAGAAATGTTAATTTTCAAATTATGAAAATTCTGGCTTGTGGCTTTCTGTAGAGGGTGAAATGGAAGATGTCAATGACGGCAATGGTTCTTCTCAAAGTGATGAAAAGGTAGTTTTTTGTGTCCCTTTTATCTTGAATGAGGGATTTTAGATATATTGCAGATGTATCATTTGATTTTTGAGTGTTTTGTGAGTTAAATTAAGCTTATTTTTTGGCATTTAAGAGCGTGAGATTTGTGGTGATTGAATTTTTTTTATGCGTGTGGAAATTAGGAGAATCAGACAACTGAAATTGTTAATTACTCGAAGAAAGATCTCCCTGCTGTGGAGTGGAAGACTGCGACATTGCGTGTAATTGCACAGCTTCTAATGCAGGAAACGTTCTCGAGGTAATTGGGAATCACTTACTTTGTTTCTTTAGAAACATCTCGCATGCACATTTACATTGTTTTTTCTTGAGTCCATGCCATTAGGACCCGGAACTAGGATTTTAGTTATGAGGGTACCAGTGTAAAACATACTAGGGTGCATTTGAAAATAAAATAAATGAATGATAGTTATAGAACAATAGGTAATTTCTTTTGGGAGGGGGGGGGGGGTGTATGTTTTCTGTGAAATAAGCCTTAAATTCAAGGGTAGATTAAAAAAAAAAAAAATTCATGACTAAAATAAAATTTGCCAAACTCTCGGGGGTGCCATTGTCTGCTCAGCTATGCTGTAGTTCCGCCGTTGCTTGTCATCAATGCATTGGAACCATCTGTTCTGGACTTCTATATATGACTGCTTTTGTTGCATTTGTGTTAATTCACCTTGATTCTTGAACTGTCAACTCCAAGCATTTAACTTAATTATTGAGATATAAGGTTCAAGTAATAGTTCAAATTCAAAACAATACACTGGTAATAACTATCATGGTTTATTTAATTTGTGAAGCTTTGCTGACAATTTTAAATTCTTTTGCCTAACGCTAAGGTTGCTGGAGATTATTCTTTCTTTATATATTCAGCCTTGGTTTGATTACAAATTCTGAATTATTTTCTATTCACAATGACCAGGGAGGAATGTGACAGACTAACACATATTATTAAATCGAGAGTTGTAGATTCTCCCATGACTGGAAGCACAAAAGATGGGAGGCCGAGTAAGACTCTGGACAAGACAGTTGGCAATGGTATTGTTATTTTGGATTTTTCACATTCAAAGTACTTAGAAATTTATATGCCTAGTGGTATATCTTGCTGATTGGTTTAGCCCTGTTTCAGATGTTGATACACCTGATATCTGCAATACAGCTGTTACAGAGGCCAAAAAATGGTTTGAGGGAAAGAAATCGGGGTCCAATTCAAAGTCAGTGGAGTATGGAACCTGCATTTTGAACACTGCTCCACATGTTAGTAATCCTTTTATTTTTATTTAATCCTAGTATAAGGAATTTATGAAAACTACAATATTTGCTTCTTTAGATTATAGTGACGTGGCTTTGTATTTAATCATATTTTACAATGGGTCATGATGATTTTAGATTATTCCATGCAATGGCAGTTCCCTTGTCCTTGTAATTCGTTTTCTGTGAATGTGTCCATTTTGCTCATTGAAATGTATATGCTCTCATAATAATTTGACTTGCTATCCTCCTTTAACCAATTATTGTCATTGTCCATGCATTGATTTTTTTTATTAATCTTCTATTTTTAGATTCTGTTTTCACTAGACCAAGGAACTAAATTGTGCAAGTACCTTAACACACTTGTTTTATTCAGCAACTGCTGTAAGCTAATTGGTGCACACCACCTTTTTGCTATTGATTTTTATTGAACAGGCTACTGAAGGAGAAATGGGTTCACCAGTGGATTTGGCCAAATCTTACATGCGAGAGCGTCCACCTTGGGCTTCTCCTTCCACAAACCACATCCCATTGCAATCACCGCCATCAATGGGAAAAGAGCTTTTTGTGGAAGCAACACCATTTTCAGTCAGTGGCAAGTCATTGTGCCAATCAAAGGTGTCGTTTGGAAGTCTCTTTTACTCCACCATTTATTTGTATAGTTATAGACCCTTTTATTGCGTTTGTTGTAGTGATAGTAAAAAATGATCTTGTGAACTTCAAAGGGTGTTTTGTTACCATTTTGACTTAGAAATGCAATTTTGTGATCCTGTCTAGGTTTTACTAGACAGTCATATTTTTTGCAGGATGATAAAGCACACATCCATGAGTAGTTAAGTCAGGATCAGAAAAGGAATGAGAGTTTCTTGAGAGTCTCGTGCTTATTTTTCTGGCTATAAAGTGAAATTGACCTTGACAAATGCTAGTTCTGTTTGAATTTGAACAGATTGATTAATTTTTTTGAATTCATTGGAAAGAAATTGAGCAAGGAACTCATAAGATGTATTATTAGAATTTAATTTTTGTATGTAGAAGCAAGGACAGAATAAGGGGAAAAAATGAAGGCCATTACTCAGTTTTGACCCTATTGTAGTCATGATGGGGTACTGGAGGGGAGAATTTTGTGGTAGTCCTACTCTTGTGCACTTTTGATAGAAGTGGCATCTCTTGTAACTCTTCAACTCTCTTACCTTTAAATCATGTGATGGCCTCTGAGGGCACTGGGAAGAAACAAGAAAATGATGTGCTTTATGCAATGTTTGCTTATTTTCTCAAGGTTATTGCTCTGCACAGCTTAATTTATTGTGATATGATGAAACTTGAATGCAGTTGAACAGGGATTTCCTGGTCACTGGTTCATGGAATATCCAGGAGGAACTACGTAAAGTGAGATCCAGGGCAACTGAAGAGATGCTGAGGACTCGACCGTCTTCCAAAATGGATTGGTCTGCATTAGCTTCAGCTTATAAAGGAGGCCCTAGTGTATTGGGGGCTGGAGAATTTAGTGGTGCTAAAAATAAACTTTCCAACTTCACACAATTAATAGATGTACCTTTGAAGTGGGGAAGTGCAGCAAATAATTCTGGCTTCACAGGTGTGTTTTTTAACCTGCCTGAGGGAAATTATGTGAATTGTAGCTGTGGTCACCAGTGCTATAACATGTGGATTATTTATGAAATAAAACCTGCTTGGTTAAAGTCTTTTTATCCAAGAGGGGGGAAAATGAAATCTCATTTTCTGCATTTTCAGATACTCAGATGGCACAAGTTAGGTTGCAGAAAGATGATTTTTCACCTAATGCAGCTACTTCTGTTCCCGAAAAAAGTCAGGTAACTTGGATGTGCGATTGGGAATTCAGTAAAAAGTTTTTCTTGCTCATTTGGTATATCTATTAATATTACAGTGATTAGCTCATAGGAATCACAAAAATTGTTTTTACCATTCCCTATAGCTAAAGCAATTCGGTTATGGAATCCTTGCTTCTTCTTATTCTTCTTTCTTTCCTTTTTAGTTTTATTAGAAAATAAATTGAAACTTCTATTATTAGAACTAAACTAATCATGTCTGATGATTTACTATTATGTTCATGAAGGGTCTGGGATTAACACCGACCACTGAGGGAATGGCAGGTGCTTTTTCCATAACCACTCAGAGTTTTTCTTCTCTCTCTCATTTATTCTCTGGTGATTACTCTTTCCTGACAAATGGAAACCAATTAATTTAGGATTGCGGGATGGCTCTGAAGGGATATCAAGCCATGAACAACAGAAGCTTCCAGAAGAAGTGATAGTAAAACAAAGGTTAGCTTCCCCTTTCCCTGATTTTCTAAAATCCTATGCGCTATGAAGAGGTCTATTGCCCTTTCTTATGATTTCCACATCTCTCTATATGTCATAGTGCTGATGCTGTCATCGCCAATGGCCCAAAAGACATTGAGGAGACTAGCCACCCTTTGAGCTCTAAAATAGAAAGAACTGTACAAGGCAAGAGTTTTAAATCTGGTAACATCGTAGTAGAAACATTTTATTGACAATGTGCAGTTTATTACTTGACCATGTATGGAGGATTTTAGTTTATTTGTTCCTCGTTTGCCAGGCTAAAAGCTGCTTCTATTTACTTTTCTGACAGAGTGGTTAGGATATTAATATGAGAGATGTGCATTGATTTCATTGTGTCTAAATCCATGAATTAGAATTTGGGAGTATACTTGGAGCTGAATAAATACGGAAACATGGTTTTACAGAATGCCCTGTTCTAATTCTTTCCGTTAAACTATGGCCCTAACATTCTATTGTGTCATTTGTTTCTTGGGTGGACTGTTGTTTGTCAATAAGTAGTACCTTTTCTCAAGCTGATCCTCTCTAGATGCAATCCCAGATTCAATGTTACTTGAAGTAAATTTTTCACCATCGAAGGAAGTTGCTGGAAGAGACGATTCAGTTACTGTCAATGGCTTCCCTTCTTCAGCATCCAGGTGAAAATCATGGCTGCGGTTGTATTTTTTTTACTGCTAATTGCTTACTGTAATTTTTGTTAACACCATTTTCTTCTCTCTAAGTTTGCCTGAGGCACAGGAAAGAGAACAAAAGTCTATGCCGTGTGGTGAAGAGCACAATCCAGTTGGTCCAGATCATGACAAGATGACAAGAACTGCTCCTGCCGAGGAAACCTGCAAGCTACTGAGTGAGGCTTCCATGGAAGTGCCAAACGCAAATGAAAATGATAGTGTTGCTACTGACTCCCAAGACAGCTCTAGCATGCACCAAGAAGGATCGCTGCAGGCTCAGGCTCTGGCTCAACCAAATCCAAAACGCGGCTTGGGATCCAGGACAACTGGTGTCAGTGAGAAGCAGCAAGGAAGAATCGTGAGCAGCAGATACAACAAGAGAGGCAGGGGACGGGGTAAATAATCCTAAATCATGTCCTTGTACTCTAGTGTAAAATTAACTGTAAACTAGACTAGAAAGGGAGGATAGTGCCACGACAGGGCTATATTAAAGTTTAGCGAGATTCATATAGCTCTCCTAGTTTAACATTAACTAAGCTGGTTTTTCCCCTTCAATCGGGTGTTTAGTAGCTGTTAAATTTAGGTATTGATGTCAGTCCAGAGTGAGGAATTGTCTCTGTTTTGCACAAGATTTGCAAGCTGTAGTGAAATTAATTTGTTTTGTCATCATCTTTTTTTCGTATAATCTTTGGTTTCTGTTGAATTTATTGAACAGGCAGCTATTTTCCCTCTAATGAAATTTAGTTCTTTCTTTTTTTTAAAAAAAAACGATTCTTTTCTGGACATTGAAGGTATATACAGATCATAGAAATAGATTAAAAACATGCTACCGAGATTTCTTTTTAGGCAAAGCGCACAACCCTTTTTAGGCAAATTTTCACTTAGAGATTTTATGAGGTATCTGCGTAGGTTAAGTTTTATATAGGATCCGATGAAAATTAATTTTATCGAACTTAATTAATCTTGTTGAACCTTATAGTTATTTATCCGGCTAAAAATCTAGTTTAATATATTTTTTTAAAATAATATTTCAACTATATAAAAATAATTATAATTATAAAATTTGATTTGGTCCGTGATCTAGTCCAAAACTCATCTTATTTAAATATTCAACACAACCACAGAGTTAATTAAAACTTCGTTTTTTTACAAAAATATATTTTCCAAACTCTAGAATTTTAGAAAAATACCTGACAAAATAAAACCTTACCTTCTACTTTGATCGGCTCGTAGGAAGTTTTAGATAAGTTTCCTTCGGAGTTGAAATTTGAAATTGAAAAAAGGACTAAATTATAAATAAAAATAAAAATAAGGATTGATTAATAACTTTGGTTAAACTATAAGAACTACATTACAGTCCACTCTAAACTTATCTTAACCCCCACACTCCCCGCTTCTACTACATAAACCCTCCCTCATCTCTATCGAAAACACCATGGATCCCTACCCTTCTTCTTCCATAGCCCAAAAGACCTGGGAACTCGAAAACAACATAATACCTATCGACACAGCAGCCCCGACAACAACAGACACTTCTTCTTCTTCTTCATCGGACGTGATTTTTTACTTCGATGAAGCAGCACAAGCGAAGTTCCAGAAAGAAAAACCGTGGTCTAATGATCCGAATTATTTTAGAAGAGTGAAGATATCTGCACTTGCGTTGTTGAAGATGGTTGTACATGCTCGATCAGGTGGGACTATTGAAGTTATGGGATTAATGCAAGGGAAAACTGATGGAGATTCTATAATTGTTATGGATGCCTTTGCTCTTCCTGTTGAAGGGACTGAGACGAGAGTTAATGCTCAAGCTGATGCTTATGAGTATATGGTTGATTATTCTCAGACTAATAAACAGGTTTGTTTTTTATGTGATTGCTTTTGGGGGGGTTTTAATTAGAAAGTTCATTGCCTTTTGGGGTTATTAGGGTTTTGGATTCCTTTGTTATCTCTTTCTCTTTCAAAAAGAGGAAAAACATTTTGGGTTTTTTGAGTAATTAGGGTTTTGGGGGCTTGTATTGCTGTGGTGGTTGTGTGTGTGGAGAATGGTTGCATTGTTGGGATTTTGTGATTTGTTAAAAAGAGTAGAACCCTAAATTTGCAATTTGAGTTAGAAAAGTAAGTGTTTTGAACCCTAATCCGGAGCTTAAATGAACCGAGGATTAGTCCCAAGATATAAACTTTCTTACTTTATATATTATTTAGAGGTTTTTTGGGGCTTAGGGATTTGTTTTGTTGTGGTTTTTTACGAATAGAGAACGCTTGCATTGGTGAAATTTTGTGATTTTGAGTAAAATATAGACCCTGGGTTTTCAACTGTAGCGAATAGTTGCGTTGTTGCAATTCTGTAATTTGTTAGACACCTTTTGTCTTTGAAACTTGTGTTTTAAAAGAGTTTTAAAAAAATTTGTAATTTTTTAATTTTTTTAAACTAATATTTTTTTTTTTTGTGTTTTCAAATCATTTTAATATACTGATATTAAAATTAATTTTTAAAAAATAAAAAATTATTATTTTAATATATTTTCAAATGAAAAACAGAAAAACAACCATAACCAACCAAACTCCCAAACACGCATTTAAACCTTGAATGTGTAGTTTGAATTAGAAAAAAAAAGTTTCTTAAACCCTGATTCAGAGCTTAATTGAACTAATAATTTGTTCCCAAAATATAGAACTTTCTACTTTTATATGTTTGAAATAGCAAATTTCGAGCTTTATGTCTCGTAAGTGTGTGGAACTCCTAATTTATACTTGCCAAGCAAACTAGCTGAAAGGAATTCCGTGAAGACTCCATTCAGAAATAGTTGGTAGCCCCAATCTGATTGTTAGGCACATTCTGTACACACACATTGTGGCTTTATGTATGAAACCTTAATGTCTGATAATTGCTGGTTTTATTTTAAGCGATGTTCAAGTAGTCCTAGGAGTTTGTCTTTTGCATCTTTTTGTTACAAGGGAACACTAGACATGAATACTTTTTCTGTTATGCTTGAATCACCTCTAATTTGATCTATGTTGTAACTTGACTACTTGTTCTTATTTTTTAAGAGTAGGATTTAAATCCTGAACAGTAGCACACAAGGTTCCACATTCTGTATTGACACAAACTGACTCCTTAAAATATTTCTTAAAGAGTGGATGGAAGCATTATTTATAATTTGTAATTCATTTATTTCCATGTCTCCCTATTTATTAAGGCTTCCCCCCCCCCCCCCTCCCTTTTTGACAAAAAGAAGAAGTGGTGTTTATGCAGGCTGGACGTTTGGAGAATGTAATTGGGTGGTATCATTCACATCCTGGCTATGGATGCTGGCTTTCGGGTATTGATGTTTCAACCCAAATGCTTAACCAGCAATTTCAGGAGCCGTTTTTGGCAGTTGTTATTGATCCAACAAGAACTGTCTCAGCTGGGAAAGTAGAGATTGGGGCATTCAGGACATATCCAGAAGGATACAAACCTCCAGATGATCCTGTTTCTGAATATCAAACTATTCCTCTTAATAAGATCGAAGACTTTGGAGTCCATTGCAAACAGGTTATTATATTAACCTAGACTGCTTGCCCCTGAGGTTTCATAGTATTCCATTGTTGACTAATGCTACTTTGTTTTGCAGTATTATTCTTTGGACATCACATATTTCAAGTCTTCTCTTGATTGTCACCTCTTGGATCTTTTGTGGAACAAATACTGGGTGAATACGCTTTCATCTTCACCTCTCTTGGGTAATGGAGACTATGTTGCAGGACAAATTTCTGATTTAGGTAATTTCTAAATTTTTGGTTTATTTTTCTTTTATGCGATTTTCTTCCAGTTTGGATTCACGGTTAAAATTAAGTGTAGCTGTAAATTGTTGAAAGACCATGGTACTTAAGGTCTATGAGTATCAGTAACTTATTTATGAGATGAAAAGGCTAGGGGTTTTTTTTTTTTTCTGTCTATCATGATGCAATAATCATCCATTTGTCATGCAGCTGAGAAGCTGGAGCATGCAGAGAATCAATTGGCACATTCTCGATTGGGACCATTAATGACTCCTCAAAGAAAGAAAGATGTGAGTATCGTTTCCATCAGTACAGTTATATATCTATGTTAATTCAGAATTATAACTGTTAACTCTGCTGATCTAAGCTCTTTTGCACCAAAAATTAACGTCTCTGTCAACCACAGAACTGTTCCACTTTACTATTGTGCATTATATTTGTTACTTCATTGCTGTATGGCATGCAATACTAAAGAATAGTCTTTTTTTCTGATGGGACATCTAAAGACTATTTTCCCATTATCTCTATAAGAGGAACAGGGCTTCCTCTGTGTGTTCTGCTAAATGTTTGGTCTTTTGCATAGATATATGTGAAAAGTGACATAATGGGTGCCTAAAAATGTGCGTTTGATGCATTTAACTGATAGGTTTGCTTTAGTTTTCCTGCACTTATGAAAACTGATGCAAACATTGTTAACAAAAGGCATTCATCGAACTGCTAAATGTGTTGACCATCGTTGCATCATGTAAATGTTTTGGACCTGCTTTAAACTGTACCTTTGTGGGTATCACATGTTCTTTTGGTCACGTAACTTTTTTATTTTCGTTTCTGTCCTGGGAAAATGTTTGGACCTTAATATCAGGGCATTAGCCTGCATCAGTCATGATGATATCCTATGGTGTGGAGAAGTGCCTCTGTAACATGACATGTACCTGAAAATTTTGCATGAAATTCCACACACAAGGAAACATTATGAAAATATATTTGGCCTGAGATGCTGTCCAACTCTTCTTCTTGTTGGAATTATTTGTTCGGGCAAAGGCAGTGTACAGATACTGATTTTATGTTGTATGGGCTAGAACTACAAGATAATTCTTTTCTCAGATTTTGTCTTCAATTTTCATCTTAGGACCCTATTTTCTTAATAGGTGCTGGCTATGTCCCATGCATGCTTACATTTTTTTCTACTTGTGCATTTCCTTTTGTTCCATTCAGTACTTTTGCATCCTACACATCTATTCTTTTGTTATGTAATTTATGGTCTCTAGTCTCTTTGGTGGTAGTTTTATTTGGGATTTTTAAATTTGCAGGAAGAATCTCAACTTGCTAAAATTACTCGTGATAGTGCTAAGATAACTGTGGAGCAAGTTCATGGCCTAATGTCGCAGGTAACTGGCCAATCCAATTTTTAGATGCCTTCCTTACTTTGAAAAGTTTTATTATTTAGGAGAATTTCATTTTTCGTTCTTGCCTTTTTATGACTAGGTTATCAAGGACATCTTGTTCAACTCCGTTCATCAATCAAACAGATCTCAGACGGAGCCATCTGGCCCTGAGCCAATGGTTGAAACCTGATTGATGTTGATTTCCTCCTTGGTGCAGCAACTGATGGATGCTCCTTTTTTCTGCAGAGCAGGTTAAAATTGAAAATTGACGGTGAAATTGGAATTTTTTCCTTCAACTTTAGAGGCAGATGTAAATCGTATCAGCTTCCTTCATTGTTTTTTTCGGAATTTAAGCTTTTGTTTGTTTTGGCAATTTACATGTCTTCAACTCAGTGACAAGGTAATTTAAATATAGGAACCATTAACAATTCTTGATTCTCATGCAATTTATACACCAATTTTTTTTTCCCTGAAAACAAACCTTAGCCATTCCTTCCCATCAAATCCGGATTTTTCAGAAATATATGTTTGAATGTTGCAAGTGTTGCAAGTTAACAAGTCTTTGAGCAGAAACAGGCAGGGAGGACTTTTTAACCTTTGACTTGATGAGAGCGTGGGTTGTATCTACCATTCTAATAAAGCCCCTTGCGTGTTGAATCATTTGCTTAAAGTGACCTTTTTTGGTTTGAAAAATAACTGCTTGAGATCTCAGATTACCTCTTATGAAGGCAGGTTAAATTGGCATTGCGTTAAGCATTTGGATTCTTGTTCCGTTTTTTTTTTTTTTTTTTTAATCTTGTACTGTCCAAATTGAAAACGCATAGCTTAGTTTTATAACCTTGAGCCGTGTTGGAAGTCAAGAAAAGGTTGCAAGGAAGAAGGATATAATGTATCTTGAAGATCCAACAAGAGGGATTGAGTGGCTGAAAGAACTACAAAGTAGTATATTAATAGCAAGAACAGCCTGCTATCTTTGACTGGCTTGAGCCCTACTATGCAACTCAAGAAATAATTTATAGCCCTTCAGTTTATGGGATCACTGTCTTGTCTGCAGAGTCAACTACAGCTGCATATGGCCAACAGAGGAGGAAGGGAACACAAGATAGGTGAAGGACACCATAATTGTTACACAGAATATGTGGAACCAGTATTATGCAATGCAACACTTGAACCACCAAAAAAATACAACAGGAAAATTAAATGCGGAGAAAGGATATGTATCAACAAGAAGAGTTGAAGAAATGGATGGTTGGAAAAGCAATGGAAAAGTGAAGGAAAATGAATGGATCATATGGAAGAACAGCGACAGCATCCAAATCCAATTAATAGACTCATAGGGAAAAACATGGGGAGCCTTTTATCTTCCAATGCAAGTGCTATTCACATGCAAGGCAAGCAAGCACTTTGTTAGTTTCATTTCCTCTTATTGGTTTTTTGTGATTGTAATCATTTGGTTTTTGGATGCTAAAGTGTAAGGCAGACCCCAAGGGTCCTTCCTCATCACCATCACCATCCACTAGAGAAGGAAATGGCCAAGAACAAAAAGCTATACCAAATCTTCCACCTTTTATCCTTAGTGGGTCTTCTATGGACACTCTTAGAAATCATACCTTCCATGACTTTCCTCCCCTCCCTCTCTCTCTCTCACGCACACACACCATTCTTTTCTTAGTTTAGATTCTCATAAGATAATGAAAAGAGATATCTTCACAAGGAACGGTCCTCTTCGCAGGGTTTGGTTTGGGGTGTTAAATATATATATATATATATATAGCTATGAAGTAATGCTTGTGACAATGTCACATGCAAGTAGCTCTCCACCACTACTAGTTAACCCTCCTTTTTTGCAAGTCGTTTTGTTCTTCACTTGTCTGCTTGTGATGGATGATGCATTTTTTTGTACCTTTGAATGCATGAGAGAAAGAAAGAAAATCATGAGAGGGCATGCGTTTCTAGAGTCTATGTTTTGAGACAGAAGAGACGGGATAACAGAGACATATCCCTTTATCATTTTTATTTTAAAAATATAGAAATTCACTTGAAAATTGTGATTTATTTTATAATTTTATCCTCACCTGATCTCCAATCAAACACCTGTCTATCTGTTTTGTATTCGAGCGTTAGTCTTGTAACTATACTCCTTCGAGATGAAAGAGATTGAGATAATGGAGATATGTCCCTTCGTCTTTTTTATTTTGAAGGTTATGTTTTCATCTTCATCTCTCTAACTGAACACGTTTCTATCTTTTCTGTATTTATCTTTTCTATCATAACACACAAACCAAACGCAACCTAATCTCTCTCTCGCTTTTTTGCTGTCTCGTGTACATTCATGTGATTTCATCGATCAGATTTTATGGAGAAAAGGGTTACTTGCTTGATTGTCATACATGGTCCATTCCCGTGAGTGATCAAGCTTTTTCATGTCATGAAGTGAGATGATCCCTTCACGGTTTGAGAATAATCTTAACTAACAATTAATTTCGTACAAGCCATCCAAGTTGATTCACAGATTAGATTTTATAATTTGCAACAAGCAATGGAAGTCTTTCATGCCCAATACATGAATCTCACTTAGAGTCTGGAAGCTGTCTGTTGATTGTAAGAGCTGTCTGAATTCGAAACCTCATGGTGATGAAAACAAAAATACATCCACAGAGACTTGATAAACTGGGTTACATCATTTTCCTTAACCAAAATCTGGAATTAGACGAGGCCCTTCTGGAAATTATAAAAGGTTAATGTTCTTACAATTTGGTATTTTATCAAAGATTTATCTTCTCAGTTCTATCAATTGCTGTTTCTCTTTTAGAAAAATAGGAATAATACGTAAACTAAAATTGCTGTTTCTTTTTTAGAAAGCAAACAGGAAATTGTTGACATCCAACGTATGCAACATGAAATTTATTTGGGACTCTGTATTTCACCCTGTTCCTGCCCTAATTTGAGGTCTTACATAAATAGATACATGGGTCCTAACTCCATACCTGTAATAAAGTATGATAATCAAGTAAGAATAGCACTAAAGCCAACCTTTGTGTCTACTCTATTATAATATATATGTATATTTTTTTCTTTGCTGGTGAAGGAGATTTTAGAAAGGATGGGAGGTGATCTGTGCTTTAGCCACTTTAGAAAGTGGAATGTCCACTCTCCCATCAATTCCAAATTTTGAAACATAGGATTTCAATGTTTCTAAAATGTAAGTAGGGCCATTCTCAATCCGGGTAAAAACAATGTTATTCAATCAGTG
>Ga0325404_1003624_pt1 | contig 16455 bp, 5 predicted proteins | sample PopdelMetagenome_18_FD_205664 | JGI IMG/M metagenome (GOLD analysis project Ga0325404, IMG submission 205664) | Populus deltoides microbial communities from Bellville, Georgia, United States - Xylem-Control-R1 | ecosystem: Host-associated > Plants > Phyllosphere > Stem > Wood/Secondary xylem... | reverse complement strand
GTCTTTACTCTCTTTTTTTACAGAGCAAGCACTGCTTTTATTGTTAAAAATCATTTTATACCCACACTTGAGCACCAAAATCAATGGCAGCAACAACATCTCAATCAATAGCGTGACTCCACTCTTCATGCTCCACGAGCTATCTGTATTTCCAAATAAGATATCTGCAACCCTACTCGCCACTTTTCATGCTTCACGAGTTACTTGTAACATCACATGCCGACGTACCTGCAGCATTATGCTCCACTTTACATTTGAGTATTCTTTGTGGAATAAAGTTCTAAATTAATTATGAATTATATATCTTGATAATTAGCATCGCCCTTGACAAGATGGATCTAAAACGAAAACCGTCAAGAGATTAGGATTCTCAGAAAAACTTATTCAAGTTTGACATTCTGGGAAAGGAAGAAAAAAAAACATTATACAATATACTGACGTCTTTTATCTAGAATGCGAGTACTTAATGACGTCTTAGAAGATGCAAAATCTCTTACACCTCTATCGTTGACTGTCTTTGGTAGTTTTATCAGCTTTCAAACTCCTTGAATTGGCATGAAACGGATGCACAAATTAAGGAATAATAATGAATAAAAGTAATTAAGACGCATGCAAGACGTCTGACGACAAAGAAGGTTGCTTACAGTACTGTCAAAACATACCTAACCTAAGAAAGATTCTTAGCAAATTAAACTGTAAGAACATGTGACATCAATCAAACTTTTTTTTAGCTTTTGGTGAAGAATTAAATTTTGGAGATTGGAGCCCACCCTTCGCCCAAAATCCAATTAAGCTTTTGGAATTGCATTCTAGAAAGGGATCGATGGGGTAAAATTAAAAAAAAAAATTTAAAATTAATTTTTTATGTTTTTGGATTGTATTGGTGTGTTAATATTAAAAAATAATTTTTAAAAATAATAAAAATATTATTTTAATGTATTTTTGAATAAAAAACACTTTGAAAAACAACTATTATCATACTTTCAAACACCCTTTAACTAGCTTGCTAGAACGTGTAACTAGCCTGCTAGGATGAGAGGTGTTGATTGAAAGAAAATACCGACATGAGTATTTGATGGCTTCAATCCAGGTTAATTATTAAAGAAAAAATAAAACAACAGAATCTTTTTAATCAAAATCACCCAACTTAAGCAGAGAGCTTCAATCACATTGATTTAAAATATTATCCACCAAAGATATAATATGGAATTGACACCGCTACATCATTATTATAAGAGTTATGGGGCAATTTGAAGTTTTAAAAGGGTTTCAGTTTTTCCACACTGTTAACTGTTCTTATCCAACTCGAGAATTATTAATGGGATAAGAACCAATTTGTAGGAAAAAGATACGGATCAATTCTGTAAAATAAAGAACGAAAGTGGTTACCCTTTTCAATATTATATTTCAATCCATAGCTGAAGTGTTCAATCAAGATTTTACAATTGTTGCTGCTGCATGCAAATCAACCACACAAAAGCCACAAAGTTTAAGTATATCCAATCATAAGGCACTGAATTAGCCTAACAAGGCATGTAAGAAGGAACCCCAATCATAAATCATGATATCGAAAATTCAACCGTTAAATCAGACTCAAGTTTTTTTACTAAAACCCTAGTTTTTATCTTCGCTATACATTGCGTGATATTGCCATCATGCTGAAGTGGGACTATGGTATTTATGCACGATGTATAAGTATATAATGGGCAATGCATGATACGACTTAGTTTTCCAAATATAATTTATGTGACAGACAACCAATCTGCCCATGCCATCTTTTGACAGTAGAAGAAACCCATGTGTATAAGCTAGTGATGATGTTGTTGTTGGTTGGCAGTTGGCATTACAAGGGGCCGGGGCCGGGGCCGGGGCCAAAACCCTTGTTATTTATAAGCATAGGCTTGGTGGTTGCGCTTTTGAGACCAGTTGATGCTATTTATCTAGATAAGATGTGAAAGGAAACTATGATTTCACACAGCAAATTACTAATCACAAAGTGGATAACATAGAAGCTATCCATCAAGCATACAAGTCAATGGAAAGCACTTGTTCTTGACGAGTCATGATGAGTAGCAAGTGCATGCGGGCATGGCGCGAGCTACCTTCTTGGTTGTGAATGGAGTTCAGACATGTGTAAATGGGACATGAGGTATTTGAAAATGATCTTAATTACCAGTGATTCCCAATGAAAATGATCTGACTAGTCGTGAGGTTGAAAATCACTCTCGTGAGGCACGCATTGGGGAAGACCTTTATGCTCGAGAGATTGAACGTCACGTAGCTGCATTTGTCACTCAAAAAATAAGAATTATGTATAAAGAAAATTCATATTTCCGATATGTTTAAAAAGTAAACTACGTACATCCACAACCTCGTATTCAAGCTTGAATATCTAAATTTATGTAGATTGAGATAAACTATTAGCGTATGTGAATAGTGGGATTTGAGTTCTATTTAATTAGCATCTCAGGATAAAAGATACAGAAAAAAAATATAAAAACAAATATGTTTATAGAAAATATCCTCTTTATTTTAAATGTTTCTGTTTTTTCTGTTAAAAAAGAGTACTTGATGATATAACGCAAGCACCATTAATTCTCCTATTAGGGCCAGCTCTTAATACAATTTTTTAACAAGAGTACAAGCAATCCTAGTGATCTCTAAAGTGCTTTACTTGTAATTCTTGGTCACTGCGAATTTGAGTAGCGTGCCCTGAAGGACACGAAGGCTGTAATTTGTCAGTCATTCATACCTAGTGTTTACATGCCTTGACAAGTATGGCAAACTCACAATACATTTGGAATGGATTAAATATTCCATGTGTTTGTGGACTCATCATAACATAAGTTAGGTTTTGGAACTGGCTTTTAGCAAAAAAATCAAAAGCCTAGATTGGGGTTGAGGTTAGAACGTGGCAGCGGCAACCTTAACCCCAGATAAAATCTGAGTGTGTTTAGAAACGTGGTTGAGGTTTTTTTTTTAAAGTATTTTTTACTTGAAAATGTATAAAATAATATATATATTTTTATTTTTAAAAACCTATTTCTAACATCAATGTATGATCTAAAATTATCAAAAAAATATTAATTTAAAGTAAAGAAAAAAACAAAAAAAATTAATTTTTTTAAACGTTTTAAAAAATAAAAACAAAGATGTCAACTTATATGAGCTTAAGGGGCAGCACACAGAAGCATGCACAAAGTCACTAGTACAGGTATGTGATTATGGGCCATAAGTGTTTCAGATGGTTTTGGAAATTGCAACTACAGAAGTCATAATCATGGAATGGGAGTTATAATTGATCTATGCCTAATTAAGGAGGAGGAGGAGTAGGAAGCTGGAGTTGATGCAAGCACACAAAATTATAATTATTATAAATCGGTAATTACCGCTAAGATAACTTCGTTTTTTTTTTCAGAAAAAAAGATATTTAATGATTTTACATTTACCATGTGAAAAGGGCTTTTTGGAATATTTAATGATAATTAAAAAAATATATTAACTAATGAACCATGAATAATGTGTTATCATATCAATTAATAAAATAATTTTAATAAAAAATAAATATTTTCAACAGTATAAAGTTAAATGAATTTTTTAAGATTTCATGATGAACACGTCTGACATGTATATGATATGGAAAACACCACAATAAGGTCATACTTGATGGGAAAAAAAACAATAGATTAATGATGATCGAGGGAAAGAGTTGACAATATAAAAGCACATTCACACACATGTTCGTATGTGGTTAGATCGTTTGAGGTATATTTTTTTTAAAAAAAAGATTTATATATATTAAAATAATAACTTTTTAAATTTTATTTTTAATATTAACATGCTAAAATTATTTAAAAATATTAAAAAAATTAACTTAAAATAAAAAAAAATTATTTTTCTTCGAAAACATGATGGTACCGCCAAAACAAACACTGTTTTATTATTGCATTTCAATTTACCTTTCACTTAAAAATAATAAAATAATATATTTTAGGTATTTTTAAATAATTTTGATATATTAATATTAAAAATATAAAAAATCTAAAAAACTTACTTCAATATATTTTCAATTAAAAAGTACTATCATTGAACTTACAAAAATTTCATAATATTCAAGAGAAGATTACACAATCCAAATGAAGATCAAAGTTGATGAGCCTCTAATCCAATATCCCTCAAGGACCTCATCCATCACTCTACACAGAAGGTCCCATTAACCACCTAAACAGCAGCAAGAAAAGGAGAGCATTGACTCAACTCACACACACTCTATTTTCTGATCAAACCACATTAACACTGACTAGTTAATAGATGAGCTTGGTTATATGAGAAAGAACTAGCTAGAGTCCTCACTCCTCGGACACAATGCCATACCATCAAGCAGGAAATCCAGCAAAAAAATGGAGGATTTTAGTGATCAATCAATCCCTATCAAATGGAGGTTCCAAAAATCAAATCTTTAAGTTATGGTTTTAGCCACCCTTAATCCCCGTGAAGTAATCGAAGTCATGGTGCTGGACCATTAGTTGCTTTAGCCATGAATCTGCCACACTTAAAAGTGAGACTAGCCTCTCTTGGTCCCGACCGCCATTGCCTGAGACCCACAACTTCCCCTGCATCTTGTAAGTGGCCAAACCAAATGGAGGGAGAGCGATGATTTCCCCTTCCTTTCGCTTCTTTTCTGGGCTCCCAATGTCATCTTCTACATCCATATCTGTGTACGGAAAACGCGTACTAAATAAGCTAATCGACCCACTTGTACAGCTTTTTAAACAAAGATCAGAAAGGGGCTGCAAAAGGTACCTTGAAAAGATGATGAGAGGGTGTGGTAGGTCAAGAAACATGTGGACAAGTCCTTTATGGTTCTTCCCATTGGAATGTGATAGATTGGATACCTGCAAATAGTTGACCATAAATGATTCACTATCATTAACATGAGCAGGTTGATGAATAAGAAAAGAATCATCCATTAAAGCTTATCAGGAATCTTGCCATGAAATTGAATACCAGGAAAAGCAACCAGGCACCATGTTAAATGTGGAAATCATGCCTTTGTGCAAGCTTTAATTAACTTAATTAGTTTGATTACTTGTGGTGTGAGTTCATGTAAGAGAGAGATTGAGAAACCAACCAAGCAACAGCCATCCAACTAGCTGGTGAAAGATCTACACTTCTCAGTGACATTAAACCCGGAAATTGTCGAGCAAATCCATTAATCTGTAAGCAAGAGGCCAACAAGGTGTCATTGGAATCCAAGCTTCTAAACAATGAGAAGGAATCAGTATCATTAATAGTCAAAATCAACCCAAATTTTAAAACTCATTTTGCTGATGGTATCTTTGATTCTTCTTCCAGGCAACAGTATAAAGTTAAAGAGACAACATCGATTGAACGTGCGAATATATGCTCAAGAAACACTATGATGAACTTAACAATGTAAGATATGAGTCTATCAGCTCAAGAAATTGTATAGTTTCTTGTTCAAAAGTCAAAAAGTTGCGTTTCCTCTTTACTAGATGCCTCCCATGAAAAGGATGCGGAATGATTCTCAACAAATCAATAGATTATCCTTTGCCTTGATCAGTCATAAGAATATTGGGTAAATAAATCTGAATAAAATGCTAATCGAAGTAAAGAACATTAGATTGAAAAAGGCAGCAAGCTGTAAGATCAGCACAAGAGCAAAAAAAAAAAAAAAAAACACTAACCTTATCCATCAAAGGAACTCTTCCATAAGGAGCTGATCTCTCAAAGTACTCAAAATATAGTCGCCCCAATCTATCATTTATAGGCCAAGGATTGTCTTGCTCTGACCCTCCTTCCTCTGATGAGCATCCATCCGACCTACATACCTTGTCAGTCACACTCTCATTACTCCACGAATCGCTAAAGGAGTCCCTCGTTTCGCCATCACCGGACTCGGTGTCTTCCCTAAAAACACCATCAAAACCATTCCAAACAGTATCTCAGATTCATCAACTTAAAGATGAACACTCAATTATCACATAATTCATCATCCCATTCATTAAGTTACAAACTTCCAACAATAGAAGGGGACTAGTTACAGCAGTTGGTCAAAAAAAAATTCAATAAATAATGAACTAATGCATCTGGGATTTTGAAACATTTCAATGATCTGATAACATACGTTTCATTCTTTTCGAAAGGAACATAAAACCAAGAAAATAAAGAGATACCTGAAACTGTTGACTGAAGAATTGCTTGTGAAAATTTGGATTGCAGAAAGATAAGGCACATAGTACTGAACCAAAGTTTCATCATTGTTCAAAACAATAGGAATTCCAGCCCCATAAGCACTCCATTCATCATAAAAATTCCATAGATCACCCAATGTAAAATACTCCACTGTGTCTCTCTCCCATGGGTGCCATAATCTGTTTAGATTTCTAGTCTCACTCTAAAACACAAAATAAACACAAACAAAACGATTAGTCAACAACCAAACACAGCTCAATTTGAGAGGGGGGGAGGAACTCATCGAAGGCAAAAAAACAAACCTTCGCGAGGAATTGAGATTCGACTCGTGGGGTTGTGCAATGAAGGAAGCAATCAAGGTTTGATTGCATTGACCCTTTTTCAAGAAACATGATTTTAAAGAGAGGAAGTTTCAGAGTCAAAGCGTTTTCCTCTTGTCCCTGTGAGCAAAAACAGAGGAGAGGTAATAGAGAGAGAGGAAGAAAGAGAAGAGAGAGTGAGAGATTGTAGGGATATGATTTCCCTATTCAAAGAAAGATGCAGAAATGCTAGGGAATTCTATTTTTGACGTTTGGGCATCTAAATATAAGGCAAAAAAAAAACAATATTACTTCCTTTTTCTTTTTTCTTTATCTTTATCACACAGAAACTAAAAATAAATAAAAACTCTTTGCTGGCAACAAAAGCAAGAAATGGCAATGTTATAAAAAAAGATCAAGTCTTTTCCGTTTCACCGGAGTCTGAAAATTCAGGTAAGAGTTTTATGCTTCAAGTTGGACGCTAAAACCTTCTCTCTCGAGTGGTAATTACTTCTTTGTTTTATATTGTCCTGTTTTTTCCTTGAAGTAAACTCAACCCTCACACTAGAAAACAGAGACACTCTGCTTTGATCAATATTAAAGAAACTAAATTACTTGTTTTGATAGGCAAACAGAAAAACTAAACGTTAATTCTTCAAGTTAAATCAAAGCCCACGTATAAAAACACGTTAAATCAACAAAAACAGCAAGAAAACACACTGGATTTTGAAGGAAAGAAAGGCAGAGAAAGTACTCGAAAATGAGAATTTAAATGCTACTCTGTTTTTTATTTTGTTTTAACAGAAACCCATAATTTCCGTGCAAAAGGTAGCTCTAAAACCAAGAATTGATTTCTCTTTATAACAGAAAATGATAAAAGGGAATCAACATTCAGTGAAAATAAAAGCTGAGATAGAGAAGGAACGCTTGGAAAATAGAGAAACAAACAAATAAGCAAAACAGAGTATGTTGATGTGTGTTAGAGAGGTCTGCGTGTATCAGGTAGGGTGTTGTCTGTCAGAGATATCCAATTGGACGAGAAACAGAGAGCTACTGGTTTCTTGAGAGAGATAGATGGGAGGGGGGAAATATGGACCTCAGTCGATAATTGATAAGACATCAGAATACCAGATTTATATCATCAACGCTTCTTATCTCTCTCTCTCTCTCTCTCTCTCTCTCTCTCAGGGTCTTAGGAGCATGAGAAGTTTTTATTTTATTTTATTTTATTTGTTTTAGGGGAGGATTTTTGTAAAAATTTAGACGGACTTGTCCATTGGCTTTTGTAGCAAGGAGGATAGGATCTTTTTATTTTCTTTTTTATTTAGAATTAATCAAGAAATGTAAGAAATGTTGAATAGTTAGCCAATCAACAAAAGCTTGGTTATAAAAAAAATCAATAAAAGCTTTTTTTCCTATAAAAAAAATCATTTATATTTAAGTTATGTAGCATAGAATATAGTAATAATATCTGAAAATAATTTTAGGTGGAATTTCCACTTTCAAGTAATGAAAATAAAAAATCTTATTTTACTCTTTTATTTTATCTAATTCAATAATTTCCTAAAGTGAAAAAACACTTCTTCCAACCCTTATCACGTCAACATTAAAGAATCTTGCTAACTATCCTATTCATATGTTGACAAATTAACTCCAAATTACTAACAATATCTAAACCTTTTATTTTATCTATTAAATAATTAATTCTATTTTTTAATCTCAATTAATTTATTAGCACGTGTTCCTCTTATACTAAATGCAAGAAAATATTTGATCCCAATTTTCTTAAGACTCCATTAGTTAATCTATTTGGCAATGACACTAAAATGTATTTTTATATATGTTTAATATTATGGTGCATAATAATTTTTTAAAAAATATATTAAAATACCTTTTATTTTAAATATTAACTCAGTAATAACATTAAAAAAATCATCAACGTAATTTTTTTTAAAATGAGGAGCATTTATAAAATGCATTCATCATTCCAAGCAGATTTAAGTTTGAAATCTTAATGAAAGCAAAGTTATTAAAATTTAAGATTATTATTAAGAAAATGTAAAAAAAATTATAGGAGTTGTTGGGAATTTGAATTATAAAAAGTTATATCAAGAATAAAATCTTCATGGCAGTAAAAAAAAAAAAGAAATTTCATTTTAAATCTTGATCATGGCAAGTTATTGATTTATGGAATGAGGGGGGGACACCTACGTTGGAATTTCACTTAAACCTAGCTATCATGGAAAGCATTAAAAAATAAAAAAGTCATTTGTATATTAGAAAAGGAAGGTTAGCTTTTCCCTAATTGGGTTTACAGTAATTAAAACTATGTGCTATAATATTAATGGCATTATTTTTAGCAAAAGACAGAGTAGATCACATCATATCATTCAAATCTGGCTGTATTAGCAAAAGAATCTAACCAAAGTTAAGGCTAAAGTGTAATTAATTAGTGCTATGCTTTGAATAATATTACATAAATTTTCTATTTAAGGAGGATTGCATTCCTTTTTTTTTTATTCATAAAAAAGGATAAATAGAATAACACTCAAGCCAAGAAAACTGAAAAGTTAAAAATAAGAAATAAATTTCTCCTCTCCTCTCCTTAGCTTCTGAATTCCATTTTCGATTTTGATTAAGAAAATAAAGCTTTGATACTTTTTTTTTAAAAAAAAGTAAAACCTTATCTAAAAAAACCAAAAATAATTTTAGTTTGAAAATAATCATGTAATTGTCACCAACATTTGATGCATCGAGATATAAAACTATATAACATTAATTATGTTTGAAAAAAAAATATTAAAAAATATGAAGCTCGATCAAATTTATATTTGATACAGTGATGCTGGTTGGTTTTTAAAAATAATTTTAGTTTAAAATATATTAAAATAATTTTTAATTTTTTATATTAATATATCAAAACCATAAAAAAATATTAATTAAATATTTTTTCATGCAAAACAAATTTTTAAAATGAACCCAAAAATAAAAAATTATTACCCTCGCAGACACTCAATAATAACAATGAAAGGAAAATGATGATTCATGGAGAAAGCAACTCGTGGATTTCCAGCACGGCGTGGGGAGATTTATAGTGACAGAGAGACAGAGATGTATAAGCTTAATCTTAATAGAATAATGGCGTGGGGTCTTTAATTTGACTTTTTGTTTGCTTCTTTATGGGTGGATAATGGATTCATGGCTCCGCATGCATTTTCATCCACAACCATTACTTGAAATTATGAATTAAATGTAATGTGGAATTTTATCAAAAAACAAATATAGGTGGAGGCTGCTTTTAATTATTTTATTTTAAAAATATTGTAAGATACATGATTTAAGTTATAACTAGTTACATGACCTGCGCGATGCCGCGAGTTAATTTTTTTTACATAAAAAATATTAAAAAAAAGTTAAGATCTAAAAATATTAGGTATTTCTGTAAAGCTATAACCAAAAGTCTTGGGTTTGACTGTAACATCTGATCTAAGAGTAATATTTATAATATTAATAATAACATTAAACTTGCATGACCTAAGTTTCAGTGGGTCTAACTGCAATACCAAATACAATAGCCTTGGATATGGGTCTGGTTGCAAGGTCGTGTCATAAAAATATGATAATTAAATAGATTAATTAAACAGAAAAAAAAACAAAGAAAAAAACCAACATAAAGAAAAAAACTAAAGAAGAAAAAGAAAAAAATCCGAATTAACTGGGTCAATCTTTCAAAGCAAGTTAACCCGTCAAACCTTGGATTCTTGTCATGAAAGTTTGATAACTAAATGGAAAAAAAAATTGATGGTTTACCCAAAATTAATTGGGTTAACCCGTCAAACCAGGTTAACCTGTCAAACCCGTGACACGTGTCATGAAAGTCTGATAATTAAATAGAAAGAAATTTAACATTAACATTAGAGTGTGTTTGGTATTGCGGTAGCTGTTGTGGTTGTGGTTTAAAAAAAGTTGTTTTATAAAAAGTACTTTTAGTTGAGGTTGGTTTGAAAAAATAGGTATTTGGTTAAAACTGTGTTTGAAATTGAGGTTTAAGAAAAGGTAATTTAATGTGTTTGGTTAAGAATGTTTTTGAAATTGAGGTTATAAAATAGTTTTTTTAAAATATATTAATATTGATGGTTTTAAATTTAAATATTGTAAAATTAATTACTCTTATTACATCATGAAAAAAATAATACTTTATATAAAATATTTTTTATTATTCCATTAAACTATTTATAATTCCATTACGTCCAAAATTCATCAGATAAGAACTACAGTTTTCATAACTTTTTGAGCGTGTAATCAAATTAGATAAAATATTATCAGATATAAAATTGATATTACTGTGCGCGTAAATTTAATTCGCTCTATCATAGTTTTTCGAGAGAAAAATATTGTTCACATCGCGAATGAATTTAATTCTCTAAATTAGTTTTTTTAAAAAAAATTAATACAATTAACACACTAAAAAAAAAACGAGAACAGTGCAAGTGAATTGCACTGTTCACTTAAACAGTGCAATTCACTCGTTAACAGTAGTGAATTGCACTGTCCGCAGGTTTCTACAGTGCATGCAAAGCAGGTTTTCATTGTCTTTTCTTTCTAGCGTTTTAAACGCAAAAAACATGTGGACCCCATGCACAGTAAAGTAAGTTTTATTATTACCAAACGACTGCAGACTGCGTTTTAAATAAAACGCAGCCACAGCCGCGTAGATAAACGACCTCTAACAAACTAAACTAAATAAAAAAATTTATTAAATAGAAAAAAATAAACAAAAAAAAGCATCAACTTTTTTACTGTGGACTGCACAGTGCAGTCCACAGTCAAAGGCATAAAAATGGAAAAAAAAAAAGAAAAAAAAAGAAAAACTAAAGGCATCAGTCGATAATTAAATAGAAAAAAATTAATATTAATGAACAAAATTAAATAAAAAATATTAATTAAAAATAAAAAATAAAAGAAAAAAACTTATAAGAAGAAAAAAACAAATGAAGAAAAAGAAAAAGAAAATCTAAATTAATTGGCTAAACTCGTCAAACTTAAGATCCATGTCATGAAAATCTGATAATTAAATAGAAAAAAAATTTAATATCAATAAACTAAATAAAAAAATTAATAAAAAAATAAGGTATCAGCCTTTTCACCGTGGACTGCACTGTACAATCCACAGTGAAAGACATAAAACGAAAAAAAAAATTATGATGAAATAGAAGCCTCTAATATCAAAACCATTGTTAATTTAAGCCCACACCAGTCGTTCCCTATAATTCGCGTCATGAAAGTTTGATAACTAAATAGAAAAAAAATTGACGGGTTTACCCAAAATTAACTGGGTTAACCCATCAAACGAAGTTAACCCATCAAACCCGGGACACGTGTCATTAAAGCATGATAATTAAATAGAAAGAAATTTAACATTAACAAACTAAATTAAACGAAAAAAATTAATTAAAAAGAAAAAAATTCAGGTTAATTCGTCAAATCACATTAATCCGTCAAACCCGGGATCCGTGTCATGAAAGTCTGATAACTAAATAAAAAAATTTAACATTAACAAACTAAATCAAACAAAACAATTATTAAAAAAACAAAATAAATAAAAAAAATAGTTTAGCGTTTCATTTACTTTTTAGTATATGTTATAATATAATATAATAATTATAATTATAATAATATAATATATTAATAATAGGAAAGCTGAAAGGGTTAGTATATGTTATAATATAATATAATATAATATAATAATTATAAGTGAAAGGTGTGGGGAAAGCTACAGAGCTTTCACCACGTCTTTTAGAGTATTATTTAATTATTAAAAAAAACTTAACTTGATAGATTAACTTTATGCTCGATTCAACTCGAGTTTTATTTTAAATTACTTTAGATATTAACTTAATTAAGTCTGAATGACTTGAACTTGAATAAATTTTGACGAAGCCAATTTCAAGAATTTAAAATAAAACTAAAATAACATAGTTTTGTATTAAATAATTAATTTGGATTGATATGTGATTCAGTTATTCAAATTATAAATAAAATTAGATGTTGAATCGAGTTTAACAATTATAATTTACATGATAATTAATTAATTGAAAACAAAAAAATATAAAATTCAAAGTAAATAAAAACAATAATAATTAATTAATACCCAATGAAAAAACTTGACAAGGTAATAGGTGAGTTTATGTTAGAAAAGGAGAAAACGGAGGCGTATATTTCATCTGATTTTTATAGACCATAAAAAAAATTAATATTTCATCTGTTATTTTTTTAAAAAAAAAAATCAGTAGTGGCTGTCTTTAATTGAGAGATATTGATGACATTACATTAAATCAACTGCTAAGAAAAAAAAGTATTGGTCGTATTAATTAATTAATCAAGTGCCCTAATTAGTCAAGGGGTTTAATCGGCAAAATTTATGATTTGAAGTCTATGCGATCTAAATTTCAAATTAAATAATGAAAGACATCGAAATCACTAAAATCTAACAGATATAATTGTATTTTTAATAACTTAATTAATCTAGTTAAATCTAATACTATAAAATAATTAAAAATAAATAATATTATTTTAACAAAAATAGTTAATTCATGATATGCCATTTTAACGCATAAATAATAAGAATTAAAGTAAGAAAAGAAAAGAAAATTTTAAAAAAGCTAAAAAAAAAAGAAAGGGTATTGGAGATATGTAAAGTCTGCAATATTTTCATTAATCATCAAAACTGTTTAACATTTAGAAAAGTAGAATATAAATACTAAAACTTTAACTAGAACAAGTGATTGGCCTTATGGCTCACTAAATGAAATACCCAACAATAATTAAATCAAACCCAACAAATAAAGTCAAATTAATAAACTTTAACTAAAAATTTATATAAATTAAACCCAAAAACATAAAATAAAACTCAATCTCTCAATTGTTTGGACTACTCTCCATCATCTATAATTATACGCGTGCATAAATAATATTTCAGGTTGAATGTCCTACTGCTACATTTGACCTCAATAACCTAGTCATCAAGTGTTTTTTTTTTTTAGTTTACTTTTTAGACGTGAAAAAAATAACATCTCCATTTATGGAAGAATGCACGAAATAATCTCCATTAGTAGAGCGTGCTCATGATAATAGCATCGTTGAAGGCGATGCTCCACTCAAGGATTATTCCTAAAGATGTATGCATGAACAAATTTATGGTAGTAGAGTCGCACACGCACCTGACTTAATTATTTAAAATGAATATGACATTAATGAATACTTATGAAATAGTATTGGAGTTTTTTTTTCCCTCACAATCGATTAAAAAGAAAAATATAAATTTACATTAATTAAAGGATTTTTTAACTGGTTCCATAAAAAAAAATAAGCTTGAGGGTAATGTTTATTAAATGCTTTTAATTGATATATATATAAAAATAAGCTTGAGGGTGACAAAGGATGAAAATCATACTTGGAAGCAAATACAAGGAGAAAACACTTTATTGTATGTCCTTTCCCACTTTTCAATATTTGATAAATTAAGAAAAGTTGTTACGAGAAAATACTTTCTAGTAAAAAAATAATTAAATTTAAAAATTTAAAAGTTTTTTTCTTTTATTTTCTTTAGAGAATATTTTTCAAAACTTAAAAAAATAAAAACAAAAACAAAGTGAAATGGCTAGCATTTTCAATTTCATCATTTTGTAATTTTTTTATCTTTTAGATTTAATTTTTATTTTTTTAATAAATTTGAAAAAAAACATAAATAAATTATTTTTCATTTTATTTTTTATAGCATAGCCAAATATTAAAAAAAAAAATTTAACTTAATTTTTATAGCACTATCAAATATAAAAAATAATTATTTTCTATAAAAATCATCTTTTTAAAAAATATTCCTTTCCAACAAATAGATTGTAACTAAAAAGTCAAATCACATGTTCACTTTTTTTACAAAAGAAAGACTTCTTTCACATCCTCTTCATAACTTTTCGAATTCATGAGTGGTCCTCTATAATATTTCTCTTTATTCTTTTTTCTGGTCTAGTAATTTGGTAGGGACTTATGTATTCTCATATATAAAAGATAATATTTCATTTATTATTAAATTAGTAGTGTTTATTTATTTATTTATTTTTGATAGGCATTATTAGTGTTTATCTTAAATAAAGAGATATTGGTACTCTTTACTAAAATCTAACAGCTAAGAAACGAACATTAGCCTTATTAAGTGCGAGTGTTTTTGTTTTTAAAATAATTTTTGTGGTTGTGGTTTTAAAAAAATAAATTAAAAAAAAATTAAGTGTGGTTAGTTGGATTTAAATACGTGTTTCGTAAAAATTGTAGTTGAGGTTTATGTATAGTAAAAAACATGTATAAAATGTTTGGTAGTTGTGTTTGGAAGTGTGGTTAATGTGGTTGTTTTTCAAAGTATTTTTTATTTGAAAATGCATCAAAATATTTTTTTTATTTTTTTAAAATTATTTTTGATATCAACGTATAAAAATGATCCGAAAACATAAAAAAACATATTAATTTGAAGTAAAAAAAAATTAAAAAATTAAATTTTTTTCAAAAGCACTTTTGAAACACAAGGAGCGTTCGGAAACGCGGGCCAACCCGCATTTCAAAAAAATTCAAATTTGTTTTTTGCTAAAAATTAAATTTTTTATATGTTTTGGATCGTTTTGATACACTGATCTCAAAAATAATTTTTAAAAAATAAAAAAAATCATTTTGATGCATTTCGACATGAAAAACATTTTGAAAAGCAACCGCAACCACACTCCCAAACAAATTACAAATAGAGTTTTACAAAACTCAGTTAAAAAACATGTAAAAACTACTTCATAAAAAATGTGTTTCAAACTTAATTTTTTAGTGGGTCTCGCAGTACAAAACATAGTTTGGTTTGTTACCAAACACTTTGCTGCGTTTGTTACACCGCAAACGCAAAAACAATTACAAAACAAACACAGTCTAAGTCAAAGAGGTTAATTATTTCCATTCTTGTGTATACATAGAAAAGATAAACTCAAAGTAAAATGATTTTTTTTCTTTATTTTGCAAAGGAAAACAATTGAAGTCAAACTATTGCAACAAATTAATTTATTTTTAATTATGATGATATGATGATGTTATTATTATCTTAAAATTCTCCACTCATCACACAAACAACAAGAATATTTACATTTTTTGATGTGTTTTAAACGTGTATTTCACTTAAAAAAAAACATTAAGATTATGTGTTTTAGTACTTTTTAATGATTTTAATATGCTAAAGTAAAAAAAAAACACCCTACACCATAATACCAAACACAATATTAATCTAATAATTATGTACTCTATAGTTTTCTTTCCTGAAACAAAATTTGAGTCTAGTGGCTACAATTTCTCTTTCTATATATATATATATAAAGAAAGGTACACTATTTTTTACTAATTAGTGGTGGGCAGTGAAATATAGGAGTTTTCTTCTTGATTGTGTATCCACAATTGATCAAGACAAATTATATATGTCAATTAAATGATTTTATTATCGATTTCATTAAAAAAAACTTGTGAATAATAGTTTATTAAGAGATTTTAATGGATATGTAAGTATATTTTAGAGGTCCAAATCTGTTTCTTTTTTTTTTCTTTTTCTAGTATTTAAGTCCAAAACGGTTTAGTTGAAACTTCACCATCAAAAAAAAAAAAAACTATGATTTTTTTTTTTGGGATAAAGAAAACTAAAAAACTCTAATAGGAAAAAAAAATGAAGTTTACAAAGAAAAATATATTGTTAATTTGGAGTTGATATACAATTAGCAAGCTAAATTGTATTGGTTTGCTACTTTTTTCATCAAATTGATGTTGTGGTTAATTATGATATAGTTTGTTTTTAGGTGATGTACGTGGAGCTTTGTCAGCTTGCATTGATCATTTAAAATTTAAAAAATAAACTTGCATTGACAAT
>Ga0325404_1003623_pt1 | contig 16456 bp, 12 predicted proteins | sample PopdelMetagenome_18_FD_205664 | JGI IMG/M metagenome (GOLD analysis project Ga0325404, IMG submission 205664) | Populus deltoides microbial communities from Bellville, Georgia, United States - Xylem-Control-R1 | ecosystem: Host-associated > Plants > Phyllosphere > Stem > Wood/Secondary xylem... | reverse complement strand
TTTTCTTTTGTTGCTATTTTTCTCAACTAATTATTAACAATTTTACTATACAGCATTTAATAGAACGCTTTTTGTTCCCTACCTTGAGCTTTGTTGACGTGTAGGACAATGGATTGGGTTGACTGATGTAACTACTAAAAAATTGATAAATATAAATGAAAATACTAACGGGTTTTTTTGTGTATATTACGGTAATATTTATCAACTGAATTTTTTATTGCTAAATTCATTGATATATTCCATTCCAGAGATGAGAAAAAGAATTACTGTAAATATTACTATTAATGATGAGATTACCGACGAAACTAGACCATCGCTATATTCTAAAAAGTTAAAAAAATTGATACAAATATCATTGTTAATATTAATATAAATGGTATTATATCAATAATATATTATATTTACCGATAAATATATAGACAGACAAATAAAAACATCGATGACATTTCTTGTCAATGACATGTTAAATTCACCGACAAAGCTACCGATTGAGTTGATGAGAAGGCATAATATTTGTTGTAATCAAATAGATTTAAGAAGGGAATTGGCATTTAAAGCCATTTGGACATATAGGGTCAATTGATGAAGCACTAAGCTGGCACTGTTATGATTTCATAAACTGAAACATTTGAACATGTACTGAACTTAAAACAAATTGAATAACTCCATGCCAAGAAGCCCTGCTACCAAGTTCTGCAACTTGAGCTAATGAATTAATGCACAGTATGATTCCTGCTAGCTGGTGGGATTGGTATGGTTAACGGATGTGCTCCTTCAATTCTCGCGATTTAATTTTCAGATCAAAGGGCAGAATTTTCATGAATCTTTTAATTTTGAAATATGTAATAAAAATCCCTTAATTATAACTTTTTTTCAAGCACTTTATGTACCTGCAGACGATTTAACCGAGTAACAAAATAGGGTGCCTTGGTTAATCTTAGTATTACAGAGTCGGTTGTCGATGGATTTAACCTCTATGTGCAAAAGATACTATCAAGGCGTGATAAACTTAAAACAAAAGTTTCATGCAGATAAGACATGGTGTATGCTATACTGGTCTTGATTTTCTACGCCAAAATCCCTAATAATCCAACCTATTCTTTTCTTTCGTAAGCTGGTGTTGCCACAAAGAGCCTGAAATGGATACTAGAGACCAGTCTACTTTGTTTATATATTCTAGAGATCAGAAAAGAATTACCATAAATGTCACTATTACTGATGGGGTTATTAATGGAACAAGACTATTTTACTAATATTAACACACTAACATTTACTAATATTAACACACTAACAGAATTATAGATGATATTTTGTTGGTGATGTATTTTATATTTACTGATAGATATACCGACGGATAAATAAAAACACCGATATTATTATATATAATTTTTTTTTAATAATATGTTAAATTTATCAATAAATCTATCGATTGATTTGGGAAGGCATAATATTTGTTGTTATCAAATATATTTAAGAAGGGAATTGGCATTTTAGGCCATTTGGACACATATAGGGCCAATTGATGAAGCACTAAGCTGGAAAAATTTGAACATGTACTGAACTGAAAGTAAAATTTTTCTAATTAGGGCAAAACATGCATGTGCCTACAAACTTACGAGAGAACTGCAGATCAGAGACCTCTCTCCTTTATACAAAAGGAAAGACAGAAACAAAAAAACAAAAACAAAAAACAACGTGCTGAATAGATGAATATTGCATTGAATTTCTAAATTTCATGCAGCAGAGATCATTGGACTCCATCGATCCAGCTTCACTTGTTCATGCCAGTTGCATTCTTTACTCCTTCAACAGCTTCCTGTGTCTTAGCCCTCACCTGCTGACCAGCCTACACAAAGAAGAAACTATCAAAATTAAAATAAAATAAAAAACACTACTGCAAACTCACTCGCTAAGAATATCGGTGCCAAAATATGCAACTAATTATTAACACTTAGAGTGTTGCGAATTTTACTCAACACTCTTTTTTTCCTTTTTGTTTTTGGTTTATTGTCATTCTTAAATCTTATGCACAATCCATTGTGCCATTGTGGTGAGAATGAATTCTCTAAAAAAAATATAGAGAAAGAAATATGTGAACCTCTTGCACTGATTCCTTTGCAGATTGAGCAGCATTGTCAGCTCTGTCCATCAAGTTACTGGCCTTCTCCTGAAACAAACAAAATCGATATGTTAGAGAGCATTACACATTAATTTATATATAAAAACAAAAGCAAAATCGAGAAAGAAATCCATAAGCTAACCTGAGCTTGGCCTTTGGCCTCACCAGCTTGGTAGCTCATCTTCTGGGTGTTGTCAGCCATTTTTGGTTATTGATTTCTTTGAAAGATTTGAGAGAACACAAATGAATTGAAAGCTAAAACACTTGAAAGATTAAAAACACACAACTTTTGGTATTAAACAGCAGCCATGGTTGCCTTAATTTATAGTGATTAAAACCAGGTCAATGCTTGACACGTAAACTGCTACGTGGAGTGATGGCTAAAATGTGTAAATTACTTAGACTAACATGTGTCAAGCTGTTATTGAGGTTGAGATTTTGGGGCCCTTGGACCAGGGCGTTAGATTTTTTTGTGTGCTAAGTTTTGACCGCTTCTCTATAGATTGAACTGGTTTCAACTGACACTTCTAACTATTTTCAATTTCTTCTAATAAAAAAAAACACTTTCAATCACATTATCGAATAAACGTGAACAAATGTTATTTTATGGAGCTTTTATGCGTGTTACGTTCAGCTTGAATTAAAATCTTTTTGAATTTCAGGTCGTGATAAATTATTTAATATTATTATTAAATTCGATCTTAAACTTTGAAACCTTCTATCTGATTTACAAATTAAATTATATAAAAAATTATTACAACGTAATCCAGTATACTCAGAGATACAAATAAAACTCAAACAATCGGTTAAAAACACATTTTCCGAGTCCCCACCGCTAGCTCTCTTTGGTTGCCTTACTGCTTGTCTATTCAACCTCTGCATATAGAATGGCCCATTGACAGCCCTTTTTGGAGATCTGTTGCTCTATTTAATAAAGTGATTGATTATGATTAGAATAACATTAGAGACTGATCTGAGGATATATATGAAGATCGTCTATCAATTAAATTATAGGAAAGTGATTTAAACAAGAGTCAGTGAGACTATGTGATCAAACAAATAATTCACTGCTGAAAGTGAGAAGGTAACCTCCTTTAATTAGAGCTTGCCCTTGTTGCCTAAAGCCACAAACACCATTTGTGTTTTTCTATTTAGAGATTAAACGGATATTAAATCTATTTATGGATACAAAATTAGTTAAAGACTTTCGATCAAGCCATAAGCTAATCATTCAAGTTGAGAATAAGAAATTTACAATTATTTCATATCAATAAATTATAAAATTTAGAGTAATTGTCTCGTGTGTCTACCCACACAAAAATAATTACTTTATCTCAACCAACACTTTAAGATTAAAGCACTAGACATGGCATTATTCTTTTCTTAAAAAAATAATGTTTAGATGTCATAAATATTTTAAACAAAAATCTACGACTCAGATTATAAATCGAACTAGATCAAATAAATTCATTTTATTTTAATTAGATGATAAGAAAATAGGCAACAATAGTAAGTGGATCAAAATTTGTTAAAAAAAAATACAATAACTTTGAAGAAAAAAAAGCTTTTTTTTCAACAGAAGAAAAACAATATAGTTCAATTTTCAGTCAATTAAATATGAAATGATGGAATTGAATAAAAATGGACAAAAATTACTGGCCCAATCCAACCTGAGTTAGCATGACAAATATATAACCTAGGTAATATGGGATGATTCAACCCGGATTAACTTGTCAAACTCGTTACTCGGGTCATAAGACTAGGATTGTAAAAACTAACAAAAAGATAATATTAAGTCGGCCTATGCTAGGAATGAACTAAAGGAAACAAACCGAAGTGCTGTAGGTGGAAAATGAGGGAGGAAAGCCGGCCTATCCTAGGTGAAAATTATGGGGTGGAATCCAGCCCTAAGATAACCCAAAAGAGGGACAAGAACACCCATGACCAGCACCTAAACACCCTCATCTCAATTAAGACAGGAGAGGAAAAGAGGTGACCTTTCCTCTCCCCCAAAACCGACTGCAGCTGGCTGGAACAACCTCTCTCTCTTTCCCTAACAACCCAGCTGCATATGCCTGCCTTTAACATTTGAGAAGGAGGGAGAGTTAGAGGAAAAGAGAAGTAACCAAAAACATGGAAGAAGAAAGAGCCTAGACCTTTCCCTAGAATCGGCAACAGCCATTACTGCAGCACACACTCTTTCCCAAGGAGAAAACTAAACCCAACCAGCTTGCATGCCAACTTCCTTAAGTGTTGAATGAGAGGTGAGTTAGAAAAAGAAGAGAAAACCAAAAACATAGAAGAAGGAAGAGCCTAGAGAACCGATTGGAACAGACATAAAGGAGGAAGAAAATTGAAAGGGAGAAGAAGAACAAACCACCAAAACCTTCACTAAGATTGTTAAAACGTGAGGTAGGACTAATATCATTTTTATTTTATTTTTTACTGAGTGTTACCTCACGGTTAAGGCAAAGAAAATAAGGGAAAACTCTAAAATAGAAGAGTAATGTTCTTGCACCTTAACTCATGAACTTATAACTAAATGGAAAGATCTAAGTAAAATAAAGGATGAAAGCACACATGTGCAAACCCTTTTACAAAGGAAACATGAATGATTTTGAATATATGAATCTAGGGGAGGGCCGACCAAGTGAAGAAATGAGCAGATTATGAAATGAAATAATGCATAAATGATAATCTTGTTAAACTCCTAGGAATATACTTGAACCAAAACAGAAAGCATACTTACATTAATATCTTGATTTTGCATGTATGATAGAAGAACTTGTGTGAAAGTGAAATGGAGTAATGGTATGTGCAGAATTGTGATGTTGTTAGGCCTTTAAAGGCATGCTGGAGCTGAAAAAGAAACCATGCTTTGCTAATGCTTTGATTTTGTTACGTGATTAATGAATTTGCATGGATAAACCAGGTGAATGAAGGTGTAATTGTAGCATGGGGTTGTGAATGTACTCGTGATAAAAATGATGAATTGCATGTTTAAATTTGGGAAGAATAGACAACAATGTCTGGCCAAAGGAAATAGAGAGAAACCATGAAGGAAACCTTGCATGATGAACACCTTTAAAGGTACAAGACATAGGATAAAAATCGAAGCCTAGTGTAATGTGAATTGACTATTAGTTTGTGTTGATGAACTTGGTATGATAGAATTGAAAACATAGAAAGCATGGTTGTGGCAATATTAGGTTTCAATCTTAAAGTGATGGTTAAAAGAACCTTTATAGGACATACATGTTGAAACTTGGTTGTGTATTGCTAAAGAATCTTATGATAGATTAGATGTGATTTATTAACAGTCTATGTCCAACTAGGTTGAAGTATGTTATAAAGAGGGAAAGCTTAATGTAAACCTTATGTTTAACTGAGGGAAAGAGTGAAACCAAAAAAGACTCAATCGTCGCTGTCAATTTTTGAATCAACAGCGACATAGATTCGTTGATGAATTCTGGGTCGGCAGCAACTCAGTTCTCGTTGATAATTTTTTAGTCAATGGTAGATTGTATTTGTTGACGATTCTATGCGTTAGCTGTGGAATTTAGTTACGTTGATGAATTCTGGGTCTGCAATGACTCAGTTTTTGTTGATAAATTATGAGTCCCATATGTCAATTGTAAACCAGTTTCACTAACGATTCAGTATTACCAACGACCCAATCATCGCTGATGAATTCTAAGTTCCATGCGTCATCTGTAAACCAGTTTTCATTGATGATTTTGTGTTACCAGCAACCCTGTCATTGTTGATGAATTTTGAGTCCCATGCGCTAGTCGTAAACCAATTTCGCTGACGATTATGTGTTACTAGTGACCTAGTTGCCGCTAATGAATTTTGAGTTCCATGCATCAGCCATAAACCAATTTCGCTGACAATTCTGCATTACCAATGACCTAGTCATCGCTGACAAATTCTGAGTCTCATGTGTTAGTTGTAAACCAGTATCAATGACGATTTTGTGTTACAAGCGACCCAATTGTCACTGACGAATGCTGAGTTTCATGGTCAGCCATGAACCAATTTCGCTGACGATTCTGCGTCACCAACGACCGAGCTTCTGCTGATAATTTATGTGTCATCAGCGATCCAGTTTCCACTGATGATTTATGTGTCACCAGCGACCTGGTTTTCGCTGACAACTTTTTGCTACAGCAGCTTAATTCATTGACAAATTCCATATCAGAAATGATTTAATGCTTGTGATGATTTCATAGTCGGTTCAATTTAATGCACTACGAAACTCAAGAATTAAACGCTAAGACATACGTGAGTGCCTGCGTTTAAAATAAAGAGAAGTGTCTTCAGATGATGATGTTCATTGTGTGTTTGTATACTGTGTGGAACACTTGAATGTGAACATGTGTATTCTTGGGATATGTATAATGATGGTTTATGTGGTTGCTTGATGCGAGTGTGCTAATTATGATCATTTGATATGTCAGGTGGTACAACCGAGATTAGACATTCGACCGGACAAGGGCACTCAATGGGAGAAACAGGTAGGTGGCTTCCACTCCTTTCTAGCATAACGTTAATTCTCCAAAGTGAATTCATTACAAAAGATATATTATTGTGTTGTGATGAATACTAAATTATTATGGAATGTTGAATGAGTATTATGATTAGCTTCGACTAATGGCATCCTAAAAGGATAATCGGGTTGTGTTGATGATTACTTTCAGCTAATGACATCCTAGAGGGTTGGTCGGGTTGTGTTTGATGAAAAGCTTCAGCTAATGGCGTCCTAGAAGGATGGCTGGAAAGAGCATTACGATTAGTTTCGGGTAATGCATCCTAGAGTGATGACCGGGTTAAGTTTGATGATTAGTTTTGGTTAATGACATCCGAAATGGATGATCGAGTCTGAATATTATAATTAGCTTTGGTAGTTGATGAAAGAATAAGGGTCGTATTACGTCTATAAGGAGTAATGAAAGGATTATACTCTTTTAGGCTATAAATAAAAAGTAATATTAATATTTCCTTAGTTATTTATCTTTATGTTATAAATTGTTCATAATGCTTGTATTTATCTTTGTATTGTAATAGGGACATCAACCAATAAGGTTCGTAGGAATTCCGTTTCACGAGTCCACGTGTTTTGATATATTTTATGTAATCTCATGCTTTAGATATTATGGATTTTATGTAAAAATATACTAGTCATGAAATGATCCTTCAACACTTTTGAAAACACGTGTACTGATAACTACAATAGAACACGGATATGGATGTATGAACGTGTAAATAAAATGTTATGGATATATATATATATATATATATATATATATATATATATATATATATATATAGTAGTCTCTTTATTGTGATGTTATATTATGAAATCATATGGTTAATGTACTATGCCAGTGAATGAATCCTATCTTGTTAAACTCTGAAATACTGTTATGAGAATCATTAATAACGTGATGGCATAAAAAAAAATTACCATCAATTTCAGCTTTGAATTTTTGGGATATTACAGTTGGTATTAGAGCACCTAGTTTGGATCCTAAGGATTGATGATAATAATGTTGTTGTGATCTATTTCAGGATGGTGCGCACTCGATCGGGGACACAAACTAAGCCACCCTTCATAGAGAGGAGTAGAGGCCAAAATGCCCAAGACTGGCAAGATGAGGATCCATTAGATAATATTTTTTTCTCATGCTCCAATAAGATCATTTGAACCCTTGCAGCGAAGAACTGCGGAAGCTGAAGAAGAACGGGTACCAAATCAGATGGAAGAGATACCCCTAGCGGTGGTGGGACAGCAAGAAAGAACATAGGCACACCTCTCAACCGTTCCAACAAGGGTGCCCTTGTCTTATGCAAATCCGGGACTCATAGTCTAAATAAGATAAATTGATATACAAAAACCATTATGTTCCAAATACCTGGGGTGAGAGGATATTCTATAAAGGAGAGAGGACTCCCAACCAAATCAACTTGGAATTGGTTGTAACTACTAGGAAGCTACTGAGAAAAGGATGTATGGGATACCTCGCATACATCTTAAACTCTAATGGAAAAAGTCCACGGTTGAAGAATATCCATGTAGTAAAGGAATTTCCTGATGTGTTTCTAAAAGAACTGTCGGGACTACCCCTAAAATGAAAGGTAAAAGTGTCCATAAATACTTTTTCAAAGGTACCACCCATAGCCCAATCGCCATATCGAATGGCTCTGGCAAAATTGAATGAGTTAAAGACTCAACCGCAGGAATTACTAGACAAGGGATTTATACGGCCTAGTAATTCACCATGGGGGGGCACCAATCCTATTTGTGAAAAAGAAAGATGGAACTTATAGACTTTATATTGACTATCGTTAGTTAAACAAGATAACAATGAAAAATAAGTACTCTTTATCATGGATAGATGACCTATTTGACCAATTGAAGGGAGCAGAGTATTCTTATAGATAGATTTGAGGTCAGGATACTATCAAATAAAGATTAAGGAATCGGATGTTCCAAAGACCGTATTTTGAACTCATTACGGGCACTAAGAGTTTTTGGTATTACCATTTGGGTTGACTAATGCTTCGTCCCTTTTCATGGACTTAATGAACCGGGTCTTCCAATCGTACCTTGATAAATTTATGGTAGTATTTATTAATGACATACTGGTTTACTTAAACTCATTTGAGGAACATGAAAAACATTTAAAACAAGTCTTGCAGACCCTAAGGAATCACCAGTTATATGTGAAGCTAAGTAAATATGAGTTCTAGCTGGAAATGATAACATATCTAGGGCATGTCATTTCTACCAAAGGTGTATTGGTAGACCCCTAGAAGATCAAAGCAGTCTTGAAGTGGGAGAGATCGACTTCAGTGCAAGATACTACAAAAGATTCATTAAAGGGTTTTCCCTGATTGCAACCCCTTTGACACAGTTAACTAAGAAAGATAAAAAATGGGTGGTCGAAGGAATGTGAGGAAAGCTTCCAAGAGTTAAAGGGGAGGCTCACCACCGCCTCAATGTTAACACTTCCCTCAGGAACCGAAAGTTTTGTGGTTTATAATGATGCCTCGAGGAAAGGGTTGGGTGCGTCTTAATGCAATATGGAAAGGTGATCGCCTATGCTTCGAGATAATTAAAGACTCATGAAGAGAATTATCTTGTGCACAACCTAGAGTTAGCTGTTGTGGTATTCACCTTGAGAATATGGAGACACTACCTGTACGGGTCTTAAACCTAAATTTTTATAAATCATAAAAGTTTAAAGTATTTGATGACGCAAAAGAAGTTGAATATGCGGCAAATAAGGTGGATAGAACTAATTAAAAACTATGACTGCACCATAAAATACCATCCTAGAAAGGCAAACGTAGTGGCCAATGCCCTCAGACACAAAAATAAAGCAACTCTGAGTAAGCCAACATTATGGGAGGAACAATAGCTAGCGGAATTGAAAGAGATAGGTGCAGAATTGGGTATTAACTCAGGAGGAGAACTATTAGCTCAGCTGATAGTGTGGCCAACGTATTGGGAACAAATACTGCAAGCCCAATCCAATGATATTGAGGGGTCCAAGATTAGGAAAAAAAAATGAAGGCCGGGATAGAAACACCATTTCAAGTAGCAGATGATGGAACATTGATGATGGGACAACGTTTGTATGTGCCTGATGACGAGATGGTTAAACAGATGGTTTTGCGAGAAGCACACGAGTCCAAATTCACCATGCATCCTAGCAGCATCAAGATGTATCGAGACCTGAAACATCACTACTAATGGCCTAACATGAAGAGAGAAGTAGCTGAATATATGTTAAAGTATGGTATATGTCAACAAGTTAAGGTAGAACATCAAAGGCCAGCATCACTATTACAACCACTACAAATCCCAGAATGGAAGTGGGAGATGATCACCATAGATTTTGTGTCGGGATTTCCCAAAGGAAAGAAAAGGAATGATGCAATATGGGTCATCGTAGACCGTTTGATGAAATCTGTGTTATTCCTGCCAATAAAGATGACCAACTCAGTGAACAAGCTTGCCAAGATTTACATAAATAAGGTAGTGCGACTTCATAGGATTCGGTATCTATTGTCTCATATCTAGACCCTAAGTTCACCTACCGACTTTAGCTGAGCATACAACATGCCTTGAGGACAAAATTGGATATGAACACTGCGTTTCACCTTCAGACCGATGGTCAATCGGAAAGAGTAAACTAAGTTTTGGAAGACCTATTAAGGGCGTGTGTCTTAGAGTTTGGAGGAAACTAGGAAGTGCATATAGCACTAGTGGAGTTCACATACAACAATAGTCACCAAGCCACAATAGGGATGGCCCTATACGAAGCCTTGTATGGTAGGAGGTGCAGGACTCCTTTATGTTAGGAAGAAATCAAGGATAAAAAGTTGTATGGCGAGGAATTAGTTCAAGTCACCACAGGGAAAGTGAGAACCATCAAAGATTGAATAAAAGCCACACGGGACAGACAGAAGAAGTTTGCTGATGTAAGGAGGAGACCCCTCAAGTTCGGTGTAGGAGACCAAGTATTCCTGAAGGTAGCCCCGTGGAAAAACATATTGAGGTTCATATTGAAAGGAAAGCTAGCTCCTCACTACATCGAACCCTTTAAAATCTTGCAGTGAATTGGGCCAGTAGACTTGGCCCTGCAGTTAGCCAAGGTCCATGATGTGTTCCATGTCTCTTTGCTATGAAAGGCCGACGTGGATCTCACTCGAGCTCTACCCCAAGTTCCGGTAGAAGTCAAAGAAGACTTAATGCTTGAAGTTAGGCCCACAAGGATTCTAGATTAGGGAGTGAAAGAGCTACAGAATAAGAAGATCTTCATCATCAGAGTCTTATGGCGGAGTGCTCAAATAGAAGATGAAACTTGGGAAAGGGAGTATGAAATGAGAAAGAAGTATCTCGAACTATTCAAACAGTCAATTATAAAATACGAGTCCCTTTAATTTTGACGATGAAATTTATATTAAGAGGAGAGAATGTAAATCCCAACAAAAAGATAGTATTAAGTCGACCTAGTTGTCGCTGACGAATTCTGAGTCCCATGCATCAATCGTAAACTAGTTTTGCTAACGATTCTATGTTACAAGCGATTCAGTTATCGCTGATGAATTATAAGTCCCATGTGTCAATCGTAAACTATTTCACTGACAATTCTGTGTTGCCAACGACCCAGTTGTTGCTGACGAATTTTGAGTCTCATGCGTCAGTCGTAAACTAGTTTTGCTTACGATTCTGCATCACCAGCGTCCTAACTTTCGCTGACAATTTATGTGTCATCAACAACCCAATTTTTGCTTATGATTTATGTGTTACCAGCGACCTAGTTTTCGCTGACGACTTTCTGCGACAGTAGCAGCTTAGTTTGTTGATGAATTCCATATCAGAAATGATTTAATGCTTGTGATGATTTCATCGTCGATCTGATTTAATTCACTATGAAACTCAAGAATTAAATGCTAAAACGTCCGTGAGTGGTAGTGTTTAAAATAAAGAGAAGTGTCTTGATATGATAATGTTCATTCTATGTTTGTATAATGTGTGGAACACTTGAATGTGAACATGTGTATTCTTGATATATGTATGACAATGGTTATATGGTTGTTTGATACAAGTGTGCTAATTATGATCATTTGATATGTCAGGTGGTACAACCGGGATCGGACCTTTGACCGAACGAGGGTATTTCATAGGAGGAGCAGGTAGGTGGCTTTCACCCCCTTCTAGCATAATGTTAATTCTCCAAAGTGGATTCATTATGAAAGATCTATTATTGTGTTGTGATGAATACTGAACTATTATGAAATGTTTAATGAGTATTATGATTAGCTTCGGCTAATGGCTTTCTAAAAGGATGACGGGGTTGTGTTGATAATTAGCTTCAGCTAATGGCTTCCTAGAAGGATGGTCGAGTTGTGTTCGATGATTAGCTTTAGCTAATGGCATCCTAGAAAGATGGTCGGGTTGTGTTTGATGAATAGCTCTGGTTAATGGCGTCCTAGAAGGATGGTTGGAAAGAGCATTATGATTAGTTTCAGCTAATGGCATCCTAAAGTGATGATTGGGTTAAGTTTGATTATTAGTTTTGATTAATAACATCCGAGACGGATGACCGAGTCTAAATATTATAATTAGCTTTGGTAATTGATGAAAGAATAAGGGTTGTATTACGTCTATAAAGAGTAATGAAAGAATTATACTCTTTTAGGCTATGAATGAAAAGTAATATTAATATTTCCTTAGTTATTTATTTCTATGTTATAAATTGTTCATAATGCATGTATTTATCTTTATCTAACAAGGACATCACACCAACAAGGTGCGTGGGAATTCCATTCCACGAGTCCACATATTTTTATATAATCTGTGTAGTCTCATGCTTTAGATATTATGGATTTTGTGTAACAAATGTACTAGTCATGAAATGATCATTCGATACTTTTGTAAAGACTTATGCCGATAACTGTAATAGAACACGGATATGGAAGTATGAACGTGTAAATAAAATGTTATGGACATATATACGGGTATTCCTTTTATTGTGATGTTATATTATGAAATCATATGGTTAATGTACCATACCAATGAATGAATCCTATCTTGTTAAACTCCTAAATATTGTTATAAGAATCATCAACAACGTGATGGCATACAAAAGAACAATTACCATCAATTTCAGCTTTAAATTATTGGGATATTACAGGGATAACCCAATGGAAAATAAATCAAAGAAAATGCAAAGCCTATTTTTATATAAAAAAAAAAAATCAATGACGAGCAATGAAATTAAAAAAGAAAATAAGTGGGGAAAAAAAGATGTCAACCCATGTTAACTTTTAAACATATGATCCAAATCATTAGACTGGAAGCACAACACATAGAAAAACCACAAAATCAAATCCCAAACCAATCAAATATTGAAGGATGAAGTTGATAAAAGAAATTCAATTATACAAAAGGATCTCATACCAAAAATACCAATTAAAAGAATGGAAATCAAAATTAAAATAAAAAATTAATTAAAGGACAACTATGAATTTTCAATTGAATGGTGAAATTGAAAAGAAAATCACTTTAACAAAAGGACAAAAAAATCAAAATAATGAGGATCAAATTAAAAAAAAAATATGTCATAAATTTGGGTTGAAGGATGAAACTGAAAACAAATAAAAAAAATATACAAATGGGTCAAGAAAAGAATTAAAAATCAAAAGAATGACCAAATTGGAAAAAGTAATATATCACAAATTGGGATTGAATGATCAAATTTAAAACAAATATTTTTTTTACAAAAAGTCCTAGAATAAAAATTAGAAATCAAAAAATAAAGATCGAAGTTGAAAAATCAGTAACTAAGAGAACAGCTCTAAAATTTTGAATGGTCAGTGCAATTTTCAAAGGGAGGAAAGAGAAAAGAGGAAGAAAAAAAAAAGTCATGCTGGTGACAATCCATCCCTCCACTGCCACGCGCCGCCTAACAAGAAGATGATGCCTCGAAGATTCCAACGACATAATAGAAGGGTATTTTTGGCCACTTGGAGGCATCACACACACGCCGACCACTTTTTCATTTTAATAATATTTTATGTTTATTAAAAGACCAAATTATTCTCAATCAGCTTGATAATAATAAAAAAAATGGTTGAAAAAATTAAAAAGCTCTTAGATGCAAATTTTAAAAAATTTTCTTTAAAGAGTAATTAAATCATTTTCTGTGCTGAAAAAGTGCAATGACTAAAAAGCCTTTAGATGCCAATATTAAGAATTTTATTTTTAAAAGTAATTGAGTCATTCCATTATACTTAAAAATTAAAAAAATAATTTCATCACTTATCAATCTGGTAATGATCAATGTATTTTATGAAAAGATTGAAATACTCGTAGCATCAACGCTATGAATTTTTTTTAATAGAGTAAAATGATAATTTTATTATTCCAGTGAATAGTTAAATGTACGTAGGCATACATTAAATATCTCTTCAGCGGTGGTTTTTTTTTAGAATGGTAAATTGATAATTTTATTTGTATAGAAAGACGAAAGGTGTTACTTAAATAAGTTCATAAATAGTTAAAAGATTTAATGTTTTTAAAAATTATGCATGAATTAGCTTTCAATTACTTTGAAATCTTTCTCTGAAGGCATACAAGTAATAAGGTTGATATAGTGAAATAATTTGATGGATAAAAATAATTGTCTTCCTCCACGTACCTCTCCATTCTTCAAATGAATTAGATGCTTTAACAATTGATTGCCTTTAATTTGCAATTGTTTGGCTTTGTTGTCCTTATTGAAATTATGGTTAAAGATGGATCTATAATTCATAGAAATTACCCAAGTTTGAACTGGTTGTTGCAAGCTCTTTTTCGTTTCTTTTCTTTTTTTTTCCTTTTTTTTTTTGTATCCAACAGATTAAGAATTTTACAAATGAGTGTGTATTAAATTACTGCAAGTAGTAGTGCCTGACCATTTTTTTATTTCAGATGGGATAATAAAAATATTAGAGAATAATATAAATTATATCTTGGACCTTACCTAATAATTTAAGCTATTGAGTTGAGATGGTTATTTAACATAGTATCAGAGCCTTGAAGACCAAGCAGTCACGAGTTCGAATCTCACCATCCCTATTTATTTAATAAAAATTAAGTACAAGGTAATGTGAGCCTGTGCAAGTTTCAAGCCCAAAGAACTTTTACTTGATGGGGTGTGTTAGAAAATAATATAAATCATATTTTGGAATCTCACTTAACAGTTTAAGCTATTGAATTAAGATGGTTAAAAAAAAAAAAAAAAAGGATGCAATGAACAAGCCTAACCCGCCTGGAGCATGGGGTCCAGCCAATAGACCTACCTATTAGGGTTAGGTGTTCTGGTGACGCATATGAGATGCGAAGTCCTGAGTGGAATGCATACGGGGGTTGGACCTAAACTCATGGCTTTTAGGATCTACTTCTGGGATTCAAGTGGCTTTTCATGCCCGATACAAGGGGGAGTGGACTAGGCTAGAGTTCTAAGAGAAGAAGAGAAGGAGAATGGGGAAGGTGCTCCGTATTGCATTTGTTCAAGTTAGGTCAAGGACTCAGCCACCCTACTCATAGTAGTATTGAAGCTCATAACTCCTCTATGGGCACCATAATGCTTGACGGACACCATAGACTACGACCAATGCACTACGAGCAAACAAGGAAACCAGGCAGAAGGGTATAGCGTATTCATCCTAGGTCATGGAAGAAGGGAGGCAAGGGGAAGGGAAATAATGTTGATGGTGGCGATACTTTTCAGACCAGTAGAGTTTTACAATTTTTAGATATAGCAAATTGTTTGGCTATCTAGATCTCTTGTAATTTTGTCTCCTTACGTTTTGTTTTCTCTCCCTTTTCCCTTCTGCTGTCTCTTTTTTCTTGAACTTGAGATAATGAACGTCGGTTTAGTTTTCATACTATTGTTTTCTACCTTACAACTTGATTAAACCAAGAGGAGATAATGAAACTCAAAAGGGCAAAGTAAAGATGTTCTTGGAAGTTGGGACAGATGACATAAGCCATAAATGAACAATGCAGAATTTCTCTTATGTACGTTGCGTTCTTCGTGTGTTGTCTCATGGTGTTCTTCTCTTTCTCTTGTGCAAATCCATCCAAGAAATCTACGAAAACGAACAAGGAGCATGACAGATCAAATGAGGAAGACAATATATATATATATACACACACACACACACACTGGAAAAGAGGGGAGAGACCTGTCACGATGAGGGTTACTTTATTTCTTCCGGGGATGAGTGGTGCTCCAAAGGAATGAAAAGCGTGTATGAATCATAGCTTGTGCTATGTTTTAGCACTTCTATGTCATAAAATCCTATTAACTGTAAAAATCTCTAATAATGAAATAAAACTAAATGCTCAAATATTCTCCATGAAGTTTTTTTTTTTTTTTTTGTTCTGTTCTGTTCATCATCGGACACCCACGAGTATAGTTAGAGCATGGTAGTAAACATGTACACCCTCTATATTCTGTCTTGGCTAGCTGTGTAGAGCATCCATTTCTGTTTTATGGCTTTCATGGAGCATGACATGAAGGATTTGCTTGTTGTCCTAAATCACTAGATGATTAGATGATTAAATGAATAAGTATATTTATTAAGTTTATAATCATGCAAAAATAGAAGAACTTGATAATCTTGAATCAAACGAAGCTAGCATATATAGACTTGTATATAAGATATAGGAATACAATCCTACCATGGACACCAAATATTTATAGAGATTATACTTCAACAAAATTAATTTAGAGGAGTTACTTCTTGAAGTTCTTAGAATATATATATTCAACC
>Ga0325404_1003618_pt1 | contig 16470 bp, 12 predicted proteins | sample PopdelMetagenome_18_FD_205664 | JGI IMG/M metagenome (GOLD analysis project Ga0325404, IMG submission 205664) | Populus deltoides microbial communities from Bellville, Georgia, United States - Xylem-Control-R1 | ecosystem: Host-associated > Plants > Phyllosphere > Stem > Wood/Secondary xylem... | reverse complement strand
TGGTGTTGTGCCCGTATAAAATAACCAGGAGATAGCTACGAGGATGGAGGTGAAGGCCATGCCAACATTTTTATTGATGATGGGAGGGGCTAGAGTCGATAAGCTGGTGGGTGCAAATCCAGAAGAGATAAGGAGAAGGATTGGTGGTTTTGTTCACACTATTCATGGATACAAAGCAATCTAGGAAGTGGACAACGTGCCAAACATGGCATCCTCAAGATTGTACAAGAACTTGCTGTAAATGAATGGTTTTGCAGTGTTTTTTCTTGAAGATTTCCTCTGTGATCTGTGGGCTCGACTTGCTTGTAATTTTAAAAACTTGCCAGTTCTTTTCTCACCACATATTTCTCCTTTTGGGAAAAAGCTAGAGGATGCGAGCATTCTCCTATCAATCGCTAGCATTGTTGAGCGTGATAATGAAGACACTTGCTAGAACACATTGCATGAACGCATCAAACATTTATTAAACAAATAATATTAAAATGAAAAGTATATACCCACCAACAAGACCACATTTATATGCTTGTCCAGCTCGTGACCTTCTTAGGGAGGCATAAAAAAAGAAGAAGGTGATTTCTTCTCCATTTAAAAATGGAATTAAGATCCTTTCCAAGGTAACTCAGTAGTTAATTATTAAGTTTACTTAGAGCAAGGTTTTGATTACTGCTTCGGTGAGTTAACAAAAAAAAAAAAAAAAAAAGTTAAAATGTTGTTATTATAAGAAAAATTAGAAAAAGATTTTCAGATTCTAACCGAGCTTTAACCGAGTCATGAATCAACTCATTCTTTTGATCAGGACATATTAAGTTAATTTATTTTTGTATTATTTTCAAGTTTGTTTCATAATGGATTATACTAACAACATAAAAAAAAATTGAAAGTTGATTTAACTGTTAGTATGAATAACAAACCAATTTAATATATTATTTAAATAATTTGTCATCAACTTTGTTTGATGGTTTAGTTGGTTAATGCGTGTAGGTATCATAAAGATCACGAATTTGATTTAGTTAGGACGTTTTTTTTTTAAAAAGAAGATGATATATTATCCATCTCTTATTAAAAAAATAGAAGCCAGGTGTGTAGGCCTCTATCAGCTCCACGCACCTGGCTCTTTGAGATAAGCCTAGCCCAACTCAACTTTCTTTGCAATTCAATTGTTTAGCATGTAATTTTTATCTAATTTTATTATTTTGTATTGAGTTTTTGGTAAATTACTTTTAAAATTTATATTATATATTAAAAAATGAAAATTAAAAGTTTATAAATCAGGTAGCAAGTTTGATGCGTTGACTAAATATTAATTAAAAAGTTGTGTTGGATTTTTTGAACTTTTTTTTTTTATAAAAAATATCTTTTTCTTTTCTTTGAATTCCATCCTTTAATATGAAGTTTTTATTAAATTTTATTCTTTGATATTGAATTAATAATAAATTATTTTTATTATTTTTATCATAAAATAAAAAAATTAAATGGACCCAATAAGTCTATAATTGAGTCATGAGTTTGGGAGCTAGACTAAATATTAAATAAAGAGTCAAACTTGGAAATTTTTATTTTTTATTATTTTTTTAAATTTCATTATTTAGTATGAGATTTTTATTGAATTTTATATTTTAACATTAAATTAATAACAAATAAATTTTTGAATTTTATATTATATAATAAAATAAAAAATTAATTCAACTCCATAAAATTCATAACCTAAATCACATCGATAAACTAACTAAATATTAATAAGAAGTTATATATATATATATATTAAATTTTTTATCCTATCAATTGCTAGCATTGTTGAGTGTGATAATGAAGACATTTGCTAGAACACATTGCATGAACGCATCAAACATTTATTAAACAAATAATATTAAAATGAAAAGTATATACCCACCAACAAGACCACATTTATATGCCTGTCCAGCTCGTGACCTTGTTAGGGAGGAATTAAAAAAAAAAAGGTGATTTCTTCTCCTTTTAAAGATGGAATTAAGATCCTTTCCAAGGTAATTATTAAGTTTATTTGGAGCAAGGTTTTAATGATGGCTTGGGTAGGTTAACACTAAAAAAAAAAATAAAATTAAAATATTGTTATTACAAAAAAATTAAAAAAAAATTTATAGATTCTGACCGAACTTTGATCAGGTAATAAATCAACTTAATTTTTTAATCAAGACATATCATGTTAGTTTTTCTTTGTATTATTTTTAAGTTCATCTCTTAATAGATTATATTAACAACTAAAAAAAAGTTCAAAGTTGGTTTAACTGTTGACATGAATAATAAACCAATTTAATATATTATTTGAATAATTTACAACTTTATTTGATGGCTTCGTTGGTTAACGCGTGTGTAGGTGCCAAGAAGGTCACGAGTTTGATTCAATTAGGGCGTGTTATTTTCTTTATATATATATATATATATATGAAAAAAAAAGATAAACAAGAGGTTATTCACCTTTTATTAAAAAAAAATATGGACCAGGTGCAAAGTCCTTCATCAACCCCGGTACTTGGCTTTTTGGGACAAGCCTAGCCCAACTCAATTTTTTTTTTTTGCTCATTTTGTTTTTCTTATCAATTCAATTGTTTATTGTGTAATTTTTATCCACTTTTATTATTCTGTATTGAGCTTATGGCAAATTATTTTTGGTAATTTTATCATATATTAAGAAAAAAAAATTAGGAGTTCATAAATCAGGTAGCAAGTTTGATACGTTAACTAAATATTAATTAAAGAGTCGGGTTGAAATTTTTAAACTTTTTCTTATAAAAAATATCTTTTCCTTTTCTTTTAAATTCCATCATTTAATATAAGGTTTTTATTAAATTTTATTTTTCAGTATTGAATTGATAATAAATTAATTTTATTATTTTTATCATAAAATAAAAAAATTAAATGGACCCAATAAAGTCTATAATTGAGTCATGAATTTAGGAGCTAGACTAAATATTAAATAAAGAGTCGAGCTTGGAAATTTTTATTTTTTATTATTTTTTTAAATTTCATTATTTAGTATGAGATTTTTATTGAATTTTATATTTTAACATTAAATTAATAACAAATAAATTTTTGAATTTTATATTATATAATAAAATAAAAAATTAATTCAACTCCATAAAATCCATAACCTAAATCACATCCATAAACTAACTAAATATTAATAAGAAGTTATATATATATATATATATATATATATATTAAATTTAAATTATTATTTTGAGTTTAATAATAATAATATATATAAAAAAGAGAATCTAAATATTTTTGCTGACGTTCCAAGAACAATGGTGTACAACCTGCTGCAAAAACGCGTGCTAGTGTAAACCAAAGGAATTTGGGGGGCCCGCTTGCCTTTGTATTGTTTTGACTTTTGAAGCATTTAAGGGGTGGGTGGAAAGGCCAAAGGCCAATTCTCTCTCCTCACCATGCCATGCCCACACCATCACATCACCTGTGTATAAAAATCATTACCCACCAATTGCATTCCTACAACTCAGCCTTGTTGAATCTCCTTCCTATCTCCACCTGTGAAAATTGCCAGAGACTTTTCCCGCTTCCAAATTTGGACCAGCAGAGGATCTCATTTACGTAGCTGTCCAAGACCAAAAAAAAAAAAAAAAAAGGAGAGGAGAGGAAATAAAAAAAATATATACTTGGTTAGAAAAAAAAAAAAAAATTTACATGTAAAATATTTTTTAAGTTTATATATATATATATATATATGAGTTAGATTTGGATAAGTTTTGAGTCAGGTTTGGTAATACCTATATTTCATTAATTATCCATTAGATAAAAAAAAAACCCATTATTTTTATATGATATTTTTTATAACTAGATTAATTTTTTAAAATTATTAATAATAATTACTTGAAAACTAGAAATTAAATCGAATTTTTTAAATTAATTTTTATCTTAAAAATAGTGCTCAATGTTTTTTTTTCCTAACCCAGCTCTTAAATATTGCTAATAAGACCAACAATAATAATAAAAAAAAATAAGATTACGAGGAGAATTAATCTTATCAAGCTATTGGACCGTCTGATCATGATCTTCAAATTTTGCCTGCTGGGTTTGATTTTCATATATTTTACCAATTTCAATCCAATCAAATCATTTTCCTTTTTTTAAAAAAAAAAAACTATAATTGGAACGCCCATTTACTGGTGATCAAGATTGAAGACTCTTTTTTAACGATGATGTGATCTTCAAAAAGAGTGTTTAATAAACTAATACGTAGCCCTATTAAACATTTAATAAGGTAATTTATCAAAAAAAAAATTTATATCTTGAATTTTAATCCTTTTATTGTCGGAAAAAATAAAAAAATCCAAGACTCAGATCCAGTTCATTGCAATAACTAGGGGTTGGGTCCAGCGGCAATGGGCCAGTTCTCTCCGTGAAGTGAATCCTTGCTGGTAATGAAATCCGTTTCAAGGTCTCCTTGTCCGGAAGGGGCATGAGAATACGCTGGCAAAACATAAAAAAAAACGAACCAATCTTCAGCACCAGCAGCAGCAGCAGCAGCACGCCACCTCCCACCCCCACCAATCAAATAATCATCTCCTGCTTCTCCCCAAGATTCCCCCTATAAACAAAACGTAAGGAAACACCCATAACCATAACCCTTCCTTCCCCTCCTCCTGTTTGTTTGTTTCCCAGGAAAAATCAATCAATCAATCAATTGGTTGATTTATTAATTAGATTGAAAAGGGAAGAAGAAATGGTGTCACCTGGAAACGCGGCTTTGCTGCTCGACTACGATCAATACATAAATATGGATGCTATAAATATTCCAGCTCAAGATCCCAATTTTTCTGCTTTCTCTTGGCCACCCCTTGTTCAACCCCATCATCATCAACAACAACAACAACAACAACAAAAACAACAAACCCTGAACGCTTTTGCTCATACTGTCACCGTCTCTTGTCCTAATTTCGGGTAGGATTTCTCTCTCTCTCTCTCTCTCTCTCTCTCTCTCTCTTTTAAATTAGGGTTTTTGTTAGCTTTAGATCATATCAATAAATAATAGTTTTTAGGGGTTTTAGTGGTTAGGGATTGTTAAGAGTTATGTGAGATTCTGTTCTGTGCCTGGTAAATGCTAGTGGTCAAGTGAGTTTTAAAATCGGCTTATGTAATTGCTTAAAATATGACCACTTTTGAATTATTCCTCTGAGAATTTGGTGGTTGATGCCATTTTTATTGCTAGATGAATTGCTCGGCCGAGATTTGAAGGATGGTTACTGTGGGATATATTTGCCTTGAATTGTCTTTAGAGGTTAATGTGCTTTACTGACGTGAGCTTCAGTTCTAAGTATTAGGAGTTTGAGTTGCATCACTTACGCACGAAATTGTAGTATAACTATGCTGTATAATGAGAGGAGTGATTGTGTATAATCAATTGGACGAGAGGGTAGGCACTCATTGACACCTTGTATTAGTTGGAAGTCTGATACCTGCAAATAGCGAGGTTTTACTTACTTTCCTTTGTAGTTTAAATCGGGCAGCTTTTCATTTTTGCTTGGTAGTTAGTGTTCAGCAATTCCATTAATGAGAGAGAGCAAATATTTACACTTGAAGGCTGTTTATAATGTTCCATTCTAAGTTGTTATTTTATTTATTTTCACTCGCTTCTTTTCTTTCTTTTGTGATGTATACTCTTCTTGTTTTGGATGTAAAAACATACTTGTCACGAGCACTTAAATTGATTTGGACGGCTTTTTTCTTGCTGCTTTTGTGGTTATTCATCTCATCTCTTATATTTCTATGTGCATGTGTGATCATCTGTGCAGTGCGGAAATTGATGGATCATTCGGGGAATGTGATGTGCAGAAGGAACCATGTTCCAAGAAGAGGTACATTACTTCTTTCATCTCTCTCTGCTCTACTCTGTTTAAAAAGGAAGGGGTGGGGTTCATTGCTGAATTCAACCTTAATTATTATGTGTTTATTAATCATGTTGAGCTGATACGACTTTACCCCCCTATATGTGTTTTCATTGAGAATCCGAACCACCTTTTGATGCCCTTATGCTGAGACAGGACAGCAAAGACATGGTTTACGTAATTAATGGTTTAATGGTTTTCTAGATGCCATCACATGCAATCAAGCTTGCTGGTAATGGTTGTTTTTGAAGTGAAAGTCTGAAAGATTCTACAGCACTAGATCTGAATCAGAACCATTCCAACTGCATTCATTGTATTTGTTTTTGTACTGCCTTATGATAACTGTTGCTACTAGCGCCCCTGTGGGACCTATGTATGTTGGAGGTGTTTCCAAACAAGCACCATGAAGATGATGTTACATTTAGTACCAGTGTAGAGTTATCATGTAACCTAATCTTCTATTCTGAATGCAGTTGATGAAGTGATTTTTTATTTGGTACTTTGTTAATCTGTTCTGCATTTACCAAAGCGTGATGCATGGATGAATTTTTTATTTGTTGTTTTACATTTTAAATAAGTGGATTGGAGTGAGCAAGTCTGTCATGGAGTGATGCTATCCCATCTCTCTCTCTCACGTTTCCTTGCTGCAGGGGTAGATCTGAATCATGTAGTGCATCTAGCTCCAAAGCATGTAGGGAAAAGCTGCGAAGGGATAGGCTGAATGACAAGTACTCTCTTATTCTTTCTCTTCCCTTCTGTCTCTATCTCTGTCTCTGCTTCCCCTGGGCACTCACATTTTGTATTTGGAATGTCTACCAGGTTTATAGAATTGGGCTCTATCTTGGAGCCTGGAAGAACTCCCAAAACAGACAAGGCTGCTATTTTGGTTGATGCTGTCCGCATGGTGACTCAGTTACGAGGTGAAGCCCAGAAGTTGAGGGACTCAAATTCAAGTCTTCAAGAGAAGATCAAAGAGTTAAAGGTCTTTTGGCATTCATGTGCTTCCAATTCTATTTTTTTATTTTGATGGACTTGTGGGCTTTAGTTATATATTCACGTATTTGATTTCTTCCCTTTGCATAATATCCTGCATCCTAATACAACTACTGCAATTCTTTTGAACTGTCCTTTGTCTTGCATAGGCTGAGAAGATTGAGCTTCGTGATGAGAAGCAGAGGCTGAAGGCAGAGAAGGAGAAGCTGGAGCATCAGCTGAAAGCCATGAGCTCACAACCCAGCTTCATGCCTGCCCCTCCTGCAATCCCTGCTGCATTTGCTACTCAAGGCCAAGCACCTGGCAACAAATTAATGCCGTTCATTGGTTATCCAGGAGTTGCTATGTGGCAGTTCTTGCCACCAGCTGCAGTGGATACATCGCAAGATCATGTGCTCCACCCACCAGTTGCGTAAATTGGCAGCCTGCTATGAATTGGGTTTGTATTTTGTACCAAAACAAGTGCATTTATTTTGTCATTTCTTTGTCTGTATTAGTTTTTGCTGAAGTTCTCACTGGATTTGGTGGTTGACTGATTGTATTTCAATCTGGACGTTCTATTAATTGTCGCTGGTGTTTACATGTAAATTAAATAAGTTTAGTCTGGCAACCTATTTTTAGGTTTGGCTACTTGTAGGGGGTTCTTTAGCTGTTGTTTCCTTGAGTTTGCAAACCGGGGATTGCAATGTAATCTTAGGCTTTAGAAATCCACTGGTTTCTTCTAGGTCACCTGTTACTGGTAAAGTCTGTGTCACCTTAACCTCAGCTGGACTCGGGGCCCTCCGAACTAGGGGATCGCTTTCTTTGAATAAATAAAAATTTCACTTTGGCCAAGTACTAATCTCTTGTCCTCAATGGTCGTGGAATTAAGCATGCATGTGCCCTGTTCTTTGTAGCTAGGGATGGTAATGGGTTGAGTCTGGGCGACCCACCCGCACCCAACCTGGATCCAATCCACATAGCGAGTGGAGTTTTGGTTATGAGACAGTTTTGATGGTTAAATTTCATTTTCCAGGCAAACGTTCTGTGAAAACTCTGAGAAAATTGGATCTGTTTCTCAGAAGTCAACTTGCCATGACAGGGTATCTCATGCTGCTTGCAGCTCTAGTACGATCTTGGTTTCTAAATCTTGCATTCCTGCTAAAAAAACTCATGTTCTCGAATCTCCTTAAATTCTCACATCCAATCATTCAAAACTACAGATCACAATTTCCACAACATAAAACTCTCTTCCCACGTATGGCTCTCTCTGAAGACCACCACCACCACCACCGCCATGTCCATTTCTACTTCCATGTTTCCTTCCCCTCGCCTCTCCTTCACCAATTCAGAAGTCCCTCTCTATCTATCCACTCCGCCTTAGCTTCCTCCAGCTCCCCTCACACTTCCAAAGATGTAGCCATTCATCCGGCCGAGTCCCACATCGAAGAACAGAGGCATCGAAGCATTTCAATCTCATAATTCATCTAGCAACGTGGAGCACGTTGACATTTCTTCAGCCAGAAATACAGAACAGAATCTTGAGTGCAGCAGTGTTTTTGGCGCCAGAGAGTTGGCAGTTGCTTGATATCAAAACCGTAGCCCTAAGCTAGTAGTCATATTCAAACCGAAATGGGGTTTTGAAGAGGAGAATGACTTTGGTGATTTGAGTGGCTCTGTGGGATCTTTGCAGGTGATTTATTCATTTATGAGGCTGGAGGTTAGGGGTGTTTTGAGCAAGCGAAAAGGAGTGATTTTCAAGCGCGTGAGAAATGGACTGTTCTTGTTGAAGGAGGAGGAGAATTGAAGGCTGTTTCAAGGTTTAAGGCACATCTATAGAGAATGCTTTGTATAATTTGATGGCGCTATTAATTCGCCAATTACAAAGGCTGCCGAGTTTTTTTTTTTATATTATTATTATTATTGATATAGAGCTTATTTTATTACAAGTAAATGTGACAGCAAAAGAAAAGGAGAGAAGAAAATTAAAGAGAGAAAAAAGCAATTATAGTGGTCGTTGGGCTAGGTCCAGATGACCAAGCCTAGTAGCCTCGGCCTGGCAATCAGTGGGTTTGATTGCCCAAGCTTGGGCACCCTATATATATATATATATATATATATATATATATATATATAATAGCAAGAAATAATAGTGCTAAATGCTGGTAACGGTTGAAAATCCATAACATGCTTAATTTCTCATTAAAATTGAATCAAGATTTGAAGTAATAGGGAAGGGTTGTTCACCCACAGAGGATGAATTCTAAAAAAACCAAGCAGACAAATGCCTGGTTATGAATATTTTACTTTCTGGATTCAAGGCCTTGGATTTGTGAAGAACTCTCTCCTCTCTGCTTTTTTTCTCCTTATATATAGACATATATTAATCAAGATCGCAGTCAACGTTTTCATCTCAAAATTCAAGTTAAGATGGCCTAATATGACAGCCCTTTATGAACTTGTCAGAAAAGTTGATGTACTTAGCCCACAGGGGGCGGAGCTGAGGGAATGCTATATCTAGCCAAGGCTTTGCTCGACCATTGAAATGGATGACGCCGGCAGTCTCAGCATCTGCCAAACTTGTATTTTCTTGGTAGCCTAGACCCAACATGTGCCAAAAGGGATCGATAACGTGGACGTGACCGTGGAATGCTATCAGACCTGGAGGTAGTGTTCCTAGCTGCCACAAGCTCAGGTCTGATTTCAAGTTCTGAAAGGAGAAAATGAGAACAAGTTTTCGATAACTTAGTAGCCAAGAAATGTCACGAAATGCTTGAAAACTAAGTGGATATTTATATTGATGATTACCTCTTCAACCCAGTGATGGTATGTTGTGCTTATGTTGGTTTTCCTCCAAGCCTCTAAATCAAATATGTTCATGCCATAAGCCCAGGCACATTCGTTCGGCTTGAAATTTTCTGATATCAAGGGATGAGAGAAGTTCAAATAGCTCTTCAACTTCTTTGACATGACAAACTTGTCTTCTCCTCGACAGGTTTCTACTGCCCCGTTAACCTTTCCATTCATGTCAATGTCCCAGAGAGGCGAAAGATCGGACTGCACCACTACGTCATCGTCTAGGAACACAACCTTGTTTAGGCTTGGGAACAACTGCAAAAACAGAATACATTGACACTGAGCATTACAAGCATCGACTAAGAGCTTGTGTTTGTACAGAATTACTGAATATTTTATTACCTCAGGTAGATGAATTCGGATGTGATTCATCACTGAATTGTATTTGGGACTAAGTGTTTGTAGTTTTGCTGCGATAATATGAGGCTTCTCAGTGTTATTTGCTACAATTGCAGATGAACCCCCTCTAAACTGTGACCTCACCCTTTGATCCTTTTCCATTGCTTCCATGACTGGCACTTTCCCCTTTGCGAACCAATCGAAATGATGCAATGCCTTGACCTCAATTATTGCCGGAGCCAAAGGGTGCAGTGAGAACCATGCTTGCATAGGTGAATAAGTCTTCCTATCTGTTATTATGTGCAGCACAAACTTCTGGGGGCGTAACGCATTCTGGACAAGTGAATTGGCAACAACAGCAGCAGCAAGCACATTGTCTGAAGCCAGGACAAAGTGAAAATAAGTATTGTCAACAAGCGCAGGGACGAGTTCCGGCAAGGGGAGCTGAAGTCGAGCAGCTGCATTAGTGGAGTGCTCACTGGCTAGCCTCAAGGCAAGGCAATGAAGCTGCTTTGGTATGCTACTTGATGCTACATGCCGGTACAGATATTCTTGGATTTTGGCATTTCTAGTCCTTTGTTCAAGCAGAGTGACCTGAGAAATATCAATTGTTGACAATTTTTGCGATAGAAAATTCCCACAACAAGCGTTTGACATCAACCAAAAGAGAGAAAAGTGAGGTACCATTTCTCTGAGCTTGACAGCAAAAGTTTTCGCGTCTAATCTTGTGTTCTTGACTTCGTCCATAAATTCCTCTAATGTTTGAGGAATATCACTCCTTCCCTTTAATTCATCATTGCCAAGTGGTTGTTCTAGCACTTGAAACATAACCTCTGGTACCTTCACATACCGAACAATAATCTCAATTAGCAATACTTAAATTACACCAATCAAGCTTAATGCCACAAAAATCCTAGGGTTCAAGGAGTTTACAGCTGAGTCAAGCCTTCTCCCCAATATCCTTGGCCCTAGTCTTTTCCCCAAGCAACCTATCAAGGCAAGATTAATTAGTAAAAATGATAATCAAATCATATTGCATATTAATAAGTAATGCATAGTAACATATTATTAGCCTCTCATAGGCTAAGGCTGTTCACACCAACCATAGGTTAATTATATATCAAACGGTTAATTACATCTTTCTATATCAAATCTTTTGACACGCTAATTAATTATTAATGAATATACCAATTGACTAACTATATATTATTTTTAGAACTGATTGGCTAACTATAATTTGGAAAGAACTATTGTAGATAAATGTTATACGTCGGTCCATCTTTCACTTTGACAGGATTTTTAGACATTTTCTGTGAAAACCAGGGGCATGTGCGTAAATTCATGTAGCCAGATGGTTGGCAGTGGGAATGAGTGCTTCGCAAGGGCTGAACTACCACATGCTTTTATATCTTCTAATTTGGTCCTTAAATTCTTAATTTTCTCATAATAGATATGCATTGTGTCCGAAAATAATAACATCCTTTCTCACCAACTTTCTTAATTAAATTTGGATATCAAATTAATATGCTTACTAATAATCAATTTGCTAAACATGACATTTTGATTCAATGGCCATGATGTTTGGAGGTAAGATATCTCTTGTTTTTTTAGTATGTTTTAAAAATATGTTTCATTTAATAAAGTATTAATTAAATTGATTTTTTAATGTTTTTTTATAGTTTTAATATACAAATATAAAAAATTAAAAAATTATTTTAATATATTTTCAAAAAAACACACTTTTGAAAAGCATCGTATACCGACAGTAACAAACATGTTACATCTACTTTAAAAAAATCACTTGGATCCCTTTTTTTTTTTTGTAAGCTAAAAAATAACAAGTAACTATAAATTAAGGAATAATCAAAGCTTGAGGATTTTTCGTGTTATTATTATTGGTAGAAGCAACCTCTAAATGAATAAATCTAAGGATAATATATGATAATAATATTAAAAAAAATACCAAAAAAAAATTATTTCAGGACCTATTCTCTCTCTAATTTGGAGAAGATTAGCATCACTGGCTAGACTATATATAAAACATCCTTGGAGAATTATCTTTGGATTTTATAGCTCTTAAGCCAACATAGACAAACGACCTTGTCGAGTGATCAGACAACAGACATTTATGTGTAAATTCTATGATAAATATAATTAGATAGAGCATAATAAAGCCTTGAAACGATGTTTTTTTTTTAACTCTAGTGGTGAAGCTTAGATATTGCCTAGAAACCCTAAACTCTATGACTTATTGAATTAATTAAATAATTAATTAACTAAAAAAAACAAGCCGGCCAGTAGTTGTTATGTTTTCTATCTTAATAATGTTTTTGGTCCATCAAACACCATTATCAAGATTTGAAGCTTTATCTTATGATTAATCTCTAGTTCATCTCGCAAAAAACATCTATCCTTCTTGATTAAAACGATCAATATCATCGATTAAAGCTAGCAATTATATTCAGCATTTCTTAAAATCTATTAAGAGAGACATGAAGAGCTGGGAAGATCAAAGCAGGGCGAATGCAATATTATTCAAAATGTGTACCTAGTGTAGAGCACTTGGTTTCTCCATCAATGGAGTCAACTGTGGACAAAACGAACACAAACCGGAGAAGAAACGTGAAGAACAAGAGAGAATAGAAGAGCATTCGATAAGAAACCCTTCTAGCTCCAACCCTCACTTTGATAAACTCTCTGACACCTTTTCCAGGAAAAACTGTAACATGCCTCAAACTCGGCGATATATGAAGCTGCATTTTGTTTTAAACCGAGCACAACACAGCGAAACCAAGAAACAAGAAGCCCGAAATAGAGCTGTGCCTCGTTTTCTTTCTCTTGGTTGGCTATGTCATTATTTGGCAATCACACCCAAAGAAGAACTGGCGATGAGTAGAAATGCGAGAAACCCAAGTAAGGATTCTGCTGTAAAAAGGAAGGATTTGATGATGGGAGTTTAAAGAGGTTGCTATCGGTCACCTAAACTTGCTTAGCAATTAGGCTAGACATGTGCGTGCGTCTGTATGTATACATATACATATATATATTCAAACTTGTGCTGCGGATCTTTTAATACACATGAGAAAGGAAGGAGGGTTGTTAAGTAGAAAGAGACATGGGACTTAGAAGAGGCTATGGTGTTTGTTTTTCAAGGGTTTGGAGACTTTGGCTTGGCATTGAAGGAGGGAAGTTGAGAGAAATGGGTTTTTATATATATATATATATATATATAAAGAAAATTTACATAAATTTGACTAGAGGTTACGTTGTTTGGTGTTACATAGCTTTGCCAACACATGAAGTTTTTTTTTGGGGACATGCTAAAGGGAGTTTGGACTCTGATATTACAGGCCTTCTAAAATGGAAAACGACTCTTCGTCTTGGACTGCATTTGGAGTGTAAAGACAGGAAACCATTCTTCTTCTTCTTCTTCTTCTTCAAAAACAAATCAAGGGAAGACCTGAGAGAGATCATAATCGGTAGCAGGTCGTTTGTTTCATGAAATGGCTTTTACGGTAATTAATTGGTCTTCCGGCATATTTTTTATATGGGTCGACATATAATAATAACACCTTTTATTTTGTTAAAACAAGAAAGAAAGAGAGAGAGCGATCGAGAGAGAAGATCATGATAGTTTGGAATGTGTTGCAGATTTGATGTTAATCAATTAATTATCTCTAAAAGCAGATTCCCTTAAATTATTGAAAAGAATCTTTAGCTTTATTTGGCCTCTCTAATTATGTTTACTTTGGTCCCTTTTTTACCTTTTGTCCTAATCTCATCCTTCTACTCTCTACTGCAGGCCTGTTTGAGAGTGTAATTGCTATTGATTTTCAAAACACGTGTTTTTCGTGCTGAAATGCATTAAAATAATATTTTTTTTATTTTAAAAAAATTATTTTTAAAATCAGCGCATCAAAACGATACAAAAAACAAAAAAAATAATTTTTAGCAAAAACAAAATTGAATTTTTTAGAACTCCCAAACGGTGCCAAATTCTTGACTTCTTGGCATCATTGCCCAGTTACATCCTATCTTCATGACACTAATCTTATTAGAGTAATTGGATGACGTTATTACAAATTAGAGTAGGAGGACCAAATTAAGAGAAGATTGAGAGTAGAGGGAGCAAATAACACCATTGAGACATGATAATGATGGAGGCCGTGGCATCTCCTTGTCCTTTTACATTACAGGCTCGACGTCAATTCACCATGAGATTGCTAAGACGACATTAAGGATAGGGTAATGCATAATTTATATGACCTTCTAGGGTTTTTTATTATTATTATTATTATTATATAACTAGACGTTACTAATTATTAACGATAGTTTATTTTGTGGGAAAATACATTGCTTTGATCTTAATTTAGACCATTGTAGAGTAAAATTAATTAATTTTTTGCTTGCTTGACCAAATAATCCTCATTGTCATCATCATGTGTGTGTATATATCATAGTTTTTAGACCCAGTCTGGTTCAAAGTTCAGATTCTAGGTTTTGACCGGTTTACCGAATCACTCAAGTCAATTCGTCTTTTTTTTAAATCAAAACGATGTCGTTTTAGTAAAAAAAATAAAAATAAATAAAAGTCAACAGATTGCAACCGGGTTTTTAATCGGGTCTTGCTGGGTCACACCGGATTTTTCCTGCCCTTATTTTTTCTTCAACCCGGCCAGTTCCAGCCCCGGGTCGGCCAGGTTTCAGGTTGACCCGCCTAGCCGGGCCGGGTTTTAAAATTATGATATATATAGAAAAAAAAGAAAAGGAGAATAAGACTTGCCTTGCCTTGCATGGCCAGTCCTCTCTACAATCAAAATTTGACATTTCAGTCTTCAATAAAATCCATAGTTAAAGACCCTTCCCCTGTGCAGGTGATGGGTAATTGTCATTAACATGATATTAGGGCTTGCGTTGAAAAAATTAAAATGTTCGGCCAAAGCCGATCAAACAAATCTAAACGCAGCGTATTATTCAGTCCTTGTATTCTTGATAATTTCTTGATGTGGTCTATTTACATTTTTTTATTTACTAATTGATCTTTATACTCAAGAAATTCTCTCGATGTAATCCCTCAACTTACTGTTAATTCATGACACGTGGTCTGGGATGGGCTAGACATGTGTCCACTTTTTCTGGTATGTCAAGAATTAACAACAAATTGAAAAGACGTGGAACACATGACATGAATCGCATATGAGAAATCCTTACAAAAACGATGTAAAAATTTTAATGGGTGAGCATTTTTTTTTATAAAAAAAACAGAGCTCTTGTATCTTAGTTTTTTAAGATAAAAAAATCTAGTAAATATCATCTCCGGTTTTATAATTCAAGTTGTGGGTTTAATAAGCTGATTTGAGTTTATTTTTAATTTTTTAATTTTATTCTTTAATATTTAATTGGCTGAAAATTGAACATAATGATTGTTTTATAATTCAAGTTGTGGGTTTAATAAGCTAATTTGAGTTTATTTTTAATTTTTTAATTTTATCCTTTAATATTTAATTGGCTGAAAATTGATCTTAATGATTTTTTTATTTTTTATGAGGTTATTTTAATCATATGATATGGGTTTCTGATTTAGCAGGTCAACTTGGATTGATCCAAGTAGTTTGTTTTGTTTATTTTTTTAATTTAATATTTTTTTTTCATTTTCACCCTTCTATATTGATTAGAAATTGACTTTTATAATTTATTTTAATTTTTTTTCTATAAGTTATTTCGGTTTCTTGATTGGGGTCAAAGATTTAACAAATTAATCTGTTTTAGTCCAATATATTAATGTCTCAATATTTAAAAACAAATATCATCCAATATGTTATCGTATCAAAATTTAAAAAAATATCTTTCAATAGGCATCATATTTTAAATTCATGATTTTTATTATTATTATTATTATTATTATTATTATTATTATAAAACATGTTGATAATATTTAAATATTTGTTTTTACATAAATTATATTTTATATTCTAGATCAAACAAAAAAATCAAATAAAATGGATGGTTGAAGATGTAAAAAACTGTTATTAAACATATAAATTACATGATGAAAAGTGTAAATTATTAAAATATATATAAAAAATAAAATTCAAATCAAACTACCAAAGAGTTTTTGTAACCATCCCTTTTTAATTTTATCCTTGTAATATTTCACTATCTAATAAATACAATTAGAAATGTAGTGAAGACTTGTCTAATAAATCCAATAATTTATCCTTGGATCAATAATCAACTATAGTCAAAAGTAATTTTCAAAAAAAAAATAAAAGAATAGCCATGGATAAACATGAATTGAAAACATGGATTAAACGGTAGGTCCAACAATAATAAATCAAAGACTATCTAGCTCGTGGTCAATTAATTAACCATGGCATTGTTTCGAAAGACAATGTATAACTTAATTACCTAACCTTCTAGT
>Ga0325404_1003615_pt1 | contig 16473 bp, 11 predicted proteins | sample PopdelMetagenome_18_FD_205664 | JGI IMG/M metagenome (GOLD analysis project Ga0325404, IMG submission 205664) | Populus deltoides microbial communities from Bellville, Georgia, United States - Xylem-Control-R1 | ecosystem: Host-associated > Plants > Phyllosphere > Stem > Wood/Secondary xylem... | reverse complement strand
AGAGTTAGAATTTTAGCTTAGAGTGAAGTACAAAAATCTTTTTTCAACATGCTTTTTTTACATTAAAAATATTAAGTATAAATCAAAAGGCTTATGCATGCATTTGATTAAATAAATCGAGAACCATTTGTGTCAATAGATAGAAAAAAAAAGTTATTAACGATAACTAAATATGTAACTAGAAAAGTTAAGAGATGGATATAGATCAAGATATTTAATATTGCAATACGGGTCATTTATCTAGTTGTGTTAATTGACTCTGTTTATTAAAATCAATTTTTTATTTAATAAAATTATAGCACGAATAGATACATATACGAAATTGATTAAAAAAAATCAAATGGAAAAAATATCTCGGAATGTTGCACTTATTAGAAATAAAATTCAAAAATAAATATTTTATTTAAAAAATAATGTTCAATTATATAAAACATAAAAAAATACAAATGAATTAGAATAATCTCTTCAAAAATTAAATACATACAAAATAACTAAAAAACAACCACTATTTAAAAAAAAAGCTAAATACAAAAAGAAAAAAAAATCAAAGAGATGGTGTATCAATTTAAATATAAATTAAAAGATTATTTAAAAAAACTCTTATAAAAAAAGCATAATTTCTTTACAAAAAGAAAAAAAAAAGCAACGCGTCGCTAGGATTAACTCATTTAGAAAGGGCCCGTACGGGGGCCTTATTTTTTTAAAAAATACAATTGGGGTGGACAACGTGTCATTTACCTTAATATTTTTAAATACAAAAAGCTTACAAACAACGTGTCATCTAATTTTCCCTGAATTTCAGCCACTATAGTATCCGAAAAATCTTGATTTATGGTTTTTTGACCTAAAACTCAATTTTGACAAAAGAAACTTAGAAAAAAAACCCTAAACACTGTGATAATCTAATAAACGACCTTAAAAACCGTAAAAAACCCGAAATCAACCCAAAATAAAAAAAAATTAAGGGCTTAGATTTGGCTTTTTAGGTATTTTAAGGTGAAAAAACACCTAAAAAGAACTCCCCTCAACAAGTGAAACTTGTGGACACTAAGATCAACCATTTTAATTGTCGAAATTGATGTCAACGTCAATTTTCTCTCTCTACCGCCAGAACTCAATGATCTCTCTCTCTCTCTCTCTCATTTCTCAAATCAGAAACTAAAAAAATAATAGAAATAAACTTTTATACCAAAAATCAAACTGCAAAGACATTGAGGGATCAAATGGGTATGATTTGAAAAGTGTGAGGATTAAATTGAACTTTTCCCATGAACTTAGAACCTAACACCCATTTTCAGTGCCTTTTCCACATTGGTCATTCTTTTTTCAATCTTGTCCTTAGTTAGCATATTTGAATAAATTCTCTTTTAATTTGCCTAAAAAAATACAATCATGAACAAATAAAGTTTGAGGACCAAAGTAAAAAAAAACTGTGAACAATAGGGAATTTTTTATTTTTTCTTTGGTTAAGTTGTCGTGAATATTATTAGTTGTTAGGAGAGTCATGTCCATAGAAACAAAGTGTTGCAAGGATACGTAGTTATATATTATAATGACTTACATAAATGGTTAAGTACAATATAACCTTCATAAATTAATATTTGATAAATTAATAATTTTTATTAAATAATATTTTTGTCATAACCCAACTTAAATTAAAAGTTTAAATAATATTTTAATTAAATAATATCTCAATTAATTGATAAATTTTCACAGTTCTAAGAACATTAAACATTAATTTATAAAGGTTTAATTGTACATTGATTTTTTTTATTAAAAAAACATATTGTTTTAGAACATATAAAACAACAGTATGATTCTTAAAAAGACAGCGATGATAATCAAAAATCTATCAACCCTCCTTCCACACCCATCCTATTTGGGAGAGTGGTAGCTTTTGTTTCTGGATAATGTTTAATATACACATACGAGGTAATAGATCAATAATATATATATATATATATATATATATATATATATATATATATATATATAAACACACACACACACATATAGACACACACTATAAGATGAAAAGAAAGTAAAAAAAAATTATAAAGTTCAATATGTGGCATTGTTACACTTGAGAATGATCTAAAAATATGATTACAGGTTTCTAATCGATATACTAAATTTGAAAACAGAACAAATTTCTGATGTGAATGAAGAGGCAAGTCAAGGAATGACACGATCCTCTAATAAACACGTAACATAATTAATGCAGAAATATAAACAATAAATATAGTAGAACAATATGATTTTAAAGGAATCTTACATAAATTTGTATAGAAATCAGTATAGGAGATACATGAGATATTGGTTACAGGAAAGGTTTTTGTTTCTTTTTCAAGAAACTTTTCTTCAGTGTATTTTTTTCTCTATCTACCCTTTGAAGCTAAGGAGGTCTCTTTATATAATGGAGTTGTCATGGAAAAGGCCAAAAGATCTTTTGAAAGGCTGAAGATTCTTTTTGGCCCGTTGTAGTTGGTCACATGTTCTTGTTCCACATTGTCAAGAAACAACAATCTTGAAAATTGCCTTTGAATTTCTTGGGGTTTTTCCTTATTGTTTTCTTACTCACCAACAGTTGTCTTGTTGTTTGTATCATTAAGAGACTTTGTAGAAAAAGACCTAAAACAATGGGTCTGGAAAAAGATTTTGAAAATGAAAATGAAAAAGAGTTGGCCTAAAAGAAGGGCTCAAAACAGGTGAGCCTAAAAGGAAAAAAAACCTTGAAAATACTTTATATATATATATATATATATATATATTGTAAATATGGCAGGATGCCATAGCAATCATCTTCATTTTCATTACCTAGAGGAGTATATGATCCTAATGATGAGGAGGCTGAAGAAGAGGAAAACATAAATTCTCATTTTCCACTATTTAGGAGTTGTTTCATGACCTAAAAATATTTTTCTTTGGACTTGGTAGTTGCCAAGAGTGCTGAGGCATGGGCTCTTTGGGCAAGGAAAAGGGATTGGGACTGGTCTTATAGAGGTGGTGGTTCTTTAATGTCATGTTTGTTGTTTGAAGAAAGTTATAACATTACAGTAGATTCAGAGCTTTTATTTTCTGTCGCAAAAGAGTCCTACCATTTGACTTTGTATTTTCTGATCAAAATTACATAAGCATTTTGGTTGTTGTAGTGAAAGTACCATGAGCATACCCAAGACACAAAGAATTTGCAATAGAACATAAGCATTGGGGGAAATTTATTTTCCCTTTCTATGCTCCTGAAATTGTGTTTGAAAAGTTTGTAGCCTTTTTCAACCACAGGATATGGGTGAAAGAGTTCAGTAATACAACCAAAGTAATCCCGCCATTGATAGAACCAATTTGGTAGTTTTGTAGTATTGATTGAGTTATCAAAATAAAATAGCTAGTAATAGCTTTCTTTGGAGTTTTGGAGAAAGAAAGCATTAAACCATGCTTGTTGGTAGTCCTAGTAGGAATAAGTTTGGCAAAGGTTATGTAATTTGGTTTGGAAGTTGATAGGAAAACGGATTCCATGATGAGGAGGTTGTTTCTAATCAGTTGGATGAAGGACATCTTTGATGATACTAGTGGAATAGGCTAGTTCAATATGTTGTTGTTTGAGGTTAAAATGTTTAAATTTTACTGAACCTATAATTTCAAGGATAGTCATATCATAAGCATGAGTTTTTGTAGTGTCTCAAGGTTTGAAGTACCACCCTGAAGGAAATTTTTTTTTGCAATTATAACAAAAGGATCAGGATAGTAAAATCCATCTGCAATAGTTATTACATTTTGAATATTGTTTCTCTTTTCCAAACTTGCATTCATTTTCTTGGCCATTATATCTATCAATGTACCATCACACCTATTAAGAGATCTCTTATATTTGCTAACAAATTCACATATAAAATCCTTGACAAAACTCAGTTACAGAGGTTTTTAGAAAGTCTAAATTATGTTCTAGACTTTTACCCAAATGTTTGTAGAATTGCAAAATCTCTCAATGATAGACTAAGAAAAAACCCAGTACTATGGTCTGATGAACATACTGCTCTTGTTCGCTAAATTAAGAAACAAGTTTAAGAGATTCTTTGCCTTCATATAGTCAATCCTTTAGCTCCTAAGATTATAAAAATAGACGCGTCAGAATTAGGATATGGGGGCATTCTCAAACAAGTTTAAAATTCCAATTTACTTTTGCCCATTGGAATGATTGTCAAAAGAATTACTCTATCATCATGAAAGAAATCCTTTTAATTGTTTTATGTATTACAAAATTTTAAAGTGACTTATTAAACTAGAAATTCCTTTACACATTGATTGCAAATCTGCTAAAGAAATTTTACAAAAAGATATTCAAAATATTGCTTCAAAAAACATATTAAGTATTTTTTTTTATATAGTGAGTATATAAAAAGAGATACAAATTATATTCTTGACTTTCTAACTTACGAATTTCTCCAAAATAGGTCCTAATGCAGTTATTACTGGGAAAAAAAAACCCTTCAATCCCTTCCTCCCAAGTCCAAAGATAAGGGCAAAGCCCCTCAGTCAGCACCTAAAAAACCCAAAGCTCTCTAAAACTTATGGCTTGTGCCATATTTTCTACAAAACCAATAACTTCTTGCTGAAGAAATAGCAACAAATCCTCTATAAATACAAGGTGACAGAGTATAAAATTTGGTAGAAACTCTATCCAATCTCCAGAATTACTTTTCGCCTTACAAACTATCAGCCAAAAGTCCTCTCACGAGAATGAATCCTCTCAATCAGGTAAAACTTTTAAAATGATTTTAAAAACCCAAGCAAAATCTTCTTCTAAAAAACCTTTGCTTCAATCTGCAAATCTTTCATTTTGTCAAACCAATTTTATGAAAACATCTTCAAAATCAAAATATTAATATTTCATCAAAAACAATTTTCAAAATGCTTAAACTATTGAAAATGGGTTTTACCATCTCGATCTTCTTGTCACAACTGCAAAAACCTTTTCCTCCAGGGTGGTACTTCAAACCTTGGGACACTACAAAACCCCATGTTTAGTACATGGTCACCCTTGAAATTACAGGTTTAGTAAAATATTTTAACCTCAGACAACACCATACTAAACTAGTCGATTCCACCAGTATCATCAAAGATGTCCTTCATCTAATTGATTGGAAATAACCTCTTCATCATGGGATTCGATAGGATCCGTTTTCTTATCAGCTTCCAAACCAAATTACATAACCATTGTCAGACTTATTCCTACTGGACTACCAACAAGCATGGTTTAATGTTTTCTTTCTCCAAAACTTCAAAGGAAGTCATTCTTAACTATTTTATTTTGATAACTTAACCAATACTACAAAACTACCAAATTAGTTCCATCAATTGTGGAATTACTTTGGTTACATTACTGAACTCCTTCACCCATATCCTGTGGTTGAAAACAGCTATAAACTTTTCAAACAAAATTTCAAGGGCATAAAGAGGAAAAGGAAATTCCCCCCAATGCTATGTTCTGTTCCAAATTCTTTATGCCTTGGGTATGCTGATAGTACTTTGATTACAATGACCAAAATACTCATGTAATTTTGATCAGAAAATACAAAGTCAAATGGTAGGACTCTTTTGCGGTAGAAAATAAAGCTCTAAATTTGTTGTAATGTTATGACTTTCTTCAAACAACAGACATGACATTAAAAAACGATCACCTTTACAAGACCAGTCTTAATCCTTTTTCCTCGCCCAAAAAGCCCATGCCTCAGCACTTTTAGCAACTGCCAAGTCCAAAGAAGAATAATTTGAGGTCATGAAACAACTATTGGATAATAGAAAAATAAAATTTATGTTTTCCTCTTCTTCAGCCTCATTATCCTTAGGATCATATAATCCTCTAGGTAATGAAAATGAAGATAATTGCTATGGCATCCTGCCATCTTTACAAAATCCATTAAAAAAAAATATTTTCAAGGTCTTTTTCCTTTTAGGCTTACCTGTTTTGAGCTCTTCTTTTAGGCCTAGTCTTTTTCATTTTCAAACTCTTTTCCCATACCTATTGTTTTTGGCCTTTTTCTACAAAGTCTCCTGATGATACAAATGACAAGATAACTGTCGGTGAGTAAGAAAACAATAAAGAAAAGCCCTATGAAATTCAATGGCAATTTCCAAGATTGTCGTTTCTTGACCATGGGGAACAAGACCATATGGCCAACTACAACGCGCCAAAAAGAATGTTCAGCTTTTTAAAAGATCTTCTAGCCTCTTCCATGATAGCTCCATTATATAAGGAAACCTTCTGAGCTTCAAAAGGTAGGAAGAGAAAAAATATACTGAAGAAAAGTTTTTTTGAAAAAAAAACAAAAATCTTCTATGTAAACACTCTCCTATAACCAATATCTCTTGTACTGATTTCTATACAAATTTATGTAAGATTCTTTTAAAATCTCATTTTTCTATTGTATTAATTATTTACATTTCTATAAAATTTTACATTTCTGCAAAATTAAATATGCTCTGTGTGGTTATTAGAGGATTCTGTCATTCCATGACTTGCCTCTTCATTCACATTAGAAATTTGTTTAGTTTTCAAATTCAGTATATCAACTGAAAATCTGTGGCCAGATCTTTAGATCATTCTCAGGTGTAATAACGTCATATACTGAACTTTATAATTTTTTTTTACTTTCTATTCAACTTATGGTGTGTGTGTGCGCGCGCGCGCATCCAAGTTTGGCTTATACTTTTGCAAGTGAAACTTATGCTTTTGCAGGAGAGTTTCACAAGAAGTTGCACCGAACAATAAGGGTTAATCATAAGCATAATATATATATATATATATGATAATGAGGAATATATACAAGTTTGACTTATGCTTATAATTAACGCTTATTTTCAGTTAACCGGTTGACCAAAATCTACCAACCAGTGAACCGAAATCCTTTAGGCCAACCGAACTATTGAAATTAACCCACTAGTCGATCGAAGCCAAACAATTCAATCGGTCGATCGATTCAGACAAACCAGTTGATCGGGATTTCAAATTCTCGATCCACCAGTTCTCTAATATAAAAGATCTCTAAAAATCCTATTGACACCTCAAATAATCATAACAATTAACCCCTAACATTTAATTTATAACAATTAACATATAAAACTTCAATTAATTCATTAATTAACTCAAAACATAAACTTCAAACTCTATACCTTAACAAAACCAAAACTAAAGCTAATTACTATAGTCATACACATTAAAGTGGCGTTTGTTTCCAGAAAAACCAATTCCTGGAATTTATTTTCCTCATTTTCCCATGTTTGGTAACAATATGGAAAACTAGTCAACGGAAACTTAATTCTGGTCAAAACAAAAAACATAACTTTATCAGCGGAAAGTGTTTTCCTTTTGATAAAGAAAGGAAAACACTTTCCTTTTTTTCGGCTCCGTTCATTTTCTCAAATCACAATCTCTCTTTCTTTTCAAAAACAATTGGAAGCTAATCAATTCATTTCTGTGGAACAAGAGCATTTTTCTAGAACAAAGCATTTTTCTGGACCAATTAATTTCAGGTATTTTTTTTCCTCTATTATTTCCTTTATGTTTTTATCTTCTTCTTCGTTTAGATTTGTAAAAATTATGGCATAAATCCTTTGATATTCTTGATAAATCTTCTACCTGTCATATTTTTTCCATAACATAATATTCTTCTTCATCTTATCTCGTCAAATTCGACAGTTAAAACTAACCAAATTCATCAAGCAACCCACAAAAAACACATTTTTTCCATGACTGTTTTCTTCTTCATCAATCACAATCAGCAGCTCAAATTTCTAACCAAACAAGGGGGAATTTCTAACCAAACAGAGAGAGGCAAAATGGAGGGGCGATTTCTGTGAACAGAGAGAGGCAAAAGGGGGGGAGATTTCTGTGAACTTACTGTGAATATCCTTTTGCAAAATCCCCAAACTTCCCCAGCAAAAAGCAGCCCCTCCCTGTTACCCTGTCCCCGGATCCGGCCACCATATCCCGGGTGGAAGCAGAAAGAGAGAGAGGCAAAGTAAAATGGGGGGGATCGGTTAATATGGTGAAAATCAAACCTTGCTCTTTTTTTGCGTTACCAGATCAAGTAGCCGGGTGAGAGAGGGAAGAGAAACTGAAAGTGAGAGGGAACAAGGGAATGAGAGAATGAGAGAAACCGAGAGGGAGAGGGAACAGGGGAATGGGGGAAACCGAGAAGGAGAGGGGAATGGGAACAGGGGAATAGAGGAATTGGAACCGAGAAGGAGAGGGGAATGGGAACTGGGGAAAGGAACAGGGGAAGTGTATCGAAAGGAGAGGGAAATAGGAACAGGAACCAAGAGGAGAGGGGAATGGGAACAGTGCAATTGGGGAATGTTATATAACAAGGGAAATGGGGAGTGAATGTTATATAACAAGGGAAATGGGGAATTATAGAAACCGAGAGGGTGAGGGGAATGGGAGAATGAGATGGGAACAGGGGAATTATAATAGAACCAAATAAACATAAATTTGTGTTTTATTTTGCTTTGATTAATTTATTATTAGTGTTTGATTATATTTGTTACATATGGATAAATTTGTGGGACTATGCCGGTAATTATAAGGATTTCATTGCGTAATGTCTATTGATCGTTGTGAACTTATGAATTGTATAATTTTCAAAACGGTTTTATTATCGAAAAATTGAATGTTATGGTCTTAAATAATATATTTTAAGACCTCGTTTGTTTAAGGAATCAGATATTATACATTGTCAGCTTCTTTCAACATAATTTATTGTATTGATTGTGGAAGTATTTTATATGCTTTTTTTAATATTTATTTCCCTAAATTTTTAGGTTTTGTTATCAAAAAACTTCACTTTCATGTTATGGATAGTAAGATAATTCATGCAGCATGTATGGGAGCAGCTGTAACTGTGATAGCTATAGGGGTAGCTATTATTGAACAAGAAAGAAATAGAATTTATATACCAAGAGAACCACGTATAAATGCAATTGCTCAACGAGAATTTTATATTGACAACATTTTGAATCGAGGTGATAGACATTGCGTTGAACAAATTCGTATGAAACCTATTGTCTTATATAGATTGTGTGATGTTCTCACAAGTCATTACCCATTACGATCAACTCAAAATATGTCTAGTAGGGAGCAAGTAATTGTGTTCTTACAAATTGTAGGCCAAAACCAAAAATTTCATTTTATTAGTGGTATATACTATAGGTCTGTTGAAACTATTCATCGTTACTTTAGAATTGTTTTAAAAGTAATTCTTAAGTTATACAAACAACTTATTAAAGATCCAGAGGATACAGTTCCAATTAAGATAATGAATAATTAAAAATTCTATCCTTATTTTAAGGTATGAGAACAATACCAATATTTTTATACATTAATTAATTACATCTAGAAGAAAAGTTCATAAATTATTTTTTCATGTTTATATAGGATTGTGTGGGAGCAATTGATGGTACCTATGTTCCTGCAAATGTTCCTGTTGAGATTCAAGGAAAGTTTCGAGGTCGAAAAGAAGGAACAACACAAAATGTTTTAGCAGCTATAACTTTAGATTTGAAGTTTATATATGTTTTAACTGACTGTGAAGGAAGTGCACATGATTCATGGGTTTTAGGTGATGCATTATCAAGACCTAATGGTCTAAAAATTCCAGAAGGTATATAATAAAGTATGTATTATATGCAATAAACATATAAAATGTCTTATTAGATAAAGATAGTAATAGGTTTTATTTTTTTTAATTTGTAGGGAAATATTATCTTGGTGATGCTGGTTACGGTATTCGGAAAGGAATCATTTCTTCTTTTCGTGGAGTTCGATATCACTTGAATGAGTTTACAGAACGTTCACCAGAAAATGAAAAGGAGCTATTTAATCTTCGACACTCTTCATTGAGAACCGCTACTGAGCGAGGGTTTGGTATTTTAAAGAGTCGTTTTAGATCAATTGATGGAAAATCTTTTTGGTCTTATGAAACATAAGTAGATGTTGTGCTTGCATGTTGTATTATTCATAATAACATAATAGGGGTTGATCCTTATGACTTTCTTATGGAAGAAATATGTTCGGATAGTGAAACAATTAGACGAACAATCAACTTAAGTCAACCGGAGGAAAGGGAAGAGAATAGGGAGTGGATAACAAAAAGAGAAATGATTGCATCAACCATGTGGAATGATTATAACACTCAAAGAAACTAGTAATTGAGTGTTAATTATATGTGTTTGTTTTTATTATGTCTTGCTTTGAGTTTGTATTATATTTGTTATGTATTTGGAGTAGATGTTGACTTTATTATAATTTATCTTTTAATTATTAATTGTAGTTTTTATATGAAATTTATTAAATCTAAATATTATATGATTTTATTTTATATAAATTTGTAATTTTTTTTTTGTAGAAATGAGTTCCACGCAGAATGAAAAATGTAAGGGCAAGCACTTCACATGATCTAAGCCTATGTCTCACATGTTAGTTGAGATATTAGCTGATGAGGCACTTAAAGGAAGCAAACCTTCTTCCACCTTTAAAGCATAATCTTTTGTTAAGGTGGCTACAGAAATCAGTCAAAAGTTCAACGTGGAATGCGAGCCTAAGCATGTGAACAATCATCTCAAGACTGTGAAAAAAGAATGGGGAATAATAACCAAACTTAAAAATAAAAGTGGCTTTGGCTGGGATGATTGTTTGAAGATGATTATAGTTTCGAAAGATGTATATGATGAAGAAGCAAAGGTATGATAAATATTATACTCTTTGTAATTTTTATATTTACTTTTGTTTCTAAAATGTTATACAATGAACTAAAAAATTGCATATTCTAAACTTTATGAACAGGCATATCCCAATCATGACAAGCATCTCAACAAAAAAACTTGATATATACGAGGCAATGACAATTGTTGTTGGAAAAGACATGGCAACCGGAAATTATACCACATCATATGCTAATGTCAACTTGGAAGAGAACAATGAAGAGCAATCAATTTCAATTGAAAATGAAGGGGAATATGAAGAAACTTCTAAGGGAAAAGAGACATCTACCTCTAGTACACAAAAGAGACAACATATGAAGAGAAATCGCATGTATGAAGATGATGGTGTTGAAAAGTTGTCTAAACATTTTGGAGATATAGCACTTGCAATTCAAAGCCTTAGCTAAAATCAACTTGATGTTAATGCGCTGTATACGGAAGTGATGAAAATTGAAAGCTTTGATGAGATCACTCTTGGGGAAGCATTTGATCACTTGGTCCAAAATGAAATGTTGGCAAAAACATTTATGGCAGAAAATGCTAATTTGAGGAAAATTTGGGTTCAGAATTTTGTGAAACAACATTACTACAGGCCTGCTTGCTAAGATGATTTGACTATGATAAGAAACTATATGTTTGTTATTTGACAAGTATGTTTACTTATTTAATTCGGTCTAGCATGTTTATGTTTGTTAATTTGAACTAATATGTATGTATATGACATCAAAACTTAATATTTATGCATGACTATGTTTGATGTTAGATATTTATATTTATTTCTTGATGCTTATTTGATATATATTAAAGGGATAATTGTCTATACCCGTAAAAAAAAAATTATCCAAAAAACCTATCAAAATATTTTTGTATTTATTTATCTTTTAAAAAAATCTTCATCCAAAAAAAAAAACTCAAATATCTAACTCTTACTATAAACTAATTTGGCTTTCTTCATATAAAAAAAAAACATATTTTAAGCTTTTAAAATTGAAAAAAAAATTAATAGGTTTTATTTATGAAAAATTTCATAAGGTTATATCTTTATAATATTATATGACATATATAGTTATATTTTATAAAATTAATAGATTAAATATTTATATTTAATATTTTTCATGTATTAGATAAATTTTAAAAAAAATTAATTCATTAATAAATTATTTTCTAGTTCATTTTCCATAACATAACCAAATACTGGAAAGTGTTTTCCAGTTCATTTTTCATTACACTACCATAAATCGGAAAATACTTTCCTGGAATTCACTTTCCTGAAATTTACTTTCCTCAAAATTCACTTTAAAAAAAAAACTACTTTCCTGCAAATAAACAGAATCTAAAGCGTAACTCTTACCTTAAAAACCTATTTTCACCAATTCTATTCCCTTTTCCTCTATCTTTCCCTCTCTTCTCTTCTTCTTCTTCCACTTCCGAATCTCTCTCTTAATTTCAGATCCTTCTCCTCCTCCTCCTCCTCCTTCTTTCTTTTATATTTATCTACTGGTTGAGCAATTACCCCCAATGTCTCTCATTCATTTATATTTAATAACTACTCCTCCACGGTTATTGTTGTCTTTTCATATTAAAATCTTTTTTCTTATTTCAAAACATCACAAAAACCAACTGGGATGATGAGATACCGATGCAATTAGGGGAGGATGAAGAACTAACTGTTTACAACAGAAATAAATCAAACAGGAAGCAGCTGCTGATAATACAATTCTCAGAAATCAAAAGGTAAAACAAGACATCATGAGAAAAGGAAGGACATGTCTTTGCTTTTGGATGTTGTAGAAAGTTGTTAAAGTAACTTACACGATTCATTTCTTAGAAAAATTCTGTTCTTTGTGGAACTGGGGTCTTGATGACCTGCAATATTTGCACCACTTCTGCCATGGAAGGCCTGCTGGAAGGAATGTGAGAGGTGCATACAAGGGCCAATTTGAGCACTGGGAGAACCTCATCCTCAGGATAATCCCCCATGCTTGGATCAACACAATCAAAGACATTACCTTGTTCAAGCAAAAACCTCACATGATCCTTAAGTATCAGCACATTGTCTTCACCATATTCCACTGGCCTTCTTCCAGTTACTAGCTCAAGAATCAAGATTCCAAAACCATATATATCACATTTCTCATTGATTCTCAAGCTCTGGCATGATAGTTCTGGTGCCACATATCCTAATGCACTCTGAAATCTAGTACTTATAACATGCCTATCAAGCTTCGCCAAGAACCTTGCAAGTCCAAAATCCGAAATCTTTGGGTTGAAATTTTCATCAAGAAGAATGTTGCTTGGTTTTATGTCACAGTGAATGATTGGTGGACGGAAAGAATGATGCAAATGTGCAAGTCCCTTTGCTGTTCCAAGCACAATCTTCAATCTGTTTGCCCAAGAAAGACGTGGAGCAGACGGTATCCTTTCATGGAGTTTGGCTTGCAAGCTGCCATTAGGTGCATATTCGGATACCAACAGCTGCAATTGAGGAGTCCAGTAATACCCTTTTAATGATAAGAGATTTGGGTGCCTTGCCTTTCCTAATACCTGAACTTCTCGATTAAAATCTTCAGGATATTGGATAATGTTTAATGTAAAGAGCTTCTTTATTGCTACCATTCTTGCCTCTGAACCCAATGAGACCTTGTAAACAGTTCCAAATACTCCGTGACCTATCTCAGCAGCCTTATTAAGGAGTGCTTCTGGATTGCTGATCCAATCAGGAGATGATTTCGAATCGAACAGGACCAGCTTGCCTGTGGATAGATTTCCGGACCTGGAAGAGCTCGAGCACATGCTTTCCAAGGCATGGTCCACAAATGCAAGCCTCTTCCGGACAGATACATTTAGTAGACTTACGAGTATCACTCCAAACAAAATGAATATAGCTGCTGAAATTGCAATGATAGTTGAAACACTGAGGAACATATGATGATGGAACCTTGCGGGGTGAGAGGACACGTTTCTTGGTTTCTTACCATCCCCTTGATTGCCATAGGCATACGGATCAAGTACTAGAGGCTTGGGAACATTCATCTTACATGGCCCCTTCAACAACGGTGAGCAAATTCCCAAATTCCCCTGCAATGAACTTTGATCCAAACTTGGAAATATACCCCCAACAGGAAGCCTGCCCACTAGCTTATTATAAGATACATTTACAGCCAGAAGATTCTCCAGTTTTCCAAGTTCTTGCGGTATCTCTCCGGTCAGCTCATTGAATTCCAACTTCAGAATCTTGAGCTTGTTTAGCCTTGAAATGGACTCGGGAATGGAACCGCTCAAATTATTTTGGGACAAGCTCCTGCAAATAAAATTAATGGTTTTCACATTTGGTACGTAAACAAGCATCGAATAAAGCATTAGTTGTAGTTTTGAAGTGGAATTGATGCAAGACTTACAGCAAATACAGTGATGAACAATTTCCAATCTCTTCTGGAATTTGGCCCACCAATGAGTTTCCGTCCAATTGAAGGATGTTCAAACTTCCAGACTCACATATATCAGCGGGAATTAAGCCAACTAAAGCACTGTTTCGAAGATCCAACACTGTCAAGTTCTGAAAGTAGCCAAGCTCTAGTGGCATTCTTGATTCCAGATTGTTCCAGGACAAATTCAAGTATCTTAAATTAGATGAGAGACCCCTTTCAGCTGGAATATGTCCTGTGAGCTTGTTCTTTGAAAGATCAAGTGTATGAAGAGATGAAAAGAAAGTAATCGAACCTGATGGAATTGAACCTACCAATCCATTGTCTGAAAAATCTACTTCCTCCAGCCTAAGATCAAACAAGCCTTCTGGTATGCTGCCATTGAAGCTGTTACCTCTCAACCGAATCACTGATAACATCGTGCAAGAAACCATTGAGGTGGGAATGATGCCAAAGAGTTTGTTATTGGACAAACTCAAGTAGCGCAGAGATTTCAAGTCACCAATGGATGATGGGATGCTTCCAGTTAGAGCATTGCTTGACAAGTCCAAGTATTCAAGATTGGTCAAGCTACCAATCCACCGAGGGAACTCACCTGCCAACATATTCTTGGATAAACTGAAAAGGCTCATTGAACTCAGCCTCTGAAGAGATTCTGGCAGTGCTCCGCTAAAAAGATTGCGGCTTAAATCCAATCTATTCAAGTGCGGGCACAGTCCAATATCTCCAGGTAGTGGTCCGGAAAAGCGATTTCCCTGTAATTGGAGCTCTTTCAAAAAGTGAATGGCTGATACCCCTTGTGGCACGGACCCCGAAAACTCATTGTGTGAAAGATCCAATTTTCGAAGCCGCTTCAATGACCAAATCCCACTACTAAAATCTGGGTCACCGGAGAAATGGTTGTTGGACAGATTAATAGTGTTCAAGGAAGAGCAGCTCAATAGTGAACTAGGAATTGGCCCTTGAAGTAAATTCCCAGCTAAAGAAAGGTAACGAAGAGATAGAGAGTTTCGAAAAAGATTATCTGGGAGTGGTCCGGAGAATGAATTCTCAGAGAGATCAAGAAACTTAATGGAACTCATATTGTCAAGAAAAGCTGGGATGAGGCCTGAAAGACTGTTGTGACTAAGGTTAAGTCTTTCAAGATTTGACAAGAAACCAAGCTCAAGACTAATGCCACCGCTAAAATTGTTTTGAGACAATGATAATGTCTTCAAATGCTGCAACTTTTGGAGCCCTTTACCTAATCTACCTGATAATCCCAAGCCATCGAGTGAGACTTGAGAGACTCTGCCGCTCACCGGATTGCATTCTATGAACTTCCATGAACATGGTGAGTCATCGTCTTCGTTCCATGAGCTGAGATAGGAAGATTGGTCGATAAGGTCTGCCTTGAAAACAATCAAGCCGAAGACATCATCATTGATTTGTATCGGTACACTATCACTTCCCATGCAACCTTCAAGAGAAACAGCTATAGAAACTAGCAAATATAACAACAAATGAGAATAACCCATCACTAGTGGGGTAGCCATTAACAAACCCAAACTCTCTCTACCTGGTTCTTGGCTATGGAAAGAACAAGAAATTAAAAATAAGCTATAATATCGAGATACTGTACTTAACAAGAAATCTAGTATGGGTGACTGTTAGGTTAAACTGTGCGTTCACGAGAAAGTGAGTCTGAGGTGAGATAGGGCAAGACATTTTTTTTTCCTTTTTTTACCCAAATGGAGTATATGTACACTATGTAGTGATTAAAATTTTGCTGCTATCACCTTGTCAAACATCCCGTGAACAAAGTGTGAAGCTAAAGAGGGAATGCAAGAAGTAATTTCCTCATACCAAGTAGTAAATTAAAATTTTGCTCAAGACCATAGGTCCAGCACGTTACAAGGGTCTCGTCATCTCGAGTCCTGACACATTCCCACCACACACCAAGTCTTTTGTATTTGTCTACAAGCTGTGTAGCATGTCTTTGCTGAGACCAAACTTGTCGTTTCTTAAAGCACCTTCTTCTCCTGTTTCAGATTTCAATAATGCATCAGCTGCATATGACACTGCTGTTCCAAGTTTCAGAACAGCTTTCAGTGTCCATATAAAAGATGCAACTAGTTGCTTCAACTATTTTGCTGCTGGAAATACGTAATTTGCCTCAAACTTGACACCATTAAGGTTTGTGGCTCTTTTGCAATGCTTTAGGCCCTCTTCTTTTTTCTTTTTTCTTTTTTTAATAGAACCTGCCCCCACCTCACATGTTAAATTTGAGTAAGGTTTTATTTTTAACTAA
>Ga0325404_1003607_pt1 | contig 16491 bp, 16 predicted proteins | sample PopdelMetagenome_18_FD_205664 | JGI IMG/M metagenome (GOLD analysis project Ga0325404, IMG submission 205664) | Populus deltoides microbial communities from Bellville, Georgia, United States - Xylem-Control-R1 | ecosystem: Host-associated > Plants > Phyllosphere > Stem > Wood/Secondary xylem... | reverse complement strand
TTTTTTTGGATTAATTAAATTAAAATTTATATTTAGTTGATGGAGCAACCTCCGAGCAGCCAGCCTCCTATGAAACAGCTCCCTAGATAGCCGTTGAAATTTGAAACACAGACACAATAATTGTAATGCCCTTTAACGATTCCCTTTGACCAAAACGCCCCTCCCATTTCAAATCCCAAAACCGCGATAACCCTCAATTTTCAAATCTCCATTCAATCTCCACCGTCCATCAACTTTCCCCCACCACTGACAAAACCCCAGTTTAAACTCCACTTAAAAATAGAATTCAATTCACTTCCAATTCAAATCCGAAAAAAGTAGAGAGAGAGAGAGAGAGAGAGAGAGAGAGAGAGAGAGATGCTTGCTTGAGAATCAAATAATTCCAGTTTTGTTTATAATTTGAAGCTGAGTCGAAATCTACAGATTCTGTTTTTCAGGTCATTCAACTCAATTACTGCTACTACTGAGCTTTCTTGTTCTTTATAAATCTCTCCTAATCACTAACGATCTCTGAATTTCTCGATTTTGCTCATAGGATGTTGAGAGATTTCAAGTTTCTTCGACGGAATGCGAAGAACAATGAAGAAATTGAGAATGTACCTGTTAACCCTAGAGATTCGTTAGCGAGTCAATCAAGTACTGACTCAACTAGGCCACCGTTGAATACAATTCAGGACCCAGCTCCCAACCCTAACCCTAGACATGATAAAACTCCAAACAAGCCCAAAGTTAGAAACTTTGAGCCTCTCCGCACACCAGATAAGGTTTCCAAGTATCGATTCGGGTGGGCTCAGAGAAATGAGTCCGGTGGCAGTAGTGTGATAAGTAATGAGTCGAGGGACGAGGTGAGGACTGATTTTAGGGATTTGAGCAAGGGAGGTGGTGGATTTGGGGCTGTAGGGCCTAATGTGACCCCAAGGGGGAATAAGAGGGCCAATTCAGAGAGTAATTCGACGCAAAGTACGCCCTCCAAGAGTGTTGTTTCAAAGCCGCCTGTGAATTCGGGGTTTAGGGGGAAAGGAGGGAGTTTTTCTGCATTGTATAGAGGTCTTCCGGTTTCGGCTGGTTTGGGGGGGACTACGGTTGTTAATAGTGTTGAAGTGCCTCATTTTGATCTTAAGGAGGATCCATCATTCTGGATGGAGCATAATGTACAGGTAGTTTGTGGGGTTCTTTTTTCAGGTTTAATTTTGAATAGTATTTAATATGTCTTGGTGTGGTTTAATAGATAATTTTGTAAAAGAGTAATGAGATGATTCTTTTTTTTTTATTTTTTTTTGTGAACAATGAGAAACATTTCAAAATGGGTGTCAATCTGTAGAAAGGTTTGAATTTTGGCGTGTTTTAGTATTTGAAGAAGTTTAATATTGAACAATGTTTCAAACGAATGAGTGCTTCTCTAGTAATGTTGATGCTAACGCTCTTTCTTGTTTGTTTTGCGGATGAGTGCTTTTCTAGTTGTGTTGATGCTTGATGAAATTATGTAGGTCCTTATACGTGTACGTCCTCTCAATAGCATGGAGAGGAGTATGCATGGTTACAACAGGTGCTTGAAGCAAGAAGGTGCTCAGAGCATCACTTGGATTGGTCAACCAGAAACTCGATTCACATTTGACCATGTAGCATGTGAAACAGTTGACCAGGTCTGGTTACATGGAAGAAAATAATTACTTTTACAATAAGCCATGCCTTTTATTTTGCAAGTAAACAATGTTTTAAACTTAAATTTGCAGGAAATGCTTTTCAGAATGGCTGGTCTTCCTATGGTAGAGAATTGCTTGTCTGGTTACAATAGCTGTATGTTTGCCTATGGCCAGGTAATTTTGGGAGTATATATTGCTTTTACAGATGGTTCTGCTTTGTGAAGTAGCTTCTACTAAGTTAAGCGTTCATGGTTTTATATAGGCATGGTATCATGGATAATAAAGCTTGAATGCTATCCTGTTTTCTGCTTCATTTGACTTATTGTCATCTTAGTGTAACTCATATAACCGGTACTGTTTTTTTGTTCTCATTGGTGCTGGATGTATACAAATGTCTTCATTATTTGATATCCTGTGTTGAGAACATGTACCTCACACACAGATACGTTTTCATGCAAGCTCATTGGCTGGGATAAGTATCAATATAATGGGATTCAGGGAGGTCTAGGATTTCTTACCCTTTGTGTCCCATGTTTTATATGGTATACATGGAGAGGGGATCATCACTTTGCTCTTTTCCTTAGAAGCAACTTAGAAACTATTACAAGGAACTTGCTTTTTTGAAATATTGATTGAAACACTCCTCACCAAGTGATGAGAGGATTGTGCTTCAGTAGGTGCTCTACTAAATACAAAACTCCAGACATCGAAGCTGAATGTTCCAGACTTCCAGTGTTCTTTGAAATATTGTGAATCAGAGAATTGTTTCCATGCAAGTAAAACAACCTGAAATCAATGATATACCTGACCTCCTGTCCTGCATAACTATAGTTTAAAATAATTTAATAACAGTGTGTTTGATAATGCAGACAGGAAGTGGGAAGACGTATACAATGCTTGGTGAAATTGATGGTCTAGAAGTGAAGCCTAGCCCGAATCGAGGAATGACACCGCGGATATTTGAATTCTTGTTTGCAAGGATACAAGCAGTAATTTCCATGCCCTACCATTTAGCTTTTCTTCTGTGCATATCATATAAATATATTTTAATACACACTCCAATTACGAAACAACCAGTGCGATTTTACAGCTTATCGCATTTTTATTCTTCATCTTTATCTTTGCAGGAAGAGGAAAGTCGCAAGGATGAAAGGCTAAAATACAATTGCAAGTGCTCATTCTTAGAGATTTACAACGAACAAATTACAGACCTCCTTGATCCCTCATCTACCAATTTGCTTGTAAGTTTGGTTCTTTTTCCAGTGAATTTGCTTTGGATCATTTTGAGATTAATTTTAAGTATGTCATTTCTCTGCTTGTAGTTGCGAGAGGATGTCAAGAAGGGTGTCTATGTAGAAAATCTTTCAGAATTTGAGGTTCAAACTGTGAGCGATATTTTGAAGCTTTTGACTCAGGTTACAATCCTTGTTTGTTATTTGTTCAAACTCTCTACCCTTGTTCTGCACACATGTTTTCTTTAATGTGATAGCTTGTTCCCTGTAGGGTTCCTTGAATAGGAAAGTTGCAGCAACAAATATGAACCGAGAGAGCAGCCGCTCACATAGTGTATTTACATGTGTAATTGAGAGCAGGTGGGAGAAGGATTCCACAACTAACCTAAGGTTTGCAAGACTAAACCTAGTTGATCTTGCTGGTTCAGAAAGGTGAGCACATTTCTTTCAAAGTTTGTTGAAAATATATTCTCGCTGCACTTGCTTAGTGTTATCATGTAACATGAATTACAGGCAGAAGAGTTCAGGAGCTGAGGGCGAGCGTTTGAAGGAAGCTGCAAACATTAATAAATCATTGTCCACATTGGGGTAATACGAGCTTTACCAAATTTGACGAGCACCTATCCATCATATTTTATTATTTTGATTGTTATGTTTACTGCTTCTGTCAACATAATTGGTGCTTTCTGTACACTGGTATTGCAGTCATGTAATTATGATTCTACTGGATGTGGTCCATGGGAGGGCAAGACATGTCCCTTATAGGGATTCAAGATTGACCTTCCTTCTTCAGGTCATTGCTGCCTCCATTTTCTGGTCTTACACTGTTGTTTATGTCTTCTACCCATGATAACATGCTTGTTTCTATCGGCAATGCAGGACTCACTTGGAGGAAACTCAAAAACAATGATCATTGCTAATGTTAGCCCTTCTATCTGGTTAGTTCATGCATATGTTACTGCTTGCTAGTATTTGATGTATTGGGCACCAACAGAGCTTATCATTTATCCATCTCTTACAGTCTTGCCTTATACAGCTGTGCAGCTGAAACGCTTAATACACTGAAATTTGCTCAGCGAGCAAAACTTATTCAAAACAATGTAAGTAAGCTTGTTTCCATGACAAACTTCTGTTTCTACGAGGAATCAACCAGTTTGACAAATTTATGGCTTTTTTCACGGTGTAGGCTGTGGTTAATGAAGATTCCAGTGGAGATGTCATTGCACTTCAGCATCAGATACGGCTTCTAAAGGTGTGATTCTGAATTTTACAATATTTCTTTATTAAGAAAGTTACCATCCACAATTTTTGTAACTGAAGATCCTGGATCATTTTTGTGATAGGAGGAGCTCTCTTTCCTAAAACGTCAGAATGTCTCCAGGTCATTGTCATTTGGTTCAACTGGAAAAGATACAATGCAAGAGCAAGATACAGCTTCCACGGAAATCATGCATGACATGGATCAACAGCATGCTGATGATTTGCGTGGAGTTGGAGGCAAAGGCATTGTTAGAATGTCTACTAAGCAGGTAACTAGGTGACTTTTCATTATGGTAATTTAATAATAATAATACTGTGTATCTGAATGGAATTGGGTTGCTGTATTTATGACACAGGATGAATATACATGTGAATGCTTTATGTTCCATTTGTTGTTTAATTAATTAACTATATCACCAGGCATCATTATGCCCTGCTCTTTGATTATTGTTAACAGTTTTCCATTGCATCCATGCTAAGTTTTTTTTAAATTCAGTAACTGAGATGCTATTCCTGAATTTCCTCTACATTAATAGTAAGATTCAGTGAAAATTTATTGTATTGAAAATGGTGCTGAAACAGTTGAAGTCGTTGGAGACAACTCTTGCTGGCGCTTTGAGAAGAGAGCAGATGGCAGAGACTTCCATCAAGAAACTTGAAGCTGAGATTGAGCAACTGAATCGTTTGGTAGTTCTTTACAAATGATGTAGAGGTGTTTCTTTGTCTTCTTAAAAAATGCAGCTCAATTATCTAATGCTAACTGCATCTCAGGTTCGTCAAAGAGAAGAAGATACCAGGAGCACTAAAATGATGCTCAGATTTCGAGAAGACAAGATTCAGAGAATGGAGTCACTGGTTGGTGGCTTGTTACCTCCTGACACTTATTTGCTGGAAGAGAACCAAGCACTCTCTGAAGAGATTCAGTTGATTCAAGCTAAAGTAGACAAAAATCCTGAAGTGACTCGCTTCGCATTGGAGAACATAAGGCTGTTGGACCAACTCAGAAGGTAATTTTTGTTGTTTATCAGAACATACTCTTAAAAAGATGCACCGATTTTTACTATTTATTCACTTTGGTGTTTATAGATTTCAAGAATTCTATGAAGAAGGGGAGAGGGAGATCCTCCTGGAAGAAGTATCTAAACTGCGAGAACAGGTTTTCATGGAGTTAGAAAATTCAAGCAAAATACATTTTTATTTTTGTTTATTTGTTTGTAACCCGAGTGATTATTAAAAATCATATGTTGCAGCTTCTTCAATTTCTTGACGGGAAATTTATGATGCAAAATCTTCCAAATGCAAATAGCCAACCTCAGGTTAGCCTGATTCACTACATTCTTCAGTCTTCCTACCCTTTCCTTGTCTCTGTAGGGCAACACTTTGTCCATGTTAAGTTGTCTTAAGCTCTTTATTTTCACAACATGATGATGTAAACTATTTTCTTTATTTTTTCCTTGTCAAAACAGGAAGCTATGCGCACCAACAAGGAAAATGATTCTCTGCATCTAGAGGTTGCTTTGCACTGTCTTGACATGAACTACACCTTTCTTCTTGAAATTCATCCATTTCTGTGACATTTACTTTTAATTGTTTCAGTTGAAGAACACCCTCAATGAATTAGACGAGTGCAGGCGTAATCTAAATTCTTGCTTAGAGGAAAACCAAAAATTAAGCAGGTCAGGAATTCTAACGCTGATTGTAGGTCTTCAAGAAGTCCTGTTTGAAATTCATTAAAATTTGTAATTGCACCCACCCAGAATCCATTAATTAATGCGGGCTATTTATCTCCATCTTTTGCAGGGAAATTAATGATTTACAGTATATGCTAGACAACCTCAAATCTGTAACCCATGACCGGGATGGTGACATTAAAACGTTAAAGGTACTTTGAGCCTTTAGAATTGCTACTCATATTTCCACTTACCATGCATGCTGGGAAAGGCACAATCCTATGGCCTTACTGGACGGATCACCGTGTTTCACCAGCAATTTCCAGCAGATGCATGTTTGCATAACTCTTGTCCTTCATTCTCACATATCCATCATTATCATGTGGCATGCAATTCCATCAAGTGTAATGATGACTGATAATAAACCTGATTTTCAGAATTTCTCAGGAGCTCCAACTTCTGAAACTGTCATGCTTGATGGAGTTCAGTGTAAGTTGGAAAGCATGGAAGCTGCTCCAGAAATGATGAAACATGCAGAAGATGTCTTGGATTTGCAGCTCGAACTTGATATATTGAAGATTATTCTCAAAGAAGAGAGATCTTCTCATGAAGAAATAAAAGAAAGGTCAATGTGCTCAACCAGAGATCTTGAACTGGCAAAAGTACAACTTAACTTTGTAACCAAACAATTTGAAGATGCCACTTGTGAACTGAAGGAGGTGAAGTTAGTTGTTGAAGCTCTTGAGTCCCAGCAAATACTAGCAATCAATGAGATTGAAGACCTGAGGAAAAGTAAGATTCACTATGCAAAGCTTTTGGGTGAAAAGGAGCTTCAAATGATGGTTCTGAAGGAGCAAATTTCTGAAAAGGAGTTAAGAGATCTCCCTTCCAAGCATTCAGGGGGCGAGGACTCAATTTTACAGAAGAAGTTGAAGAGGATGCAAGATTCTCTTGAGAAGGCCAGAAGATTGAATGTTTTATACCAAAATGATCATGCATTTCAGGCATCTAATGAAGAAGAAATGGACGAAGTTCGTCAGCAGGCTGAAGCTGAAACTGCCGAAGTTATTGTCTGCATGCAGGAAGAGCTTTCCATTCTTCAGAATCAGGTCCATGATTGCCACTTGAAAGAGATGGAGACTAAAAACATGGTGATGCTCTTGGAAACTGAATTGAAAGAGTTGCGGGAAAAGCTATATGTTTTAAATGAAGAAAACAGGGGGCTGAACGAAATGCTTGAGGGCAAAGATGGGGAACTGAAAAACTTATCTGAAGAATGGGAATTTCTAGCTTGTGAGGTTGAAGCAGTTCTTGCTGATGGACAAGAGGCAATCATGGATGCTGCTGATCAGGTTGACCTTATTTCTAGTTCCTTCCCTGAGAAGAGGATCTGGATCTCTGAACAAGTTGGCAGGTTGATTAGAACCATCTCTGAGAAGGAATTACTGATCGAAGAACTTGGAAAATGTCTAGAGGATGCTAACGATAAACAAAATGATGTGGAATGCATGCTTAATTCTCTGAGAGGGGCAGCACTGGTAATGAACGAAGCAAACCAGCAGGAGTGCAATGAAAAGGAGGAAGAAATTCTCTTCTTGAATTCTCAGGTGGCAGCAAAAACATCTACCATTGCAGAGCTGGAGAATAAAGTGAAGGTAGCAGAACTTCATGCCAGAAAGGCATCAGATTGTGCAACGGTTGCTTTTGTAGTTGTGAATAGATTATCAGAAGTGAATCTCAACAATCTCCATGAATTAGCGTATAAGAACGTGCAACTTAGTGAATCAGCGGCAATTAGCCAAAGGAAGGAAGCTCTTCTGAATGACCAAGCAACTGCTATCAAAGAAGCAGAGGAACAGATTCAGTTTTTGAAAATGAAAGTATCAGAGTTGAAGGAGACATGTGCTCAACTTCAACAGAGACTTTCTGAGGAGGAGAAACATGCACGTGCCATGGAAGAAAAGCTTGAAGAAATTGAAGAGAGCGACATTTTGAACACAACGGAGAAATTGGCTGAGCTGAAAACTGGTGTGTCCTCCATCAGGTCATACATGGCTACCCATGGAAAGTATGATCAGAGTCCTGAAATGAATGAAAGACAAAGAGATGGCACAATTAATAATGGTGGCAGTGGATGGGTAAGATAACTCCTGCTCTCTGGTTGACATATAACATTTTAATTTAATTTTATGTCATAGTAGCCTCTAATAGGTATTTGGTTTAGTAATTGCTATACCTTGATATTGTTGCAGACAGATGCTGGAGAGGGGTTGAGAATTGATGTCTCTGAGAGTTCTTCTACAATAGGAAAGAGATCATTGGGCACTTCATGTGGTAGGAAAGATGAGGGTCTCAGAACTCCCAAGGATGTCACCATTATTCTTCTCAAAGGGGAAATAGAGTTTGCTCTTGAAAGCTTGAAAGAGGTTAAAAGGGAGATGGCTAAATTACATGCCGAGAAAGAAGAAATCTGGATGTCTGAGAAACAGAGTCAGGAAAGCATGAAATGTTTCGCAACTCAGATACTCACGCTTCAAGAAGTTTTTAATAACTTTGAAACACAATTTGAAACGAAGATACAAACTGTTAATGATAAGCTACAAGCATTTGAACAAATCATCCAAGAAGCTGGGATTTGCTGGTGCCAAACCAAAGAGGTGACCTGCTAGATTTTCTACAGTATTCTCTCTGTTTTATTTTTCTGTAACTCATTACTGGCTTGGGATTCCTCAAGACAAGTATGTGGTATCTTTCTTAAAATTTGTATATTACGGACTCTCTCGTAAAATGAAAATCAAAATTGCCTGCAATGATAACCCAAACTAAATCATCCTGAGCAATTCATTTTTCGTCCCACTGTCTTTATTTTGGTTTCCCAGTTGTTTGCAGATAGATTATATTTACGGCATTTATTTATTTCACTCCCATATACTTCATCATTTTTTTCCAATAATTTTTTTATAGTTCCTTGAAATGGAGGTTGGTGACGCAAAGATAGTTGCAGTACAGAAAATGGCGGAGGCTTCTTGTATTTATGCCAAATTCGAAGAGGCCCAAGATACCATGAAAGAAGCTGATATAATGATCAATGAACTGATGATAGCTAATGAAGCAATGAAGCTTGATATGGAAAGGATGAAACAAATTGAAGTTAAATTAACCAGTGAAAGGGATATGCTTGACAATGAAGTTCAGAGCTTGCAATCCCTGAATGGACTCAAGGATCAACAATTTGAAGATCTTGAAATGCAGTTTCGCTCAGACTTAATGGAAACAAGGGATCTGGTTGTGCAGCTGGAGGGTGTCATTTCACAGGTCCAGATCTCTTTCGAAATTTTTTTGTCTATGTTGTGTGAGTTCCACAGCTTGAAGACACTGGTTTTAGACTCAGGAAAATTGGTGCGGTCATGGCTTGAAGATGTCTGGTCTGAGATAATAGTAAAGGATTCTGCTGTCTCAGTACTACATCTCTGTCACATGGGCATTTTGTTAGAAACAGTAACAGGTCTGAATGCAGAAAATGGTTTGCTTCAACACGGCTTGTCTGAATCAGACTCGCTTATAACTGATCTCAGAGAGCGTAATTCCAAAACAAGTAGAGAGCTTCAAACATGCAGAACCCTGAAGGGGAAACTGCTGGTTGACATCAAGAACAGTTTTGTTCGGATCTTGAGGAAAGAAGAGGAAACAGAGAGGTTTGGGCTTAAGTTAACGTCTTTTGAGAAAAAGATCTCTGATATACAGCTTCAAGAGGAGTTGATGTTACAGAGGTCCAATTACATGGGTTCTCAGCTTGCTGTTCTAATGAAGGAGTTGGACTCAACTAACACAAATGCTGTAGAATCCCTTTTCAATCAAGAGAAAATGCTGGAAGATGAAAAGGAACTTCGGAATTCTCAAACTGAGCTATTTATGATGGATTTGTGCTCAAAAGACATCGAGTCATTCATCTTAGCATCACAGCTTGAAGAGATGTGTCTCAGAGAAGTAGCAGCGGAGAGAGAGCACCTCAATTGTTGCTCTATCTTGGAGAATTTAAAGAATGAAGTAATTTTTTCCAAAATTGACACTGAGTTGAAGGAACATCTATTAGTGGCCAAGGAAGCAGATGTTGCTCTTCTGCAAAGAAAAGTTAAAGAGGCAAATAGGGAGGTGCAGGATCTATTATCAAGTCTGAAGGATGTTGCGTGTTCCAATGATAAGTTGAGAAGCGAACTTGGTGAAGTCATGACAACTAGGATGAGATTGTTAAGCCAGATTCAAGAACTTGAAGCCGAGTGTGATAAACTGCAAAAGAATTTGAAGAGTAAGGAATCAGATTTGGAAAAGTCTTCCAGTCACATTGATGTTATTAGCCAACAAAAGCAAGACTTGCAGAAGAGCATTTGCCAATTGGAAACAGCATCAAGCAAACTACAAACTGAGCTGGAATTGAAAGATTCAGAGCTCAGAAGATTGAATTGGTTGGAAGAGGAAAACAAGTCTCTAAAGGATGAGGTCTCAAATTTGAAGACTGAAAAGAGCTTGGTTCTACAAGACTTGGAGAAAAAGAAATCTAAAGTTGAATCATCTCTAAGCCAGGTTGATATGGAGAATGATAGGCTGCAGGACAAAATTCTCTCTTTGGAGAGTGTCATTGCCAGTCTACAGACTGATCTGGAGATGAAAAGTGCCGAGGTAAATGAACTCCAGAATTCTCAATCTGTTGCTAAAGCTGATATGTGCTTAAAAAACCAAGATTTGCAAACTTTTGTCTGCAAATTGAATGCATTGAAGGATGAGAACATTCTTTCGAGAAGTGAAATTAGGTCTCACAAGAAAGTTTTGCATGAAGTCCTCACCAAGTCAGCTTTGAACACAGCAAAGTATGTTGCATCAGTGGAAAGTGTACACTCAATCAGTCACAAGTTATTTAACGGAATGGAGAAAGAGTGCTATATGCTTGCAGAAAAAATGTTTCATGAGATTTGTGAAAATATAGAAGGGATGTCTGAGTTCATAAAAGAGATTGAATGCTTGGAAAGTTGCACTGCAGATCTGGTCTCTGACAACATGAGCCTCCAGGCTGAGCTATTGAGGAAGGATGATATTCTAAAAGGACTGTCATTTGATATGAGCCTGTTGCAGGAGTCAGCATCTAATACTAAGGATCAAAAGGATAAGCTGAAGGAAGTGATGGCTTCTATGGAGGCTCTAGAAGATGAGCTGGTTGTCAAATCAAGTGAGCTTGAACAGACTGTTGCTCATAGTCAGTTGCTTGAAGCTCAGCTCATGGAGAAGATAGATGCAGTGTCTAATCTTGAGTCTGATATTGCTAAGGGACACTTGACCCTAGAAAGTCTTTCTTGTGAAAATCTGGATCTGAGAGCCCATATTCAAGAAGCCTTGGCTGCAAAATGTTCTCTTGAGGAGGAGTTAACTGAGAAAAGGAGTTTGACAGAGAGCTTAGAGACAGAACTCTCACAAATGGGTGATGCTCTTGGAGAAATGAGTGATACAATTGAATCTTTAAGGAGTCATCTGAGTGAACTTACTAGCGAGAGAGATCAGCTCCAACTGAAGCTGCATAGTTTAGAAGATAAGCTACAAAGGACAGAGGCTTGGGCTGAAGAAATTGAAGCTATTGCAGAAGAGGCCCAACAGGTGCATTGAACTTTTATGTATATGCTAAATAATAATTATTTACACCTATTTTATGTTTCCTGATCTTGTGCTGTTAACTTGTTGACAGACTGCTGAATCCAGAAAGATCAATGCTGAAGAAAAAGAAGCAGAGGTAAAGCTACTTGAGAGATCTGTTGAAGAGCTAGAGTGCACCATTAATGTTCTTGAAAACAAGGTTAGTTTTCTAATCTATTATTGAGTTAAAGGAGTTTAAAATCTCAAAATCAGCATCTTATTTACTGCTTGTCAGGTTGATATTCTTAAAGGAGAAGCAGAACGACAAAGATTGCAGAGAGAAGAACTTGAAGACGAGCTTCATTCTGTGAAATATCAGATGCAGAATGTTGAAAATGTTGACTCTGGCATTAAAAGGTTTTTTTTTCTGTTATCAGATTCCTCTGTATGTTTGCTTTTTAGATACTACGATGTTTCAAATTGTCAAAACATGGTTGTCTTTTACCTGCAGGCATTTGGAAGAGAAGGAAAGAGGCCTAGAAGAAGCACTGAAGCATATACAGATCCTTGAAAGCAGTATATCTGACAAGGATGCAGAGGTAAAGCGCTATTATGCATCATTTTGGTACATTCTTACAAGTGTTTTAACGTTATTTGACCTGAGGTTTCAGCATTTGACATTCATTCTCTTACTGTTCAACAGATTTCACAGTTCAAGGCACATGTCACTGAGCTAAATTTGCATGCAGAAGCACAGGCTAGTGAGTATAAGAAGAAGGTAGGCCAGGGTTTGAAGTTTTTATATAGTTCTTTCTTCCTCTATTTCTTGAAGTTGTATTTTAAGAGATTCTGAAAACAGTTCAAGGCATTGGAAGCCATGGTTGAACAAGTAAAACCTGAGGGCCATATCTCCCATAGCATGAGCTCTTCATCAAACAAATCAGAGAAAAATGCTGCTAAGTCCAGGGGTTCCAGTTCCCCTTTCAAATGCATTGGTCTAGGCTTGGCACAACAAATAAAATCTGAGAAGGATGAGGACCTTGCATCTGCAAGGCTAAGGATCGAAGAGCTGGAATCCTTAGCAGTTAATCGACAGAAAGAGGTAGCCTTTTCTTTCCAAATGTAAATCCAACTCTATATCCATGCCAGATAATGGCTCATTTGATAAGCATGATCCTTTTGCAGATATTTGCCTTGAATGCCAGATTGGCTGCTGCTGAGAGCATGACCCATGATGTAATCCGAGATTTACTAGGAGTGAAACTGGATATGACAAATTATGTGGTAAATTTATGTGTTCCCACACTACTCTTTTGCTTAATCATGGTTGTTGGTAATTCGGACCTATAAAGAATTGAGACCATGCATCTCCTCTTTTTTTTTGTCATGTACATGATAATTTCTGATAATGTGCACTGAATAAACATTGGAGAAAAATGAAGCAAAAAGTAAAGAGAAAGGAGTAGTTTCCATGAATGTGTTTGTTCATGTACCTTTGTGTTAATGGCAGTCACTAGTAAATCCGAGATTTACTAGGAGTGAAACTGGATATGACAAATTATGTGGTAAATTTATGTGTTCCCACACTACTCTTTTGCTTAATCATGGTTGTTGGTAATTCGGACCTATAAAGAATTGAGACCATGCATCTCCTCTTTTTTTTTGTCATGTACATGATAATTTCTGATAATGTGCACTGAATAAACATTGGAGAAAAATGAAGCAAAAAGTAAAGAGAAAGGAGTAGTTTCCATGAATGTGTTTGTTCATGTACCTTTGTGTTAATGGCAGTCACTATTGGATGATAAACAAGTGCAGAAGATTGCAGAAAAAGCTCAGCTTGGTACCTTTGAGCCTCATGTAAAGGTATTCTTTGCTTTGGTAATTTACCTTGGAAACCCACATGTTTTCCCTTAATCATTTCCACTTTTCATACAGGATCAGGAAATTATCAAGCTTAAGCAGCAGCTCAATGGGTTTATTGAGGAGAGGCGAGGGTAGGCATCCTTTGCTTCAAAGCTCAAACCTGCCAATATTGGCTGGCACTCTGTACTTGAATCTTTAGCTATTTTATGTATTTTCTTTCACATTTTGTTTTCTAGTTGGCTAGAGGAAATTGATTGTAAACATGCTGAGCTGGTTGCTGCACAAGTAGCATTGGAAAAGCTTCATCAGCGGGATCAGTTACTCAAAACTGAGAATGAAATGTTGAAGGTAAAAACCTGAAGCCTGTGCCTTGCACTTTTCCTTTCCAGTGGATCAGTTGAGCTATTTCCCCCCGCCCCCTCTATTTTTTGTCTCGTGTCTTGTATTTACTTCCTATACTCTGTTCAGATGGAGAACGTAAATCATAAGAAGAAGGTGATGGAACTTGAGGGGGAGGTAAAGAAACTGTCTGGCCAGCAAAATATCCAGCAGCGTATACATCATCACGCAAAAATCAAGGCAAGATATTTTCTATAATCTGTTCTGTTTACATAGAAAATATGCTGAATTTCAGAGAATTTGGACCTGTTAACTTGTGCAAACATTTTTTATTCATCCAAAGTGGATCCGTGTTCTGGTGTAATAGGAAGAGAACAATTCGCTTAAAATTCACAATGAGGACCTGAGTGCTAAGCTGCGGCGAGCAGAGATCAACCTTTCACGTATCAAGGAAGAGCTTGCACATCATCGTGCTTCTGTTGGGAAAAGTCCATATATAGATTTTGAAGGGGAACAAAGGTTAATGAACAAACTTAAGGTTAGTGGAAGTAGAGAAACAAGTACTAATAATTTTTACATATCGTTAATATCGATGGCCTTTTCAACTGTTAATTGAATCCATACAGGAAACTGAGGATGACAAGGTGCAATTAGCACAAAAGTTATTGGGCTTGTGTACTAGCATTTTGAAGGTATGTGTGTATCCTTGATTAGCCACGTGGTTTTTATTTTCACTCAGAATCGAAGAGATAAATCTCTTTTGATGGAAAACTTCAGGCAGCTGGGATAACAAAACCTGTATCCAGTATAACCCCAACCATCGCTGAGGATGCTCTTGAGCAGCTGAAAAACAGAATCACTTCGCTGGAAAGAGAACTGCAAGATTTGACAGTCAAGGTAAGGAATAAAAAATCAAAATCCATAAATAACACTACTGTTTTTTCTCTCTTTCTACATTATGGATTTCTGCGTCTAAACAAGTTCTTAGCAGGGTCAACCAAACAACCCTAAAAGATGATCTCCCATACACTAACATAGTTCCAAACTCTGCAGGCCAAGATTACCAATGAAAGGATACGATTGTCTGAGCTAAGGCCCCAAACTTCACCAATAAACTCAAGGACAGATGACAACCATCAAACTCCAAGAAGGGGCCAAGTTCCATTTTTTTCTGCCTTGGACCGATAGCATTAAAGATTTTCCCGCATGACAGTTATACAGCACTACAAGCCAAGCTCATGCGTGTGTTTTTGCCTGTTATGTTGGTGCCTGTACATATCGATTTTTTTGTTAAGCCTGTATAATCTATTCTTTTGCTGTAAAATTTAAAATGCAGAGAAGGCAAGTCTCAAAAAATCTGCCTCGTCTTTCACTACCTGGCCCATCTTAACAGAACGATTAGGATCTTTTATTCAATTAAACAACACATGCATCCAATTTTATTTAATTTATTTTTTACTTTTTGTTACTATTATTACCATCGCATATCCACCACGGGCAGTCATGGCAACTTCTCATTAGTTATGCTTTTGTTCCTGGGAACAGTTGTTAAGGATAATCTTGATAATTACGGTAATCAACCATCTCTGTAATCTATCTGTCCCTTTGCATTGTAAAAAATGAAGATAAAATAATCAATGAAAGCTGGTTAAATTAGGCCAGATGCACCCTAGCATCTTTATACATCACGGAGCTCATTTTATTTTATTTTAAAAAATAGAAAATAATATGTTTTTCATAAGCAAATCATGGCTGTTAGAATGTGTTAAATTGGGTTCACACCATAGCTACGAAGGACCTACTTTGGGCTGATTGTATGGGAACATGGGCTCCTGTGATAGGTGATTTTTGTCCTGCAGGACGTAATGCAAGACAGAGCCTTCCTGCAGTCTGCTAGCCAATTCTGACCCTAGACAAGGAACAAAATAATTTCAAGGCGGCTAATTATTAATTGTATTCTGTTTTTTTAATTAATTAAATTATATTACTTTTAACCATTTTTGTTCCAGTTGTCTCTAGGGTTTTTTTTGGCTCCTTTCAGATAAAAAATAAACCAGTAATTAAATTCCTCCCTCCTTTTATTCTTTTTCCAAAAGCAACCTCAAATTTCCCATCGTCAAAGCATCCAATTCTTGAAGGTAAAACCCCTTCATTTCTATTGCTTGTATCTCTATAAATATCATTCTCTTATAATGTCAAATTGTGTTTGTAGAATTTCATTCAGAAATTAAATAATGAGCAGTGCAACTTTCAGTTCTACCTGCTTCTTGAAGGTTAGAATTCATCTTTTCTACTAGAAAGTTTGAATCTTTAATAGAAATAGAGGCGTTTGCTTGTTGAAAATTAGTAAAGACTGTGACTTTTTATTTCGAGCTATTTTTTTTTTAATGAATTCAGGGTAGTGAAGTGAAAGTTTCAAGCTTGAAGAGTAAAAATGGAAATTGCAAGCTACATGTTGGTGGGTCAACTTCTTTGTCCACAAAAAGATTGCAGATTTCAAATGCTAAGCAGGAGAAGGAAGTTCGTGTTGCTCTTCTTGGTGCCAGTGGCTATACTGGTGCAGAGGTTTGTGGGTTTTGTTGCTTTTGTGGGCACTGTTATTCAATTATTGAGAGAGGAGTGAAGTTACTATTTTTTGGTGGCAGATTATTAGACTTCTTGCAAACCATCCATACTTTGGTATTACTGTGATGACTGCTGATAGAAATGCTGGGAAGTCGATGGATTCTGTATTTCCTCATTTAATCACACAAAAGGTATCATCATATACTATTGAGTATTAGGTAAGGTTTTGATTGGATTTTTATCAATGTTTACGTATTAGTTGAGTAAGGTGTTCCTGTGTAGCTCTCTTTATGGTGA
>Ga0325404_1003606_pt1 | contig 16491 bp, 12 predicted proteins | sample PopdelMetagenome_18_FD_205664 | JGI IMG/M metagenome (GOLD analysis project Ga0325404, IMG submission 205664) | Populus deltoides microbial communities from Bellville, Georgia, United States - Xylem-Control-R1 | ecosystem: Host-associated > Plants > Phyllosphere > Stem > Wood/Secondary xylem... | reverse complement strand
AAAGTCACAGAGAATAATGATAAACGGAGCCAAGCAAAGCAAATTGAAGTTTTGTTTTCGCTAAGAATGGCAAACTCAAATTTTGATCCTCCTTGTAGGGCGGCGAGCAGAAGTATTACCGGATTGGAGCCGGCCGTTGCCCTGTCAATTTTTTTCTTCACATGAAAAAAAAAAAATGCTAACATGATGCAATGTTCTTAAAAAAAAAAAGTAAAAAAGAAATCAAGATTTTGTATTTAATACTTTTGGTTAACTTAGATAATAAGAATAAAAAATTACGACTACAAAAAAAAATGATAAAAAAATTAAAGAAGTAAAAAAGAAAAAAAAAACCTTGAATCAAAACCGTTCGAGTTAGCTTATCAAATCCATGACCTGATCACGCCGTCGAGAGCATGTTAAAAAAAAGTATAATGTCATTTATCAAATAACCCAATACTCAATGATGAAATTGAAAAAAAAAATTTAATTAAAAAAACAAAAAAATATAAGTCAACACAGGTTAATCCGCTAACCTTACGACCATAGACGTAGAATTGTTAATGATAGATAAATATTTCTTACAAATATATTAATGTAGGATAAATATCTCTAACACAAATATTAATGAGGAATAAATATATCTTACACATGTATTAATTTGAGATAAATATCAATGACATAAATATTGATAAGGAATAAATATCTCTTACACGTGTATTAATATGATGGAAATATGGTAAATCATGAGAGATTTTTGCACACTTAAAGGTGTAGTAGAAGTAGGATCCAAGCTAAGAATGGCTTAGGTCAGCGAAAAAAATCTTGAAAAGCTTGCGCAGGGTCCTAAAAATCAGGCTCGAGGGGTTGGGTCCGGGTCATGCGGTTGAACCCGAGAGGGACCTAAACGGGCCTGGATGCGCTGGTTTGGTAGCTTATGGGCCCAAACATGTCGTCTAGGCCCGCAACACCCATGCTTGGGTGTTAGGCTCGAGATAAGCCCCGACCCCATGGGTGGCTGGGCCCATAGCTTTTTGGGCCTATTAAATTTGGTTTGAGCCAACAAATATTTTTTGGGAAATATTAAGAAATTTGGATCCATAAATAGCCTCTCAATTCTTTGTGGTATTTTTATCGCAAAGACTTAAGAAATATACATATTTTCTTTAATGGAGTCCTTTATTTTTCTCTGTTTGAGAGAAATAAGGAATATCTCAAGACACTTCGCCAGAGTATTTACTTGTAAAGTACCATCACAAGTGAAAGAATGCTCAATCCAACTGGAAAAACATCTAGAGAAACACTTTAATTTCATCCTTAAGGATTTGCAAAAGGTCATGACATATGTCACCAATCCGACAAAAAATCATGAAGACCTCCCACTATATAAGAACTTCCCTTCATTCCATTTCATTTCACATTTGAAGCTCCACTTTCTAAAACTTCTCTTTAACTTATTTTGCTAAGGTGTTCTGACGTGTGAAATGTGTTCTTGGTGGAGAGTAATCGCGTAAAGTGTAAGACCTAAAGTCAGCCCAACCCAACCCTAAGTCAGCCCAAACCCAACTTAAGTTAACTTAGGCATATAAGGAAAAGTTGTAAAGGGATTATTTTTCTCTTTTCTAATTCTTATGGCCATTATAACCCCCTCCCCATCAAACCAAGGATTTCAGTTTATGATCTTGAGTTTTTTGAGTTCAAGAAAGGTTGAAGTAGCAAGTAAGTGATTCTCTCTCTCATATTACTTTCGATTATGATTTTTTTATGGAAAGATTAAAGAAGAGATTAGGTTTTATAAGGATTTGAAGTTTATTATTTTAAGATTAATTCATGATTATTAAAGGTTTAATGTTAAGTGATTAATTTTGAGTATGTTATTAAAAATAAGGATTTATGAGTTGATTTGTTTAAATTGATTTTTTTATGGGTTAAGAAATCCATTTCAATCTTGCTGGAAAATCTGGATAGAATGGTCTTGAGGTTGAAGATGGCAAAATTTTATTTTGGTCCTTAATTTATGAAAATTACAGTTTAGTCTCTAAATTTTAAAAAATTATAATTTGACCCCTGATATGTTTTTTGAGGTTAAGGATGATTAATCTCAGTTTGATAATTGATTTGGAATATTTTCAGTTTGGTCCCTTAATTTTAGGGATTTAAATTTTAGTCCCTGAACTTTTAAAAAATTACAATTTGGTCCCTGGTTTGTTCTAGACAGAATTGTGGATGGTTTATAGGTGAAATTTCAATACGGTTATGTATATACAGTTTGGTCCAGTTTTGGTAAAATTATGTTTTGGTCCCTGTTTTGGAAAATTATCATTTTAGTCCCTAAACCTAGTTTTCTTTCATGCATTGGAATATTTTATTTGAGTTGTATTGAGTATATTTCATATATTTGTTGTAGGTTCTCCTAACGATCCTCAATAGGTTTTTCGGATCTTTCATCTGATATTATTTTCTATCTATATTTTTCCAGGTGAATAAGATAATCTTTAATATGCATATAATATAAATAAATATGTATGTTGATTATACGATGAGTACAACTAGTTAATTTCTTGAATATTTACATATGTTGCTTTATTTCCCGAGTACTTATTTATTCTTGAATTTGCACTCGCAATCTGTCTAACTAAATTCTATTTGATATGATATACGTTTCTTTGATGATTCTGTGGATATCTATTATGCCTTAATATAGGATTTGTCAGTAACTCCATGCTAACGGAGAGTAGTTAGCCTATGTACAAATAGTGTTCTATATACCTAGCTGGTAAGAGAGATATTAGTCTGTGACGACTGATCATCCCACAATGGTTACCTTCGGGTGTCATCTGATCTCTGACATGACTTTATGATAATATGTTTAGTATGTATGTATATATATATATATATATATATATATATATATATATATATGTATATTAAGATAAATCGACTTGAAAACTATTAATATCTAAAATGTATATTAGATGTTATTCCCTCACTGAGTTGGTTGAACTCGCCCCTCATTTTTAATATTATTTCAGGTTCTTAGTTTCTGATAGCAGGTGAACTTTGTTGAGTGTTCCTGCTTCTTCAGTTTTGGTCGGTATGCCTTGCTTGTTTTGCGAGGCTTTCTTAACTTTGTTTTGATTCGATGTCTTAGCCGCTCCACTGTTACCTTGTTTTAATCAAGTTTGGATTTTAACAATGTATTGAGTATTATAAATTATTGTTTTTGTTTTAATTACTGATGAGAAGTTTTGAACTATCTTTTGGTTTCATCAGTTTTGAATAATATAATATTTCTGAAGATTATAAAATGCTGCGTATTTTTGAATAACTTGTTCTTTTGATATGTCCGTTCTAAGGCTTAGCGTAGGTGGGGTGTCCTTTTGACACCGCTCCTACGTTGCCGGTCATGGACCCGGGATTCGGGTCGTGACATGTGTAGCCTTTGTGTAAAGTATGGTATGGTAACATAGCGTGGAATGAAGTTTAGAGGGGTTCATCTTGAGGTAATCTACTTATACGTAACATTTTTCATAAAAATAGATCTAAAGAAAGGGAAATAGGTAGCCTCTAATTGTGGTTCTATATTTAGACTAGGACCACCATAAACTAAAGGTTCTAATAAGGGGTTGGGAATGATTAAAAACATGCCAAAGACTAGGGAGATGGCGCCTATCCATTAGGGAATTTTATATTACTTAGGGCTTCTGAGAATATAAAAGAAAGTAACTTGACTACTGAACAAATAGTCGAGGCTAACAACAAACAGAGAGAGGGGTATTTGGGCATAATCCCCGACGAGTCGGAGAGGATTGGCAAATAAACTATGAGTTCCCATCAAGGTCTATATGAGATCATTACACCTTACTTCATGTTTGACCTGAAATTCCACTTTTTAAAACTTCTCTTTAAGCTATTTTGCTAAGGTGTTTTGACATGTGAAGTGTGTTCTTGGTGGAGAGTAATCGCGTAGAGTGTTTGGCCTTTGTGTTAAGCATGGTAACTTGGCCTGGAATGGAGTTTAAAGGGATTTGTCTTGAGGTAACCTACTTATACTTAACATTTTTCATAGAAATAGATCCAAGGATAGGGAAATAGGTAGCCTCTAGTTATGATTGTATATTTAGACTAGGACCTCCAGAAACTAGGGGTTCTAATAGGGAGTTGGAATGATTAAAAGCATGCCAATGACTAGGGAGCTGGCGTCTATTTATTGGAAAACTGTATATTACTTCGGGCTTCTGAGGACACAAAAGAAAGTAACTTGACCACTGAACAAATAGTTAGGGCTAACAACAAACAGAGGGGGGTATTTGGCCATAATCCCCCACGAGTCGGAGAGGATTAGCAAACAAACTAGGAGTTCCTATCAAGGTCTATATGAGATCACTGCACCCTACTTCATGTTTGATCTAAGATATATCTTCCCTCAATAAAGGTTCGTAAGGGATCTATTATTCCATTACAACATTAGTGTTAACCAGCTACATCCTAATGGATGGGTTTTACTAAAGGCTTTTGAGGAGTATTTTGTAATGATAGGGTTAGAGCCATCCAAAAAAATATTTAGGAACTATTACACCCTAAATGGTTGCCCTCAAGGTGGCCATAATGTTCGTTAGCTCTTCACCTTCTCTAGTTGACCTAAAAGCTCTATGAAAAACATACTAGAGGGTAAGACCACCCATGTGAAGGGTGGCATGGGAGATGGCTAATAATAAGGCATACTAGAAAGGTTCTCTAGGGTAGAGATTAGAGGTATAAGGTTGTCCCTCTTTCTGACAAATTTCTGAGGCAGATACTAATATAAGACCGAGTCTAAGTAGCTTTGACAAGGATGTGTACGTGAACATGGAGAGATCTTTATTTCACTACAACTGAATCCAATGGTGAGATCTTCCTTTCACTATAACTTGAATCTAATAGTAAGGGGTAATACCTGAAGAGTAGGAAGGGTTTGTAAGATTTCATACTTGGTGTGTAATTCAATATATTTATCGTGTTTTAACTTTATTTTGAGGAAGATCTATCTTTGAAGGAAGAGTTCTAGAAAGATATTAGGGCAGAGGAGGTTAAGGCTAGAGAGGAAAGTGTAGAGGTTGAGGAGGCATTTAACTCATAGATTGCAAAGATAAAAGAGGTTTATCAAGAGATGGACAATAATTCTACTGATGAGCTTATGTCTGAGCCTACCACCAATGAAAAAAGTTAATCCTCGGTTTTCAAAGGGAAGAGAGAAAACATTCCCCCTGATATTTGAATTGAAGCTACTATAAGAGCTAAAAAGAGAAGAGTGCCCTCAGAACAAGGGCCTCATGATGTTATTGGGAATATAACACCTATTTTTATGACTGTTGTAACCCATTTTTGGGTCCCACACAAAAATAAAAATAAATATATAAATATATAGTTGGAAGAAATTAGAAAAAATAATGGGAGGTTGGAGCGCTCAGAAAAGGATCAGAAAAATTGATTAAGGAGGTTCAAAAATACAAGGATTGAAATTTTTACAGTATATACTTGAATGATGAGAGCCTTGTGGGAAAATAAAATTTAATTTGAAGAGAAAAGTCCAAAATTGGATGTTTATGGACTTAATTGGATTTTATTGAAGGTTTAATTGAATTTATAAAGGGTTTGATTGCAAGAAAAATTGATTTTTAAGTCAATTTGAGCTTTAATTGGAAGAAATTAAAGTTCTGGGGTCAAATTATAATTTTTGAGAGATGATTTGGTTAAATCAGGGGCTTAATTGCATAAATATTGAAGTTTAATGGCCAATTAGGGACTTAATTAAGAAAATCCGAAACCAAGGACCAAATTGGAAAAGGCGCGTAAATATAGGGGCTGTAATTAACAAAATCAGGGGCCAAATTGAAGAAATTAAAAGTTTATTGATCAATTGAGGATCAAATTGCATAAATCAGAGGCCAAGGATCAAAGTGGAAAACGCGGCCAACTATAGGGGCGGATACCGAAATTTGCAGGGATGCAATTGAATTAATTCTTAAAATCAAAATTACATTGTGAGGACTTAAAAAAACAAAGGATAAGTTAAAGACTAATTCGAAAAAAGATACTGGCGCCACCTATAAATGAAACCGCGCATCTTTCATAAAACAGCGCCGTTTCATGTTAAAAAAAAAATGCAGAACAGTGTCGTGTTGAACGACACTGTTTCCTTTTCTCCTTCCCCTGGAGGTGCAGCAGGGGAAGGCAATTTTTCTTCTTTCCTTATTGAACCCGACACGCCACATGCCTGCCAAAGCCGCCCCTCATACGCTCTCATGATGAAACCAAGGAAGCCGCGCCCTGTCAGCCCCACCCATTGGCTAGCCAACCCGGTGCTGTGGCAGGGCAGCAAAGCCATGCTCCCCAGGTGCTGCTATAGGGTGGCAATAGGGACGCCACCGCTCCCTTTTGCCCTATAAATACTCCACCATAACGCCAGCACGCGAGAGGAGGAGAGAGGGAAAAAAAAGGGGAGAGGCAGAGAGAATTAACAAAAGAGAAAAGAGGGGGGATGGAGAGAAGTTTGAACGAGAGAAGAGAGAACAGAGAGAAAGGAAGGAAAGAATACAGAGAAGTTTGAAACGAGAGGTACTGTGAGAGTGTAGAGAAGAGAGAAACCGAAAGAAACAAGGAGAAGAAGTAACACAGAAGCAGCAGAGAAAAGGAAGAGCGACCACAGCCGGCTGCCGCGACACCAACGCCACCAGGAGCACAAAAACAGCAGCACTGCCCACGACATCGTCGTTCTTTTTCAGCTCACCATCTTCTTCCCCCGTTGCAGCACCATTGAAGAAAAGGCAGCAACCTGCGCCTCTGCACGGGGAAGAAGAAGAAGAAAACAGCCGCTGTCATCAGCCACTGCTACCTTCTTAACCACCGTGAGGAATCGTCGGCTTTCTCTCCACCGCCCCCAGCATCATCTCCAGCTGCCACCGCCCTCCCAGTAGACAACAGCACCGTGAGAAGCAGAAGGAGAAAAGGGAAACAGAGGAGAACAGAGCTGAAGAAAAACGCAGAGAAGAAAAGGAAGAAAGGCCGACCACCGCTCAAGCCACTCCTCAGGCCGCCACCACCAGCACCTCCACGAATCCGCTGCAGAGAAGGAAGAACATTGTTGACAGAGGGAACAAAGGAAACCAAGAGAAGAAGCAACGCCTCTGCAAAGGGGAAGAAGAAGAGGAAACATCTGCTGTCATCGAGCTTCCCAGCCACTGCCACCGTCAGAACCACCGTGAGCCCTCGTCGGCTGCCTCTCCACCGCCACCAGCATCACTGTGAGTGTTCGCCATTGCACTTCGCCCCTTTCGGTTCCACGTCCAAGTATGCGTTTTACGTCTCTGTGCATGTGATTTCCTTTGGCATTTTCATTGTTCAAGTGAATTATAATTCACTTGAACAGTACTATTTGCATATATTACTGAGCATGCACGCGTGAGCCGTGCCTTTTATTTTCCCAGGCGGGTCACTGGTTTGGGCTAGTGACCCGGTTAGGCCTGCTGGATCCAGCCCAGCCACATAGGCTGTATTGGGTACAGCCCAAAAAAAATTATTAAAAAATGAAAATTCTTCAAAAATTATTTCAAAGAATATGTGATTTTCTGCAATTTTGTTATTGCATTTTGATCAATATCGGTTTGTATTTTTATACTGTAAAGATACAAATCCGGTATTTAAATACCCGGTTTTTGTTAAGTCATCAAATTGTTTTTAATAAAAAATATTTTATTTTCATGCATACGGCCTAGTCTCTCCAAAGATAGAGAAAAAAAATCATCACATCATATTTTCATACAACAGAGAAAAATTTCAAAAAATATATATGTATTAGCATGCATTTTGGCTCTAATAACCAGTTTATTAAAGCCACGAGAACTAGGCCAATATTTTAAAAATTCTAAAAAAATTTATTTTGTTTTCTTTTAATATCTGGAGTGACGACCTTATACGTAAGGCGTATTCCGGATATTAAATTCTTACGTTGACGTTAGAATTACCCAATAAGATAAGGATTTCCTTACCGAGGAGGACTTTTCTTAAACCATACCAACAACTAGGAAACACAACGAGACCTCAGATTTTATCAGACAAATAAACAATGCAGCTTACCTTAGGTAGGGCGTATTTGGGGTGCTAATACCTTCCCTTTACGCAACCAGTCCCCGTACCTGATCTCTGAGACCAGTCAGGGTTCCTAGTGACCAAAATACTAGGTGGCGACTCCCATTCCATTTTCTACCAATAAAAGACTAGATTTTCTTGTCCCCCCTATATTTGCCAAATAAAGATAGATAAGTAGGGACACACATTACATTAGATTGAAGTGGAATTCTCGCCGCGACGCCGCACGACGTGCGACAATGACCGTGTCTCCACCTACGACTATACTTAGCCAGTGACCACTATCATCAGGGCTCCCGTCAAAAGCTTCACACCCCAGGCTAGATTGTATGATCTTAAGGCAAGCTCTTTTTATGTTAGGCCAAGGATTGGTTTTGCGGATCCTCTTGCACTACCCTTGTATGAGAAAGAGAGGAATGTCTTGCAGTATTTTATTAGAGCGAAAGATATCATCTTGGGGGTTGATAGCTTGGTGATTGTGGACATAATAGAAAAAACTCTTGGATCACCTTCTCAGATGTCAAGCAATTGTATGATCGAAGTTTTGCTCGTCATTTTGGTCTAACTAAACAACTTCTTCTTTATGTGATAATTTTCTTAGTAGACACATTTAGATTTGTCATTGTTTTCTTACTAACATCTCTTTGTTTTGTTTTAGGGTTTTCTTATGAATGTTTGTTCTTAAAGGCGTTGGATTGCCAAAAGGAACCAAATAAGGATGATTTTGGCTTAGTTAAAGGAAAACTAAAAAAAGACTTAAGACCTTAGAGAGGAAAAGATGTAGTTGAAGGCTTAGTTAAGAGAGATTAAGGAGGCTTATGATATCTATATTCGCAATACCCAAGAAGCCTATATGATAGGCAGAGGATAGAGATCAACAAGCATCCAAGCCAAGTCCCATCCTATAAAAGGTTTGTTTGGTAGAGGATGAGTCATCCTCCCTTATACAATCCTATAAGGCTTCAAAGGCAAAAATGACAGCTTTAAAGATAAAACTAGTGTCAACAAAGAGGGCCTCTCGAGAAGAGTATGCTTGGTGAAAAGCACCGAACTCATGTAATAAGTTCTTTACAATATTTAAAGGATCTCAAGCTTTAGATATGTATATTGTCGATAAGGTATTTATGGTTATATCCAACATCCATTTTTATCATCTGTCAACGGGGATAACAGTGGACTTCTTAATTGTATTTGACCCTTACCCTATTTTTTATTTTGCCAATATTTACCTGGGTCGAGCAGTTATTGCTGCTTGTGATGAGTACTTGGCAGATGAGTTTGGGGATTGATGGTAGACATAGCCTTAGTGAGGAGTAGTAGTCTCTAGTGGGGAATGATAGTCTTCTTAAGAATTATCCCTAGTCTTATAGGGGTTTTTGTTTATATTAAGTACTTTCATTTTTATTGTTAGGTTTGTATCAAATACATTGATTTTATGAATGTATTAATATATGTCATCTAACTTTATCTCGCTAAGTATGTTTAATCTTTCTTTATACTTGTTTTTAATGATTTAGATTTATAAAAGTCCAAAGCCCCATATATACCTAAGGTATAAAGCCTTTCAAAGTAAGGGAGTTAATGTCCTCTATCAAGCAACCCTTTTATTTAAGATAATAGAACTACCAAATCTTGGTGGAACTCGTATTTAGAACAACTTTAATGCTCAAGACTGGACTTGGGTCATACATAGAAAATCAAGGGTGGCTAGCAAACAATCTTAGCCCAATAGGTGTCGGGCATGTATAGAACTTGGGCATGTAAAGTAATAAGCCATGTTAGAGAAAACTTATAGTTAAATTTATTATCCTCTTAACTGAAACCTAGAGGAGACTCTTGGTTGCAATTAATACTTAAAGTAGTCTGGCAATAATGTGAAGCACGAGAGTCCCTTAGAGAGTTTTATCTATTTGAGGTTGTACTATCAAATGGGAGGCATGTGGCCTCCCTAGTGATAGCGTGAGACCTGGAAGCCCCACTTAAGAGTTGTATCGATCCTAGATTGCACTAGCGAGTGAGAGGCTCGTGGCCCTCATGGCAATATCATTAGACCTAGAAGCCCCACTGGAAAGTTATGCAAATCCTAGATCGTACTGACATGTGAGAGGCTTGTAGCCTCCCTAACTATAGCATGAGACCTAAAAGCTCCACTTGAAGGATGAATAATAATGATAATGATATATTTTATTTATGAAAAAAAATTACATATCTATCCACTATGATATGTTTTAAGATGATGTGAATGCTAAGTGTGAAGGAGTTCTTCCTTTTCATATCTTAGAGGTGGTAGGTGTTTGTTTTTACTATCATGATCACTTTAAAAAGGTCATCCTATTTTTAGGTTAGTTTACCCTAACTCTACATATTGCTTGTCATTTCTAAATTTTTTAGTATCAAGTCTCTAAATTTAAACGTTATGTTTTTAACCTTAGCGTTGTGGTGCCGAATAGTTTTATGTCGATAGGTTCTGCTCATCACTACCACGGTCATCAGGATTTTTCTAGTAGGTCTAGGTTGGTCCCAAGTCCTTGCTCATTTTTTTTTAAGGATAATGGGTGACTTTTGGTCACGGAAACCCAGTTTCAGCTAGTATTGTGGCCTTAGTGGCATATGTGATAAAGAATGGAGTTTTCCTAATGGATGTTTTTTTAGTCATTTTGTAGGCCCATAAAATCTTCTTATGTTTTTTCCCACATTAACTTGGCTTTTTCATCTTAATTTTTAGCCCATTGAGTTAGACTTTGTTAGTGAGCTTGGCTTGACCATTGATTTGGGGATGTGACACTAAATAAAACTTTTGAACAATATGGAGTCTCTAACATTGCTATTTCATTTCATGGTTGTCAAATTGCATCTTATTATTGGTTATCAAGACTTTGGGAAGTCCAAATTGACATATAATATTCTTCCGGATGAAAAAGATCACTTTATTGGCGATTATGTTTGCCAAGGCCTCAACCTCTATTCATTTGATGAAGTAGTCAACAAGTACTAAGAAAAATTGTTTGTTACCTGTGATCTTAGAAAAAAAAAACCCAAAATATGAATCCCTCATTAAGAGAAAGGCCAAGAGAAGACTATAATTGTCATCTCTGCAAAAGGCTAGCAAGAGACTGAGGTAAATCTTTGGTATTTGTCACATCTTCTAGTCAAGTTTATGGCATCACAAAGCATAATCGATAAGTAGAAACCTGCTCGGGTGGCAAGAGCTTTGCGACCCCCATGAAGGTTATATATCATTTTATTGATCTCTATTAAAACATATATGCTTTCTTTAGGGATAGACACTTAATGAGTGGAATTGAGATGGACCTTTGGTATAGGACATCATTATCAAAAGGTATCTTCTCGGTGAGCAGGTAATGTCTTATAGGTGTTAATCAATCCTTACCGCTAGCAATTAGGGCAATCACTAGTTTCTCTTCCCCTATACTTGGCTTCTCTAAAGTTTCAGTCCACATGTCTATAGGGGAGCTGTTCTAAATCGAAGCTTGCAAGTTTGGATAAAAGGTATGCCTGATTATTATCTTCCCTTATTAATGATGATGTATAGAGGAGTGGAAAGCCTTTTAAGATATACCGAACATTCATGAGCTAGTCCTTTCTTATGATTTCTTAAGTTTGGGTTCCTATTAAGGGAATGATTCCACTTGGAAGATCCTTCCAGATGACTCTTCTTGTTATAAAAATAGGGGGGTCTATGCCACAACACACTTGTCTCTTCCACCCGTATATAATTCTTCATAACTTGCTTCATCTAAAACAAGCTTCTGTCTAGCAAGGCATAAAGCTTTCGTCATAAAGCACATTTTCTTACCTCACTTATTAAGGTCACGGGCTCAAACAACTCTTTCACCTTAAGCATCTCCTCATTGAATCTCTTCGAATATGTCATGTAAACTCATTCTCTCATTAGGCAATCCTAAAGAGCTTCATAAAGCTTCACTTAATGAGTATACTAATACTAAAACACCATATTAGTTTGGCATATAAATCATTGAAACCTCCAATAGAGCTTGTCTACAAATTATTAAATCAGGCACGTGTGGATCCACGAAAAGTTATATGAATGATCTTGCAAATTATATTACAGCTCTCAGTTAAGGTTTTCTAGAGAGAGAAGCTCCCGACTGTAAGTAAGAGATACTGTTGTGCCCGGCTGAGCGTTTTCTCATCTCACTGTACAGTGCTTCTTCTCTAGTTCTCGTCTTACCACGAAGCCTCTCTTCTGTCAATAATGACTAAATCAAAGGCTAAAACATCGTCTTTTAAGACTACCCAAGGTGATTTCAGCCTTCAGGTCCCCTGTCACGGGTCAGCTCTTCGACTGACTAGGGCTTTGTCTCGTAGTCGCTCACCGATTCACCATGGTGTCACCTCGCCCTCTTCTACGCCTAGAAGGAAGGCGGTTCTGGCCGATTTTGTTTCACCCTCCGGTGCTGCTAGGGTTTCAGCACAGCGCAAGACCAAACCCACGCAGAGGAACTCCAACTCCTCCGTCTCTTCTAGCGCTTACACTGAAGGTTCTTCTAAGAATCCCCGAACTCATCTTGCTTCAAAGGAGTGTTTAGTTGGGTTTCATCAGGGCTCTCCTCATTCGGGTCCAGGCAACCCGACCCGAGGTTCCTCTCCTGTTCTCTCTTCTCAACAATCTTCGGGTTAAGATTGCTCCTCTTGTACACCTCCTAGTGGTGGCCCCTCTACTGATGATCATTTTAGGGCTCCGGCCACGCCTTCATCAGCAGCTCATAGTGGCCCTGCATCAGTTATTCCACCAGCCAATGACATGACAAAGCTGCCAACTTGGGTGAAACTTCCCAACTTGCCTTTAAGATGTTGGACTCCTTTGTGTCTTTCGAAAATTGGCAGCATGATTGGGAAGCCAATCCACTGTGACATCCCTACAGCAACTATGTCCAGGCTCTCCTATGCTAGGATACTGGTTGAAGTGGATCTGTTGCAGGAACTCCCACATGTTGTCCAGGTTGTGTTGCCCAATGGAACGCCTCTCTCCCAACAGGTCACTTATGAATCCCTTCCCAAGTTTTGCACTAGGTGTCGGATTATAGGCCATTCTGGCAATTCATGCAACAGAGGCCCCAAGCAGAAGAAACGTCCTCATGTTTCTGAGGATGCTGATGTTGTTGGGAAACAACAGTCTAATAGTGCAGACCCTCCTGCACCGCCTACTGCTGCTGATGTTGTTGATCCTCTTCAAGGCCACTCTGATTGTAAAAGATCAAAGATTGCTGTGTCTGGTCCCAAACAGAACCTGGATCCCAGGTGCACTACTGAAGCAGAAGCCACTCGTAATGTAGTGTCTCCTCCTGCACCGAAGGCAACTGATGCTGCTAGATCAAAGTTTGCTGCCTCTGGTACCAAACAATCCTCTAGTCCGGCTACTAAGTGCACTGATGAAGAAGAAACAGCTCCTATTGTAGTGACTACAAGGAGGCAATATCTTACAAGAAGCCGAGTTGTTGTCACCTCTGATGGCACTCCTATTGAGAAACGCAAACTCAAAGGCCCGGCCATAGTCCTCATGTCCATGAGTAGCTCTGACACTCCTTTATAGCTGCTCATTCTGTGTTTTTAATTTGCAGGGGTTTGTTCCTCTGTCAGCTGGTTGCAGGATTTTTGGCCTGCTGGTTGGAATTTTGGAAGCTTGATGTGCTTGTGGCCCTGCTGGTGGGGCTGGTTTAGATTCCTGTTATGATTGAGCCCTGTTGTGGGGTCTCATGCTGGTGCTTTATTCTGGCCGGATTTTGGATGTTTATGTTGTTTTTAAGCCCTGTTGTGGGGTCCTTCTACTTGCTGCTGTTTCTTGACAGGTTATTGTGCTGAGGTGCTTGTGGTCCCTTTGGTGGGGGCTGGTTCCTGCCTTGTTGATGAGGTTTCTACAGCGGGGGAGACAGCATTCCTGGTGTGCCCTGCTGTGGGGTTTAGGCTGCATGTTTTTGGTTTGATGTCAGTGGTTCAGGCTTGATGCTGGCCCACTGTTGGATTCTCTTTGTTTGGCTTAGTGGGAGCATGTTCCCCTAAGCTTTCTGTTTCTCTATTTTGCTCTGCATGAGGGCTGTTCATGCTTTTTTTATGGGCTGCTATTGCTAGGAGTGGTTCCTTGCGGGTTGAAGTCCCTGGTGCTGCTTTTGCTGCCGGCTGTTCTCCTGGGAGAGGCCCTCCAGATGAGGCATGTGTTGTCCTGCCTATCTGTTGGTCTGTTGCTGGAAATCTTTTTGTTCGGCTAAATGAGAGGATGTGTCACTGTGGGAGCCTGGTTCCCAAGCTTTTTGGATGGTAGGTTGTTTTTCTGGATCAGTGTATAGGGGATCCTAACTTTGTGGCTGGCTTGTGCTGGGGAGCATGTTCCCCAGCACTCGCCTCTTGTGTTTTGCTATGGTTAAGGGAGTTTGTTCCCTTTGCCGGTGTATGTACAGTTCTGCTGGTTTCCAGCTTGTATCGCAAGCTAGTCTTGCTCTTTTTGATCTATACACTTCTTACATTTGATAAAAAAAAATGATCTTGCAAATTATATTGTTGTCCTAAATGACCAACTCCAAGCTATTTCATATATTTTGCACATGTTCCCTTAGGTCGGTGAGACCATTATAATTGTCCAGGCTTATTTTTGTAAAGATATAATCTCGAGGAATCTGGGTATTTAAAACTTGTTTGGACAAGGAAGAGCCCCGTACTTGGCGGGGGCTATAAGCATTTTTCAAGATGCACTCAAAGACTAACCATCTCTCGATCCTTTGTCTACGAGTAATCTTGAACAGAATGACAGGATTGATAACTATCATCTATCCCACAATAATGAGAAGAATCACTCCTTGAATACACGTTATGTACATGGGTATCATGATAACACGAACAACCTCTTGTAGGGCTTGATGAACGTTAAGGCTAAACATTTTCTTGAATGTAGTTTTGCCCTTGAAGTAATGTAACTATCTACAGGTGTAGGGAATGACTGGTGACGGTGGTATTGGTGCATCTAATGTCACCGGGTGTGTCAATACTTGTTGGGGTATCAAGACTTGATTTTGCCCCTGGGTTGCTAACACCACTTGAGTTAAGATTTGCATTTGATTAATGAGTTATTAAAAGTCCAACTAGATAAAAGTGCTTGTGATAACAGGTAAATCCGTCACGTCTTGGTCAAGGTGTGTCTTGTTGTCTGCTATAAAATGACTTAGAAATATCAAAAAAACAAGTTCTAAAAAGAAATTTATAGCTTTTTGTTTATTTTTCTCATAGACAACGCCAATTGATGACATTTTAAAACCTAAGATTCTTTGGAATAGGGTTCTTTGGTGGTTGAATTATGGGTTAATTAAGTGTTCATTCAATTAAATCCACTATTCATAGTAAAAGGAAGATATATCTTGATGAAAGTCTCTTGATACCTACAAAAACTCCTATTTGGGTGGATCTAGGGACCCTTGAATGCTTAAGTTAGTATTGTTGTAGAGAAAAAATAATAAATATGCTAAAAAAACATTAAATTATAAGAACAATGTTGTTTATTTGTATTTTGGTATGAAATGAATATTCAGTGAGAAGATGATATGTGTGTTTAAGAATAAAAATTATGAATCTCTTACCTAGGTGATTTAAGAAGTATTTATACCTTATGAACCTTATTCTTTTGCTTGAGAGAGAGAGGGTTGGAAAGTAATTATACCCTTGTAATATTAATAAGAGATAAATATCTCTTATATATGCATTAATGTGAGATAAATATCTATGACACAACTATTAATGAGAAAAAAAAATCTCTTACACATGTATTAATGAGATAGAAATATGGTAGGTCATAGAAGACTTTTGCACACTTATAGGTGTAGAAGGAGTAAGATCTAATCAAAGAACAGCTTGGGTCGATGAAAAAAATCTTGAGGGGCTTGCACAAAGACATGAAAAATCAGGATCAATGGATTGTGCTTGAGTTATGTGGTTGAGCCCAAAAGGCGGCCAAGCAGGCCCAGGTATACTGGCTTGGCACCTTATGGGCCCAACATGTTGAATGGGCCCATAACATTTGATCCGGGCAACTGGGCTCAAGTATGCTGCCCAGGGCCGTGACTTTTTTAAACCATTAAATTTGGTTTGTGCCAGCAAATATTTGGAAAATAATGAGAAATCTTGATCCATCACCTTCCATTCTCCCGGACTTGTTCTCCTTAGGCCAACAAATAATGACGAAGGCTGTGTGATGAGGTTTATTCCAGGAAAAGACTTGGTAAAACAAAATTGAGGACACCAGCGGTTGAAGTTACAGAAAACAACAAAAAATCAAATTAATCGGCCTTGAAATATGATCAAGTAAACATGAATGATTAATTAACAGAACAGTTACATACTCTACACAAATTCCTTACG
>Ga0325404_1003605_pt1 | contig 16492 bp, 9 predicted proteins | sample PopdelMetagenome_18_FD_205664 | JGI IMG/M metagenome (GOLD analysis project Ga0325404, IMG submission 205664) | Populus deltoides microbial communities from Bellville, Georgia, United States - Xylem-Control-R1 | ecosystem: Host-associated > Plants > Phyllosphere > Stem > Wood/Secondary xylem... | reverse complement strand
GTAAAGTTATTTTCAGCAATATATTAAATAAAAAAATAATTTTAAGAATTTGATAAATGCACTGTAAAGTTATTTTCAGCAATATATTAAATAAAAAAATAAATTTAAGAAAGCAACTCCACGTACCCAGAAGAGCAACATAGAAGAAAATGAATTGAATATAATTAAAATATCATAGATAAATACGAACTTTTGAAAGTCAAACTAGTTAAAATCCAACAGATACTGGTCAACAAGAGATGAAGAACTAAATTCCCGTTACCTTATTTACAGCGAAGATTACCATTCAGGAACACGTGTCTAACAGGGGAAAGCGATTCCTATCTCCTGTTACGTGACATGAATACCCAAACACAAGAAACCAATTAATTTCTTTCCCGGCAAGGACAACAATTATACCCCTCCTCTCCTCCTTCCTTGGGCTGTGTTTGTTTTCACAGTGTTATCGTATTTTTTTATTTAAATTATTTGGATATATTAATATTAAAAATAAAATTTAAAAAATAAACAAATATTATTTTACAATATTTATAAATAAACAACACTTCAAAAAAAAAAAAAACTATTATTAAAGACCAAACACCGCCTTAACATGCTATTTTCTGTCGTCAATGAAATGAAAATAACAAAAACCTCTTAACTCGTTTTCGACGACTATTTTGCAGTCTTTTTCTCTGCGAGGGAAGCATCGCAGAAATTATATCAATCATGTCCGCGACTTGTTTATTAAGTCTCCGTTTCTTGTTTTGAGGCTGGCCAAATATATCAAAAATCTTTGTGACTTTTCTCTCCTGTTCTTCTTTTCACTTCCTCTACCCATCAACCTTCCAAGGATATATTTTTGAAGCAAAAGAGGTATGCTACCCTATCGTTTTTTCCTTTAATCTTAAGGGGTTCTTTTCAGCTGTCCGGCGAGTTTAGCAGTCCTTTTTTTTTTGTTGGGTTTAATGCGTTTTAAGGGGGAGACGTTTTGTATTTTTGTTTGTCCTTGCTTCACGTTTGTGTGGAATTTTTTCTTTTTTGGGGTTGTGCGTCTTTGATCGCTGATGGAATTAGAGAAAGGTTGAGTTTTGTGCGATAAAGGAAAGAGCTTTGGTCTTGATAAGTTTCTGGCCTTTTCTTTCTCTTTTTTTAATGATCAGATGATCGAGTTGTGTGTTTCTCCGTTTGCCTAGAGTAAGCGAATCCTTGTTGATTTTCTGTGACCTTGAGATAAATGGTATATACTCAATAAATTAACAAGATATTCCCGGGTCATGAAAAATTATCTTGTGCTCTGCTTGGTGGCTTAGAAATTGCAAAAGCAAAATGTGAGGATTCCAATATTCTGGTCCACCTCTTTGCCTATACTATAGTATGCGGAAGAAAAGGGAAAATTCATTTGTAAAGTCAATTATGGTATCTGGACAGCCTCAAGGCCTGTCGGTTCTCCTTTTTAACTTTTTGATTCGTAATTTCTGATAAGAAGCTAAAAGGTCTCTAGACTTTATATAAGAGAACCCCCCCGCCCCTGTTTCTTTCCCATGTGTAACTTGTAAAAAGGTATTTCTTTTAGTTTTTATTTACTTAATTCATAATCTCAGAAAGATAAGTTGTGAAACAAATTCTATGTGGGTTTTTGGAGGGTTAAAGATGGTTATAACTCTCTCTGCTGGAACACATATATGAAATAAATTTGCGCGTATAAAATAGTCTACCATCATTTTAGATTGAAGTTTCGTAAGTGGTTGTCTATTAGGCTAATTTGCAAATGTTTGGTTCATGTTGTATTTCTGTTTTCACATGGCTGCTCATGCACCTATGTACTGATCATCTGTTCTGTCGTTTCACTTTTGAGTTCTCCCTTGAAATTTTTCACTTCTAGTTTGCCATTTGGTACCATTATGAATTTAAAGTCTTCTTCTGCCTTATATATCCTTTTCCGTTTACTTTTTGGGTCCAAAAGTTGCTAAGCATTCAAATCAATGTCGTGTTAGGACTAACATTTTTATTGCTCTGTATTATTATCTGAGTACAACGTAATTTCTTTGTTTCATTCATCTCAGGTATCAGCTGTTTCCTGTCAATTCCTGCGAAAGCTACTTAAATTTCCCCTTAAGTAATCCTTTGTCAATTTGATAAAGAGACTTGATGAGTAATCTCAAGCTGGGAGTGGAGGTTGTCGGTGCCCATGACCTTATGCCAAAAGATGGTCAGGGCTCAGCCAGTGCTTTTGTTGAGCTCCATTTTGACCAACAGAAATTTCGCACTACTATCAAAGACAAAGATCTCAGTCCTGTTTGGAATGAAAACTTCTATTTCAACATCTCTGATCCAAGCAGCCTTTCTAACCTCACTCTTGAGGCCCATGTCTACCACCATAAAAGAGAGAAAAACTCCAAATCCTCACTCGGAAAAGTTCGTCTCACTGGGACATCATTTGTACCCTACTCGGATGCTATTGTTTTGCACTACCCTCTTGAAAAACAAGGCATTTTATCTCGTGTCAAAGGAGAGCTTGGTTTGAAAGTATTTGTTACGAATGATCCTTCAATAAGATCCTCAAATCCACTTCCTGCTATGGAATCTTCTCTGTTTGCAGACTCTCGTGCTACTCAAGCTCAAGCTCCAGAACAAGAGACTCCAAAAGTGGCTCAAAAAGTGTTTTCTGATGGAAAATCTGAGTCAAGACATACATTTCATCACCTTCCAAACCCTAGTCAGTCACAGAAACAGCAGCATGCTCCACCAGCAGCAACAACTCAGCCATCAGTGGATTATGGGATACGTGAGATGAAATCTGAACCTCAGGCTCCAAGAGTTGTTCGCATGTTCCCAGGCTTGCCAGCACAGCCTGTTGATTATACACCTAAAGAGACGAGCCCTTTTCTTGGAGGGGGGCAAGTAGTTGGAGGGCGAGTTATACGTGGAGATAGACCTGCCAGCACTTACGATCTTGTTGAACAGATGAGGTACCTTTTTGTGCGAGTTGTGAAGGCTCGTGACCTTCCTACCATGGATGTGACTGGGAGCCTTGATCCATATGTTGAAGTAAAAGTCGGGAATTATAAAGGAACCACAAAACACTTTGAGAAGAAGCAAAACCCTGAGTGGAATGAGGTGTTTGCCTTTGCAAGGGACAGAATGCAGTCTTCTGTCTTGGAAGTTGTGGTCAAGGATAAGGATCTGATCAAGGATGACTTTGTTGGGATTGTAAGGTTTGACCTGCATGAGGTTCCCACTAGGGTTCCACCTGATAGTCCACTGGCTTCAGAATGGTATCGACTTGAAGACAAGAAAGGAGAGAAATCAAAAGCGGAACTGATGCTTGCTGTCTGGTATGGTACACAAGCTGACGAGGCATTCCCTGATTCTTGGCACTCAGATGCAATTTCTCCTGATAGTTCTTCCATTAACTCCACACTCATCCGCTCTAAAGTATATCATTCTCCAAGACTATGGTATGTCCGTGTTAATGTGATTGAGGCGCAAGATCTTGTGGCATCTGATAAGAGTCGTTTCCCAGATGCTTATGTTAAGGTACAGATTGGTAACCAGGTTTTGAAGACAAAGATGGTTCAGAGTCGGACATTGAGCCCAGTGTGGAATGAGGATCTATTGTTTGTTGCTGCTGAACCCTTTGATGATCATCTGATCCTTTCGGTTGAAGACCGCACTGGACCCAACAAAGATGAGAGCATAGGGAAGGTTGTTATACCATTGAACACTGTTGAGAAGCGTGCTGATGATCGCATTATTCGTAGTCGGTGGTTCGGCCTTGAAAAGTCCGTGTCAGCTTCCATGGACGAGCATCAGTCGAAGAAGGATAAGTTTTCTAGTAGACTCCATCTTCGAGTTGTGCTTGATGGAGGGTATCATGTGCTTGATGAGTCAACTCACTATAGTAGTGATCTTCGACCAACAGCAAAGCAGCTGTGGAGACCATCTATAGGTGTTTTGGAGCTAGGGATTTTAAATGCTGATGGGCTCCACCCAATGAAAACAAGAGAGGGGAAGGGTACCTCAGATACATACTGTGTGGTAAAGTATGGTCAGAAATGGGTTCGGACTCGAACCATAATCAACAGCCTCAGTCCAAAATACAATGAGCAGTACACGTGGGAGGTTTATGATCCTGCAACAGTTCTCATTGTGGGGGTGTTCGATAACAATCATCTGGGTGGTTCCAATGGTAATAAAGACACAAAAATCGGCAAGGTTCGGATACGATTATCTACCCTTGAAACTGGTCGTGTTTATACACACTCATATCCGCTTTTGGTTCTTCACCCTTCTGGTGTCAAGAAGATGGGCGAGATACATCTGGCCATAAGATTCTCATACACATCATTTCCGAACATGATGTTTCTATACTCACGACCACTTTTGCCAAAGATGCACTATGTAAGGCCATTGACTGTAATGCAGCAGGACATGCTACGTTTCCAGGCTGTCAATTTAGTAGCAGCTCGTCTTGGTCGGGCTGAACCTCCTCTTAGGAAAGAAGTTGTAGAATACATGTCTGATGCAGACTCGCATCTTTGGAGCATGAGGCGCAGCAAGGCAAACTTCTTTAGGCTGATGTCAGTTTTCTCCGGATTACTTTCCGCAGGAAAATGGTTTGGTGAAGTTTGCATGTGGAAAAATCCCATCACTACAGTGCTAGTACAAGTCCTCTTTGTGATGCTTGTCTGTTTTCCAGAACTGATTTTGACAACTGTGTTTCTATACATGTTTCTAATAGGGGTTTGGAATTATCGTTTCCGACCGCGTTACCCTCCTCACATGAGCACGAGAATTTCTTATGCAGATGCAGTGAGCCCTGATGAGCTTGATGAGGAATTTGACACATTTCCATCCAGAGTGAGTCCGGAGGTTGTTCGTTTTAGGTATGATCGACTAAGGAGTGTTGCTGGGAGGATCCAGACTGTTGTGGGTGATATGGCTACCCAAGGAGAGCGGGTTCAAGCGCTACTAAGCTGGAGGGATCCTCGTGCCACAACTATTTTCTTGATTTTCTGTCTAGTGGTTGCCATTGTTCTATATGCAACGCCGTTTCAGGTGCTTGCTCTTCTTGGGGGGTTTTACTTTATGAGGCATCCTAGGTTTCGTCACAGGGTTCCATCAGCACCAGTTAATTTCTTCCGTCGTTTGCCAGCGAGGACAGATAGTATGTTGTGAAGTTGTAAATGGCGTGTTCAGGCAAAGCCTCTCTTGCCAGTGTGTCAGACTCTGGTTTTTCACAGCAGCGCTTGTAAATCTTTGGATATCTTGTTTTTCGTGTAATGTTCTGTTTACCTGAAAATCGGTACAAATTCATACATGACAGTAGATTAAGTTTAATAACAGAGATAGTATTTTCACTTATGGTATGTAATGGAATTGGCTCGGCATCAGATGCCATTGTTGCTTCTGGGTTCCTGAGAAGAATTATGTAGTTAATTTTTGTGCCATTGTCTGCGGATTGGTGTTATGAAATACTTCTACGCTCTGCAGGAATTCCTGATGCGTTAGGATAGTGCATGTGGTATGTTTCTGTTTCTTTAGAACAGCAGAGGGTTTGTTTTGGGAATAGGGGGTGGCCTCTTGCAGAAAATTGTCCGGTCGCATTTCTGGTCAAGAAATAGCTCTCGGTGGCAGAGCTAGGGGTTTCGGTTCAGTTTTTACTAAAAATAACAAACCAAACAGAATTATATATATATATATATATATATAAAAGAGGAAAATGAGAAAAACATTGCCTGTTTACCCTCTCATGTTTTATTATTAATGTTATTATTTGTTATTTTTTTTAGGTTTACTATAAATTTAAGAGGAAAAAAATATTAGATCCGGTTCATGGTCCGAGTTTACCCCACAAGTTTTACTGTAGGCGACATTATTTACTTTTTTTTGTTTAAGAAAAAAATATTTTCTTTCTTTAGTTTCTATTTTTTAAAATTAATCTTAATCTTATTTTTATTTTTATTTTTATTTAAATTAATATACTTCTCTCTTTTATGTTATTTAAAAAGCCTATTTGAAATGTCAAATTATTTTTTAATTATACATTTAATTTTTTAGGAGATTTTTCTGATTAATCTATATTTTTTTAATCTTTTGTATAGATGAACTTTATTTTTGAAAATAAAAATAAATTTATTTTTAAATAATATTTTTAATATGTGCAACCTTACATATTATTTTTTTCTTTCTTTTATTCAATCAATTTAATGTGTATATCTATTTTTATTATTCTTTAATTAAATAAAAAAATTATTTGAATTAACAAATTTAGCAAATACAACCGTGTAAATGTCACTTCTTGCGAAATTAAATATATTGATCTACATCATCTTTTGTATAGATAAACTTTATTTTTGAAAATAAAAGAAAATTTATTTTCAAATAATATTTCTAATATGTGCAGCCTTGTATATTATTTTTTCTCTTTTATTTTATTCAATCAATTTAATGTGTATGTCTATTTTTATTATCATTTGATTGAATAAAAAAATTAACAAATTTAGAAAACACAACCGTGTAAATATCACATCTTGCGAAATTAAATATTTTGATTTATATCTCTCTTGATTTTTTTCAATTTTTATTTTTAGTCATCGTTTATGATTTTTGTTTTTCATTTATTAACACACATAATTCTCAATTTATTTGATTACATATATGCATAAATTTTTTTATTTTCACTTAGAATTTTTTAAAATGCAAAAACATGTTGAAAAAGTTTATACATAAATTGTTTTATTGAGAAAAAAATATTTAATCCATGGAGAAACGTGGGTCAAATATATATATATATATATATATATATATATATAGAGAGAGAGAGAGAGAGAGAGAGAGAGAGAGAGGGAGGGGGGGGGGACCTAACCGAAAATTGGTTTAAATTGACAAGTTTTAGTTTGGTTCAGTTTTTTTTAAAAAAAAACTAGCAAAACCTATTATTTTTTAATGGGCTTTTATGGGTTTTTGAGGTTTTTTATGGTCAAATCCAATTGATTTTTATAGGATAAGGGCCAAAATCAAAATAAATTCATAAAATAGATCAGATAACTGCATATACTCAACAACACATATAAATGTAATTATAAAAATAGAAAGAAGAAGAAAAATATATAACTTATTCAAATAACATATATATATATATATATAATCACAAAAGTTGTAAGTAAAACATCTTTAAATATTGGATCTATTCTCTTTAATACATTAGAAACAATATTTATATTATGTTTTAACTAAAGATGCAAATCTTAAGGGTTTGAGGTAAAAAATAAAAAAAAACAAAGAAAAAAATATATTGCCAATATGAATAACTAAGTATAAAAAACAAAATATTGATCTTTACACCTTGTTGTCTATTCTCACTTGCCCTTAACAAGATGTAAGTATGGATTTTGTGTTTAGGCTTCCATGTACTGCAAAGAAGCATGATTCTATTTTTGTGGTTGTCGACTGCTTCTCTAAGATAGCTTATTTTATCCATTGTACTAAGACCTCAAATGTTTCTAGAGTTGCGAAACTCTATTTGGACAAAATTTTGAAGTTGTATGGTCTTTCCCCAAACTATAATTGGATATGAATGTTAGATTTATGAGTTATTTCTGGAAAAACCCTTTGGCATATAGTGAAAAATAAGTTAAAGTTTTCAACTGTCAACCACCCCTAAATTGATGATCAAATTGAGGTGATTAATAGGAGTTTAGACAACCTTTTAAGGTGTCTAGTGAGTAATCATAATAAAAATTAGGATTTGGTTTTTTCTATGGCCCAGGTTGTATATAATAGCTTTGTCAATAGGTTAATATGCATGAGTCCATTTGAAGTTGTACATGGTTACAAGCTCAGGAAACCTTTAGACATTCTTCTCATGTCTCTTTATGCTAGGATTTTTAAGTTAGCCGAGTCTTTTACCCATAAAATTCAGAATTTGCATGGTAAGATCACTAAACAGATTCAAGCAAGTAATGCATAATATAAAATTTGAACTAATTTACATAAACGACATAATGAATTTAAAGTGGAAGACATGTATGATATGAATTATACCTTAGCAGTTTCTTTTGAGAAATAATCGAAAATAGCATGCACGTAGTGCGAGGCCATTCAAAGTGTTATAATGGGTTGGTCAAAATGCTTATATTTTTTATTTACCATTTGATTTTGGCATTAATTCTATATTTAGCATTGAGGATCTAGTTGAATGCCAGAAACCATACTATATTCCAAATGATCCCTTTGAGATGCCACTTAACTTCCTACCTGATGATCTTATTGAACCCTCTACCCCTTTCACTTTGACCTTAACACAAAAGGATAATATTGATGTTATTCTGGGTGAACATGTTGTTTTTACTAGAAATAGTGAAGTTCAGCGGTTTCTAGTTCATTAGGTGGGCTGACCTGATTCAGATTGTACTTGAATCATTAGAGATACTTTGTAGCAGATTGATTTAGATCTTTAGGAGTACTATTAGAGTCGCCTAAAGCTACACTTAACAGGGTCGAGTTTCTCTAACCCTAGAAGAGTTGGTGGGAACACTAAACCCACAATATAAATTATACAAGTATATAGACGAAGACGATGTAGGATGACCCAACCTGTCAATCTTTGGTTAAGAGATTGAGCTCATTTGGGCCTCTTTCATTATTTTATTTTATTTATTTGAGTTATTAATGTTAGACATTTTTAATTGATGGGTTGAGCTTAATAGTTGAATGTTTTAGGGTTATGATATTTATATGTTTCTCTTTCAGTTTGTGAGACAGTTTTTTATGATTAAATAAAAATGACAGATTTTTCCTTCCTGAATTCTCTTTTCTTCCTGGCTTTTCTCTTCATTACTTTTAATTCTAAGCTTCTTTCTTTTCTACTTTAATTCTTTTTGTTCATTGTTTGGTATCAACATATTTGAAGGTTGTGCTGTGGTGGAGATATACTTAGCTTAGATATCATTGTTAAAGATCTTTTCACAAATAAAATGGTAATCTACCTCAATATGCTTTATGCTTTGTTCGAGCATGAAATGCTAGGTTAGATAATAGTGCTAGAGCACTAATATTATCAACCCAAATACAAGGAGCAGTTGGTAAAGGTATATGAAGTTCTTTGAATAACATCCCCAATCAATAGAGCTTGACTACTGTATATGCCATGGATTAATATTCAGCTTCGGTGCTTGATTTTGCCACCACTGGTTGTTTATTGGCAACCCAAGAAATCAAACATGAGTCAAGGTAAATGTAATATCCAAAAGTCAGAAATCAAACACGAGTCAAGGTAAATGTAATATCCAAAAGTCGATTTTCTGTCATCTGGACTCCCAGCCAAGTCAAAATCATGAAAACCATTAAGTTGAAGTGATCATTTGCTAAACCAAAGATCAAATTATAAAGTACGTTTAAGGTATTGTAGTACCTTTTTGGCAATTATGAGTGAGTACTTGTAGGATAATAAAGGAATTGGCACAATTGGTTAGCACTATAGGATAAAACTATAGGATAGATCTGGTCTGGTTAGTATCAAATACCGGAGAGCTCTAACTATGCTTCGATACTCAGTAAAGTCAACAAAAGGATCACATAGAACTTAATGTTGTGTGTGGTCCCGCACCATGTTATGGGGGGACCACCACATTAATTAAGAAGAGAGGCAACTGGCTCTCTTTAAATTAAAATGGTTCAGCTACTGTAGACGCAGTAGAGAGAAACGGAAGAGAGGAGAAGAAAACCGTGAGAAAGAAAGAAGAAGAGGTAGCAGAGCAGTCTGTCTTCTTTCTTTGATTTCCAGCTCGTTCACCGTTGGATCGAGCTGAGATTTGTACAGCAACTTCCAGACACGTTACTCTTCATTCTGAACGGTTGGATCGAAGATTGGTAGTGTGGAAGCTGGCCGTTTTTGACAAAAAAAACAGGGCTGTCATTATTGTGAGTTTTTCTCAAATAATTCTCCTTTAATCTTGTTGTAATCCGAGAATAAGTTATTCTTGATGATATATATGTTGTAGCCCTTAGTTAAATATGAGGAAGAACTATTGTGAACCCATTACTTGTTGATAGTGGAAGTTTTTGATGGACTACGGTCTCGTGGTTTTTCCTGCATTGGGTTTTCCATGTAAAAATCTTGGTGTTGATTTGTGTGATTGTTGCATTATATTTGTCCATTGTTTGATTCTGTTTTTACTGCACAAAGAGGTAAAAGAATTGGGACTTGTGAATTGTAAATTGTATTCCGCTGAATTGATGTCTGGTTATTTGTCCCTAGTTTTCCCAACACTTAAAGAGTTTGGCACCTGATATGCATGGTGTTGGTTTAACACCACTCATTTTCATGCGATGCAGGAGATCAACAACTTATTTTCCTTAATGTAAGTGTAAGTCATTGTGTGTCTTGGTTACGTTAATGCCTAAGAAATAGGATAGTAGCCCAGGATCCTTAACAGCAAACTCAGAACCGAGGTGAGAAATAAGGCTATCAATAGTAAATGCAGCATTGCTGGTGACAATAAATGTCATCTACATATATAAGCACAAAAATACACATGTTGTTATGATGAAAAGTAAATAAAGAGGTGTTCATAGTTGAGAAGGATGGAGATAGGGGAGGTCCATCTGAATGTAACTAAAAATTCCGTTCTGATGGCATACCAATTGTGGCACTCTTCGCCGGTTGCTGTTCAACAACATCGCCATTAGCTGTAATGGACTCCAAGTGAAGGCCATGGTGGTGGATGAGTGTGACTCCACGATAGGTAGCGATGAAGACCATGATTATTTACCCCCATGCGAAAAAAACATCGTTTATACTTCAGAGGCTGTCTGGGAAGCCTTGGGTGTGCTTGGTGACGACTGGGGTGGTCTGAATATTACCTGGGCCGATGCTTGATTTTTGGTTTTTTTAACAAATTGTCTTTTGTTTTAACGCATCTTGCATGATTATTTTTCTTGTGGATCGATTTACAGGAAATTCTAAGATAACAAATAATATATTCAAATTATAGTTTATTGAAATTCTACGGTCATGTCAGGAAAATAAATAAAAAAGAATAAGAATTCGAAGGCTATTCATGTCGCGTATAAGTTTCTCAATGACTACGGCCTATAAATCACAATTAAAAAAACATAACTGAGATAAAAACCAGAACCAAGTAAAATTTCTATCCGAGGAAAAATTGAGGGAATGATAAAAAGGCAATCTGCTGATTTGTACAGGAAAATGGCATGCCCTATTACTACAGAGAGAGTGACTTTACGAGGATACGAAGAATCATATGCCTACGTGCCCTGTAGGATAGAAAAAGCTTTTAACTCACAGAAAAACAGATTAGTTGGAATCACGAGCACTAAAACTTGGAATTGCATTGTCATTGAGCTACAAGAGATGAGTTCAACCCATGGTCAATCATAAGTAAATGAAGTGAGAAATGTCGAGCAGAATCAGCCTGTCTTCAATCTTCATCATTGGACTTCAGAAGATTATATTCAAGCTGTACTGAAACAGGAGAGCATATACATTGCTCACAGAATAATCAATAGAAAATCCTTATCCGCGCATCAGATCAATGTCAACATGGGTATTACGCATATCCACTGACCGAGAACCAGGCCATACACCCATGGAAGAGGTTGGAGTAAGATTTAGACTTGGTTGAACACTAGTTGGAGTTACTGGATTCTCAACCGTCTGATGGTCCGAGTCTCTGGCTACTTCAGCACCTTCCACTTTCTTGTTTTTAGTCTTTGAACCACCCAACAAGAAACTTCCGGCTATCACCTGGAGTCATGGATCAATTAGTAAAGCATTTTACAATAATATGAAAAAAATCATGCCTGTTTCTATCATGGACTCGTGGCATGAACTTAACACCTAATTACCTAGCACAAAACAAAAGGGACTCGGTGCTTGGCAATACAAGAGAAGAGAACATTACTAATTTGCAACACGCAGTTATAGAGAAAACATTTCCTGCCTCGTTCTATGGATTATTTTGCACGGCTGAAAGTTCATTGACAAAGTAGATAATCTAATTCTGTACAATTACTGAATGCCAGTTGATAAAACTTTTGCATCTCTATGAAAATGGCATTAAAAACATTTAACAGTTACCTGAACAGGGCTTGCTGCAATAAGAACTCCACCAACTCCTCCACCAATAACACAACCATCAGGACTAGCTAGGGAGACACTCAAACCACCAGTTCGATTGCGAGAGCCACCGTCGTTAGAGAACAGGTAAGAGCCAGATAAACATAAAATTTCAAAGCGCCCCTGTAGAAACAAACAAAAAGGGGATATCAGCTGATAAGAAATGCAAAAATAGAGGATAGAACAGCTGGATATCTCGAAGCAAAGGCCTGAAATCAGGGAGACAGTTCTGCTCATCTAACTGAATAGTTAAAAGGGGAGAGTTTTAATAGAAAAAAAATAAGTGTTCATGTCAATCTGAGTCCCCGTCTGTATATGATGGATTTGGGTGATGGGGGAACTATACATTGCTCACTTAAGGCCAGAATGGTCTCCAAGATTTACTAGTCAGAAAAAAAAAAGTATCTAGCTATCAGAGAGCCTGAATCCCCTCAACAACCAGCAAAAGACTAGTGCAGAGTGAGCATTTTACAAGTTCTAGAAGCACATGCTACTTCACATGGCATGTTTTATTAAAATCAAATGAGTCATTAAATTTGTTTCCAAGATTCACTAGTCAGAAAGAAAGAATTATCTAGCTATCATAGAAATCCCCTCAACAACCAGCAAAGGACTCATGCAGAGTGAGCATTTAACAAGTTCTAGAAGCACAACTACTTCACATGGCATGTTTTATCTAAATCGAATGAGTCAGGTTAACTTTCCTAAAATTAAAATAACTCCACATATCAGTCACTGAGAAGAGAGGATTCATTAATGCCCAAAGGCTCGTGCTTCAGATGCACAACAAATGTCAATTAGGGTAACACCTTAGCCACAGGCTTCTGAGGATGTGAGCATATTGTTGAAGCTTCACGTCCAGGTATAAAGCTCACACATCTAAACATTTTTATTTCAACAAATAAACTCTCCATTAAAATCTGGAATTAGCTAATAACATAAACACATCCATGACTGCCAGATAAACCCAAAGAAAAAGATCAAGAACTCAGACCTCATATGTGACAGTGCCTCCAGAATTTGATGGCTGATGCAGAGTAACGGTAGAGACAGCACCATTTGCTGACAAGATGCATATAGCTCTTGGACCCTGCTGTGAGAATGACATTATTTTTGTCGCAATGTCCTGCAGGAGTTCAAACTTTTAATAGGAAAGAAATAAAAAGTGTCAATGGAACCAAAATGTCAAAGGACACTAATGAAGCAAGTATGTTGGGGCAACACAAACAGCAAATCAAGCACTACTGTTTTCCTTTAACCATTTGGAGATTGCTCTTGGGTGCATGCACTATGTCGCATTCTTGGGGAAAGACTGAATGATATAGACAGTGGTCATCAGAGAGATCAAATGCTATCACACCACCAGCGAAGAGTAGATTCTTTTCTTTCTTTCCTTTTTTTCCACTACATTTTCATCTAAGTTTTGTTGCATACCAATGTGATCTGTATCCTCCTGCTTTATCCTTCTCAAGATCTCTCTCATAATACAATAAATAGGCAACTGGAGCATCATCGGAATACTAGGTGAATCCTATTTACTAGTACGATTGTTATAACACTTGACTAGCCAATATGTTGCATCAGCCCTGCTCCATCGAACAAAACAATAGGTTGACCAGAATAATTATAGAGGGAACAGCGTTTTGCTATAACTTTTGGTCCTTTCCATATAAATTTTACAGGCTAGACAAAAAAGAAACAGGGTATTAAAAAAGAAACAGCATACTTCTCCTACTGCAATGGTGATGATATGCGGAGTAAAACCCATCCCAGCTGAACCAGACAGCCATTCACCTAGCAAAACAATTACAGTTTGCATCGTTCAAAAACCAACAGGAGCAGAAAAAACAAAATTAAGTTCAGATTATAGATCTTGGAAAAATCCACCATTACTTGGTGTTATTTTAATTGACCTCACAATCTCAGAAGGTGAAAGGAACTTGAAATTATCCAAGAATTAAACAAATCTAGATACCTTTGTTAAAAATAATCAAACACAAGAATATCACTTCTTTTTTTGTAATACATGTTCATACACACATAAATATAGAAACCACGGCTACATGTGAGATTTTCAGGACCTTTGAACACTATAATTGGATAGGAATTTTTCATGAAGGACATATTTTTTCCTTTCAGTAGCTTCACACTGCTGCTATGGCTTCTCATTTAAGCTTCATCATATTAATGGTTAACTTTGAGACTTGTTTATAGACTCAAGCTGTGTTAGCTGCTTATATTATGCGCTTTACAGTCGACTAAAGGTTGCATTACTAACTAATCAATTCTTCTTTTTAATCTTTTTGTTTGACACTAAATTACTAAACCATCATTTTAAAGTTAAATTAACCTGTTTTAGGCTCTGTTTGGCCCTACCTGATCTAGCTTAGAACGTCATTGAACGCATCTAACAGTTTTTGAATTCTTGCTGTGCAATTTCAAAGATGCATCAAGATGCGATTAAAGCCTATGAACACGATCCCTTACACAAAGCAGTAATATTGCGCTCATATATGTCTCCATAATCCCTTACATAACATAATCCCTTACAGAAGGCAATAACCTTTTCTGGTCGAGCTCGGCTACAGTCATCAATTCATTTTAAGTCCATCCAAATGAAATAGAGAAGACAAATTTTCCAAAGAAATCTTACCAAGAGAAGCTAATTGTTGCTTCTTCCCAGTCCCTGGTGGCCGCCCTCTACCCCGCTTCTGGGATGGGATTGATGTCTCGGGATGAGTAGACAGTGAGGGAGACAACGCCAATGATACAGCCCCATCAGGTCCGTATTTCCGTGGCCTCCCTCTTTTCCTTTTCTCAGGTTGACCGGATACCATTGTAGATAGTTCACCCACAGAAATTGCTGCCGGATGTTCCATCAGTAATGCAGATCCCATGGTATTGGCTCCCATATTTGGTTGAAATGGTGCATTTATATTGGATAAAGTATTGATGCCAGATGAAACATTTAAACTAGGATGTGTACCACTACCCTGCATAAAAAAGGAGGCAGAGCCCGAAATCGTCATAGTATCCCTTCTATCCATGCATTTACTGCTTACTAGTTGAATCTAATTTTCAATTATTCGCAAAAACTAGTTTCTCCTTGACAAAACCAACGACAAAGCTGAACGGAGAAGTTTTTGAAGCCCGCTAACATTCTAATAAAAATGTACTTCCATTCTGATGGAAAACAAGAAAAGAACTTTAGGGTTCAAACAAACTCGAGGCAAAAGCTAGCAAGAAGAAGACAGAGGGAAAAAAAAAAGGAAGTTAGAAATCGGAAAAAGCTAGGACCTTAAGAGATAAAGACAAGAATGCTTTTCAGACTACAAAACCAAACCACAAGAAACAACATAGAAAATAGAGAAGGTTCGTTTTGAAGATAAAGAACTGTTCACAATCTCACCTCAACAAGACCCAAACCCCAGAATTTGAAAGCTGTAAAGACAACCCTTTTTTCCTCTCTCAGAAAAAGAAGTTGAACACTGACAGAGACAAATATGATAAATCAAAATAATGAACAGGATTAAAAGTCGAACACTTTCCAAATACTAGAGGGAAAAACATACGAGGAGAGGGCACTAAAGGTAGAACAGTTTTGGTGAGGACTGAGAAATGTACAGAGAAAGAAAGAACGGGCATGAACCTAGCTATATTTAAAACGAGTCCTTATCAGAATGCATCCTTCTATGGTGGACCTTTCTCTCTCTATCTCTCTCAAGTTCTAGTAAATAAAAAAGCTTTATCTGAGAAGATATTAAGAGTTTTATCTATATCCGGACTGAGTGATTATGATTTGATACACTGGGGGGGTTTATAGAGAGAGCTTGGAGAAAAGAACAAAAACTTGAACAGAAAGAAGTGTAGTTACTCTTGGAAAATACTGTATAGATATGTCTTTCAAAACTATAAATACTTCTGGCGTGCCATAACTTCTCCCCAACTCGCAGTCATAGGTGCGTGAAACACCACTGCCCCTAATTGTTTTTCCTCTTTTTTTTTTTTTTTGAAATATACATGAATGAGAGCAACTTTATACCCCAGGATTGGCTGGAGAGGACTGGATGGAGTTTGCTGATAAAACCCATAAACAATTCCAGTCTCTTACACACACCACTTTAGTTAGTCCCATTCGTACTCTTTCCTAATCTAGATCGATCTTGACGTTAAGGAATCATACATATATGCGAATATATATATATACACGCGAAAATAAAAGGATCTAAGGTTGCTTGGTGCCTAAGGGATTTTCACTGATTAGATGTTATTAGGATGTTTCTTGATGTACTTAAGAACAAATTCATCTCGTGCATAAAGGAAGAATCAAATACTAAAATGGATAGTACTGGTGCTACTTTAGAGGGT
>Ga0325404_1003601_pt1 | contig 16497 bp, 8 predicted proteins | sample PopdelMetagenome_18_FD_205664 | JGI IMG/M metagenome (GOLD analysis project Ga0325404, IMG submission 205664) | Populus deltoides microbial communities from Bellville, Georgia, United States - Xylem-Control-R1 | ecosystem: Host-associated > Plants > Phyllosphere > Stem > Wood/Secondary xylem... | reverse complement strand
TTGTTTTATTAATTATAATTTATACAATTAACCTCTCTGTGGTTCGACCCCGGTCTTGCCGGGTTATTTATTACTGTGACACTCCTGCACTTGGGATAAGACATCAACTCTTTGATCGTGTCAGTAGCCCTATATATTAGTTTTCCATATAGGTTAATCACAGGAGGATGATGTAGGCTCTCCTTTCCTTATATTTCTATTTAAGTTAATAAGTCCTTTAAATTAAATCATGGGCAATGAAAGTTACTTTCTAGTTGTTCCTAATAAGAAAGGAATTCATGTGGTTGTCTTTATTTTTGAATGGAAACCATTGTGTTGTTATTTCTAATCAGTGGAAACCATGGTGTTGTTGTTTTAAAATAATAGAAACCATTGAAACTATCCTCGATTATATAATGGAAACCATTATGGAGGACGATTAATCAATGCTAAAAAGTTTATATAACAAGGGGGGTTGATTGGTAACTTAAGACTTAATATTCTTAAATGTACTACTAAGTCAAAGCAAATGTTAATGGGGTGATAATGTAACAAACAATTGTGATACCTAAAAAATAGAAAATATGGTAATGTTACAAACAAATTATGTTAAGCAATGATGGTGATGTATAAATATGAGATTAATATGTGTGATTACTTCAAGGATTATACCTAAGGAAATCGGTGACTAAGGAAATGAAATATTAATTATTGATTAGGGAATCAAAAATTGAGAAAAGGATTTGCTATGTAGTGATGTATAGTCGGCAACCTTAGATTTGAATGTATTATGTAATTCATCGTGAAGGCAACGTTGAAAGTGACAAATATGAACTTAAATGCCATAGCAGCTGGTGCGTGATCCAATATGTATATGATGTAATCGATGTTAAAAGAATTCTAGATAAACATATTGTTTCTCTTTCCCTATGGAAACCACATACATATACTATATGGCAAGTTATTAAATTTGTAATGTTATTTTAGTTGCTATGATGAGCACAAGTATCATCATATGAGTTGAGGTATTATTAAACTTGAGTTGAATATTTTGAGCAAGGATATTAAAGGTGCTTCTAGACATAATGATTCCTTTCCCTCATGAAAATCATGAGCATACATCTTCTTGATGACTAATAACTCTTATAATGCTATATATGTTGCAGGTCTATGTCACGAAGTGGGCCAGCGTTGATTGTGTCGTTTCACTATTTATAATTTTGTTAGGTACTTATTTTATGTACTATAAATATTTAAAATTGTATTAATAACTTCACCTTGAAATGTACTAAATGGTATGATTGTATTTCTAGTATTTGGTTATTGAATCTCTTTTGTTATGTGTGTGTATGTATATCTATTTCACTTATGTTTTAAGTAAATGGAAAATGAAAAGAATATAAGATGAATTGTGATAAGCGATGTGAAAGAATCAAATGGAGAAATAATTAAATTGGTGGGTGGTTGAAGGCTACTACATGTATGTAATAGAGTTATTTGATATTATGTTACCCATAAGGATAAGAAAAGAATTGAGGAAAAGTATACGTTACAGGGGAAACTCTGTTGTAAATTTGATAAACTAAAGGATCAATAATGGAATGTATTGTTAGATAGATTTTACAAAAAAAAAAATCCCCATTATACTCAGACATAATGATTAGTGTACATGGAAATTTTATGTTGTTACACTATCCCTGGATATAATCAGCTCTCCAAGGACAATCCTTTTTAAAATATCCATGCCCTCTACAATAGTAACATCAACTAACCAAATAGGGGCAGTTCTACCATCTATGTTCATTATGCCTATAAATGTAGCATCACTTTAGCAAAGCAGAATAATTAATGGTCTTCTACTTTGAAGTCCCTCCAACATGACTACCTTTAATATTCTATTGTCCCTCAGCCGATCCTCCACCTATACTTTAAAAAGGCCTAATAACTTTTTTTTCCTGACTAGACACTCTTTTTATCTTTTTATATTAGACAATCTACCCTCATTTTCCCTTCTTAAAAAGGGGAGGTCTAGGAGGTTTACCCAAAGAGTAATCATACTTCTTTTTTTTAACACTAAATTGGCCCTGTCGACCTTTATTATACACCTTTTTAATGCCTGGGCTGCTTCAACCAAGTCTCTCATCATCCTAAATTTTAATGCCATCGACCTGCTTCAAATCATGTCTTAACCCATTCTAAAATCTTCAGAGCATGATGTGGGGCAAACATAGAGAGGTCATGATACCTATTCTCATACTCCAAGACCGACATATCCCCCTGCCTTGAAGCCAAGAATTATTATTCTTTCATCTTGTGATGATATGTAAAGTAAAACTGATTTTCAAATTCTACTCTAAAATCACTTTGGGTCCATAACCATGTGGGCCTCCTTGACTATAAAGTCTCACACCAAGACTGTGCTCTATCTGATAATAATTGAGTGGCATGGTCCACTCTCAACTCATCTAGTACCATTATCCAAACCAAGGTCTTCTCTACCTTCTTAATCCATCTACCTGTAATTTCTGCATCTTGATCCCCCGAGAAAGGTTTATAGCCCATCTGCCTTAGACTTTTCATTATCTGCACTAAGGCAACCATATTATTTTTAGATGTCATGACTACTGGAGCGACTAGCACTATTGGAGATACTAAGGTTGTAAAGGTTGATGCATTAGTCATGGTACCGACCATTGCCCTTATTATCCATGCAATAAGATTAGGATCAACATACAGAGTGGGGGCTCTTATAGGTGCCACTGATGGAGGCATAGTTGTTTGCCCCTAACAATCTACTCTCTATGGTCGCAACACTCTAGCTTGTCTAGAGGTGGTATAATCTCGGAGCCTAAATGACTCTCTTGTCTTGACTGAGTAGCAGCCGATGGCATATGAGAGGTATTATCTGCCTAAGGTTCCTCCCATTAGGATCCATATTTCGAATACTCCATTATACCGAAGAGGGATTTGTTCTTATACAATGCCTTGTACAAACCATCCTAAAACAATTTTAACATGTATCAATTTCCATGATAAATTCTGAACTCATGTTAGGGCTATGATACCAACTGTAACATCATCAATATTTATATACAATTGCAACATGATTTCTTCATGTTAATTCCATGTATTTATGATTTTTTTTTTGTTCGAATGGTTAACCGGATTAAGCTGGAACCTTATTTTATCATCTTGTTTATCATATATGTGTGGACATATTATAATCATCATTTACCTTTTTCTAATTACATTAAGACAAAAAAATTTAGTTGGGAGTTTACATTTTTAACCTTCATGGTTGCAAGATAATCTTTGCAGTTCATTCTATTATTACTTTCCTTGCCATAATGATGACAAGTTCCATTATCATTCATGATGCCCCAAGTAGGTTTTTATGTTTGGATTGTAAGAGCAGGTCAATGTATAACTCATGGTCCATGACATGCCTAATTAGCCCAATTTTTTCAAACAACCAATTATCCTCAACACATATGTGTTCATCGAAGAACCCTCTGTCATCTTATAATGGAAAAATTCATTAGATGTCTCATACCTCTCAGTCCTACTAGTCACATCAAACAACTCTTTAAGATACATAATTATTATATGGGCATCCATATTTCCATGTTATATTTGAATTTCAATTGACATGGTTAACATCACGTTTGCAACATACTCATCATCATCAATATGAAATTGATATTTAGTCTTAACTTTATTATCAGTGTCCTCATTAAAGACAAGAGAATTTAAAAAGAATTCTCATATTAAGGTACTAGTCCAAAAAGTTTGGTTCAGTCAATTTATTAGCATTATATATGCTATGTAGGGATATATTTACTTTTTTTACTCATTGTAATCTATCAACCTTTTTATATAAAGATAGCAAGTATGAGTTTCATGCATAAATATCTATAACTAAATTTAGATAAGGTCTTTAATCATAATTTGGTCTTCCACTATTTTTTTGCAAATTAATAACCCTCACTATTAATTTGGGAAATCTTGCTTAAATCTTTTAGTGGGCTAGAATCTCATTTAATTTATATGATCTTATGTAACTCAACAAATCAAAATAAATTAAATTAGGTATATATAACATAGCATATGACGTAAACCTCATGATAACGTGGTCACGCAACCCACAATCAAGATTGATCCCACTACCAGAAATTCGCTAAATAGCAACAGATTTACCAACAGAATATGTCTGTCGATAATTTGAGGTCGAAATTACTGATGGACACTTTTCCGTCCGTAATTCAGTCGGTAACTACCGGCAGACAATTTTCCGTCTGTCATTCAGTCGGTAACTACCGACAGAAATTTTTCGGCGGTAGTTACCGACTACATTACGGACGGAAAAGTTTCCGAATTAAAAAAAAAGGCGGGTCGCTGACGTGGAGGTTTTGGCGGGTTATTTTTTCCGACTAATTCAAAACGACAGCCCGTACAGTGACGTGATCGGTTCACCGTTTAAATTGCCGATGGACTCACCGAGGGATTTGAAATGGCAGATCCGTACGGTGACATGTCGATGTTTCCATCAAAATCACAACGGAGTTTCCGTCAGTGAAACCGTCAGAAAAAGTTAATATATGACAGCTCTGCCGACCCTCTCCTCCCCTATTTCTCCTTCTTCTTCCTAATCCCAACTCTCCCCATCTGCAAACAACCAGCCCCCCCTCCCCCCCAAAAACAAATCTCCCTCATATCAGCACAACAAGTTATATTTCTTGAAGTTTTGTGGTTACAGCATCCGTGTTCTGATTTACCGACGGATTTTATCAATTTTTGTAAGTAATTCTATCTTTTTAAATTTTAACATTTAATTAAATGTCAATTTTATTGTTTTTTTAGTATATGTATTTTGTTAGTAGATGTACATGTTTTATTGTTATTTCTCAAACAAACTTGTAGTATATGAATGTATAATTCTATACCTGTTATGATTTGTTTTAGATTTTGTAAGATTGTATTTGTTTGTAAATTGTTAAAACTTTATGGAACTACCGAAGTATATGTGCTGTTTTGAAATAAGTAATAGCTTGCTTAATGGGTCCGTTTAAAGTTTTATCAATGGTATTGCGGAGTGGTAATTTCCGTAAATTTATATATCTTAATTTGTATGGACATTGATAAATGATAATGAATATTTAATATTTATGAGAAGTTGTGATTGGTTTGTTGGATAATCTTGAGGTAAAGTAATATTTTTGCAAGTTTATTTAGCTAACTTAGTTAATTAATACATGATGTCATCATAATTTTATAGAGGTTCGATATAAGTCATGGATGATCATTCATGGATGTATCGAGATTCACCTCAAGGATTGCGGAGGATGGATTATTGTAACGGGGTTCAGGGTTTTATTAATTTCGCAACATTTATTCCCAGAAATGTTACTGGAGGCGGTATTAGGTGTCCATGCAGGAAGTGTCAAAATAAAAAGTATTTGCATCCAGATGTTGTAATGATGCATCTTCTACACAAAGGGTTTATGGAGAATTATTAGTGTTGGTATGCACATGAAGAAGTATTTGGTAGTAAGAGGAGAATGGAAGAAACGGTGGTTAGGTCTACTTCTAATGCTAGCAACGTGCATGAAGCGGCAAATGACAACACTAATCCTTACAGAAATATGGTTATAAATGCAATGAGAATGAATCAAGGTAATGTTAGTCAATGTCCAATCGTAGAAGAACCTATTGCAGATGCAACTAGGTTTTTTGATTTGTTGAAAGATTCAGACGAACCATTATAGGATGGCTGCACGAACCATAGTAAATTATCGGTCATAGCATAGGTGTTCACCATCAAGTCAGATCACTGGTTGAGTGAGGCCGGGTATGACAAGATTATTGAACGAGCAAGAAGCATTTTACGTGAAGGGAACAGGCTGAAAGAGAACTTCTATGCTGCGAAGTCTATGATGAAACCCCTCGGTTTAGGATACCAGAAAATTGACATGTGCCCTAAATTCTGCATGTTATACTACCTTGAAAATACTGAGATGACCAAGTGCATGACATGTGGTAGAACTGGCAGGGCATTCCCGTTACAAACCTAGAATTGGCAGGGCAAAGACTCTAGTGGCATATAAAAAACTTAGATACTTCCCGATCACACCTAGACTGTAAAGGTTATTCATGTCACTAAGGATTGCTGAGCACATGACATGGCACCAAGTACATGATGCGGTTGATGGAGTGATGGTGCATCCTTTTGACGGCAAAGCGTGGAAACTCTTTAACAGTGTGCATCCTTAATTTTCAGCTGTATCAAGGAATGTGCGTCTTGGGTTGTGTACAGACGGATTCAACCCATTTGGGTCATTTATTGCTCCTTATTCTTGTTGGCCGGTCATACTCACAGTTTATAACTTGCCACCGGGAATGTGTATGAGGTCAGAGTTCATGTTTTTATCTACTATCATACCCGGTCCAAGCAGCCCGGGGCAGAATATAGATGTTTGTCTTCGACCGTTGATTGATGAGTTGGCGTAGTTGTGGTCCTCCAGAGCTCTGAATTATGATATATCGAGGAAATAAAATTTTCTTATGAGGGCAGCTTTAATGTGGACTATCAATGATTTTCCAGCTTATGGAATGCTTTCTGGTTGGAGCACGCATGAGAAACTCGCATGTCCATATTGCATGGAAAACCAGAAGGCATTCACGGTAGCAAACGAAGGTAAAGCTTCTTTTTTTGACTGTCACCGTCGTTTCTTACCACTTAATCACAGGTACAGAAATAACAGAAAAGATTTCCTTGTTGGCAGAGTTGAAAAAGATATTGCATCCCCGCGTCTTTCTGGTGAAGAATTGCATGATGTTGTCTCAGAGTACAGTGACATTGTGTTTGGCCTTCAATCAGGTAAGCAAAAGTTTCCTGGTTTTGGTTTGACCCATAATTGGGTAAAGCGAAGTATCTTTTGGGAGCTTCCTTATTGGAAGACCAATCTGCTCCGCCATAACCTTAACGTCATGCACATGGAAAAGAACATGTTTAAGAACATTTTCAACACTGTCATGGATGTGAAAGGGAAGACAAAGGACAACATTAAGGCTAGATTGGATATAGCTTTATACTGTAACCGTAAAAATATGGAGTTGGTTTATGATGAGTCATGGGTCGCAAAACCAAAAGCAAGCTTCGTGTTAAAGAAAAACACACAACTGCTAGTCTACAAATGGCTTAAGAGTTTGCGTTTTTTGGATGGACATGCATCGAACATATCAAGGCTGGTTAATATAGAGGACTGCAGATTGTATGGAATGAAGAGTCATGACTGCCACGTGTTTATGCAAACACTCATCCCATTAGCTTTTTGTGATTTGTTGCCAAAAGGAATATGGGATGCACTCACGGAGATGAGTCATTTCTTCAGAGATATATGCTCCAGCAAGTTGAATGTTGATCACATTGAGAGGATTCAAACGAATATTGTCGAGACACTATGCAAACTTGAGATGATATTCCCTCCATCATTTTTTGACTCAATGGAGCATCTCCCTATACATCTACCGTTCGAGGCAAAAGTTAGAGGACCCGTCCAATATAGATGGATGTACCCATTCGAATGGTTAGATATTACAGTTGCAATGTAATTCATATATAAAAGTGTTTTATATGTTTTTCTTAATTGAAAATACTTGATTAATATTTCAATGCAGATACTTGTTTAATCTCAAGAAAAAGGTTAAGAACAAGGCGCATGTTGAGGCTTCAATATGTGAGGCCTATATTGTTGAGGAGATCTCAACATTTATCTCGTACTATTTCGAACCTCATTTGAGAACGAGAATCAATCGCGTTCCACGGCATGATGATGGCAGTGAAGTGCCTTCTAGTGGGAACTTGTCAATATTCTCCAATACTGGACGACCCACACCTAAAAATGTTGTAAGAGGAAGATAATTGTTGGAAATAGAGTTCAAACAAGCACACAACTATGTTCTATTTAACTGTGATGAGCTGAGACCTTTTATTCAGTAAGTTTATACTAATTAGACTTTGTTAGTAATATACAGTTAATTATATATTGTAATATCATACAATCATTATCACTTTCAGGCAACATCGACAATATTTGTTCTCCAATAACTCACAGCTGACCGAATCCCAGATTAGGAAGGAGTGCGCCTAAGTCATTGTCTTCACTAAGCCTGGAGCCTGAAAGAAAATGTAAGTGCTACAACGAGTATTTTATCAATGGATATGTTTTCCATACTGAAAAATACGGGCAAGGAAGAAAGACATACAACAGCGGTGTTTGTGTTAAGGGATCCACTAGTAGTGAGTTAGAAGTTGACTACTATGGTAGATTAGAAGAGGTCGTTGAACTGCAATATCATAACGAGCAGAATAGAGTATTTTTATTCAAATGCTATTGGTATGACATGACTGATAGAGGAATCAGAGTTGATCCCCACTATGGTCTGGTCGAAATCAACTCAAAAGCTAGACTCCGCAACATAAACGATGTCTTTGTTTTTGCAAAGCAATGTCAACAAGTTTATTACACATACACCCCTTCATTTAGAAAGGATCGATCAAGAGTGAATTGGTTGTCCATTTTTAAAACGAAACCCAGGGTCGTGTTGAGGTTGTTCAGGATGAGAACGAAGACACAAGTGTGTGAGATGAAGTCTTTCAAGTTAGTGAGTTGGTTGAACTATATCAAGTTGCTCCTTCGATTGAATTGGAAGAAAATTCAAATTTTCGTGTTTTCGACGATAGTCTTGTTGATGTTGACGCAGAGGAGTTGAATTTTTTTTTGATCTCTAGCGGACAAGCAAATGTCAATGAAGAAGATGATATCCATATTGAAGATTGCGATGAAGGTGATGACAATTCAATTGATAACGAAGAAGAAGAAAATTATGACTAACTACCAAAATGAAGCCCTATGTAAAATCTTTTTTTTCATGTAATTTAGATTATGGATGATATATTTTGAAATACAAAATATTTATTAATTGAAATAATTACTTGAAATGCCACATTCACCGACGTCCATACTGACGGACTACATCCGTCGGCATTTCACAAAATAATTACTTGAAATGCCACATTCACCGACGCCCATACCGACGGATTTATATCCGTCGGCATTTCACAGAGAGTTCAAAAATAATTTCTTGAAATGCCATATTCACCAACCCTAATACCAACAGATATAAATCCGTCGGCATTTCACAGAGAGTTTGAAAATAATTACTTGAAATGCCACAATCACCGACGTCCATACCGACAGATATGAGTCCATTGGTACGTTATCGGCGGGTCAAGTTTACCGATGGACCGTGCGAATTTCAAAGGGTTGTGCATTAAATGCATCTCTGACCGCGTCAGTTTGCTAATGGAATTACCGACGGACCACAAAAAATATGGAGGGTCATTAAAAATTTTGGTGCGAAATTCAAAATTTACCAACGGATTTTTATTACCTCACCGACGGAACAAATTAAAATAATAATTAATTTTATATCCGTCGATGAAGCCGTCGGTAAAACTGGTATAGAAGTTCTCCTGACCGCCGCTTTAGTTCATTCTTTCTTCTCCTCAGTTTTTCACCGATTCTTTTCCTCTCCATTCTTCACTCCGTTCTTCAAAGGTTTCACCAGCAATCTCTAGCAACTTTTCTCATGAATCTCCATTAGTTAAGGTATGTATTTCTTTTATTTCATTTTACTTTAAGAGATTTTTTTGCTAATTTTTTTTTGCTATGTTTTTTGTTTTGGTGTATTTTTTGTAATGTAGATAAAGTCTATAGTTTTTTTTTCATAATTCATTGCTAAAGTCTATAGTTCTTTTTTTGAATTTATTGAATTTTTTTTATTGTTGTATTGGCATAATTATTATTAGTTAATTTGTTGAATATTTATTGTTAATGTTGAATTTACCATAGAATTAGTAATTGAATATGTTGGAATAATTATTAATTTTACTCTATTATTGCATGATTTGTGTTTAATTTTTTCCATTTATTTTGATTGTTATTCTAGAGTTTTTTTTTAATTTATTGTTTTTTTGTATTGGCATAATTATTAAATTGTAATTGTTAATGTTGAATTTACCTTAGTATTAGTAATTGAATATTTTGGAATAATTGTTAATTTTACTCTATTATTGCATGATTTATGTTTAATTTTTTTCATTAATTTTAATTGTTAGTCTACAGTTTTTTTTATTTATTGAATATATTTTATTGTTGTATTGGCATAATTATTGTTAGTTAATTTGTTGAATATTTATTGTTAATGTTGAATTTACCATAGAATTAGTAATTGAATATGTTGGAATAATTATTAATTTTACTCTATTATTGCATGATTTGTGTTTAATTTTTTTCATTTATTTTGATTGTTATTCTAGAGTTTTTTTTTTAATTTATTGTTTTGTTGTATTGGCATAATTTTTGAATAATTTGTTGAATTGTAATTTTTAATGTTGAATTTACCTTAGGTTTAGTAATTGAATATGTTGGAATAATTAGTATAGATTGGGTCAATTGGTTGTGACTTTTGTTAATATGTGCAGGTTTGTGGATTTGGGTAGTATCCAGTATAGAGGAGGTGCTGTCGAATTTTTTTTTTAACATTTGAATTTAATTATATAATTATTTGTATAAAATTGTGTAGATGCGTAGAACGAAAACCAGAGTTGGTCGCTCACGTACGGTCACAGCTAGTTCGTTTAGCAGCGATGATGATATTTCCTTAGGTGCCTCTTAAGAAGAGGCACCTACACCACCTGCGTCGTCAACCGATGCTGCCTCTTCCAATGCTACTTTACAGCGCAGAGGCAGGGTGCCTTCGCAGTGGAATCAATTTTCCAGCAAGTACGAGGCACAGTGGAAGGATGACCTTTCAATGTAAGTTTGTTAAGGTTTTAATTTTTTTTTAATTACAACATAATTTATGAAGTAATCACTATTTAATTTATTTCATTTCTTTTCAAGTTCACAAACATTGAGGCCACCCGAGTAATATCATCGGCGTTTAAATCGTCGATGGAGATTCCATTGTTTCAATGGAGTCAGATATCCAAGCATCCTGAATGGATGCCTCAAATCAATGCATGGTTTGACAGATTTGAGGTTGGTGTTAATTTATAATTTTCAGCTTATTTCTAATAAATTATTAATATAATTGTAAATAAATTATTATTTTTATTTAAACTTGTTTATTTATACACAACACAAATTTTGCTGGGACAATACACGCGGCAACTAGGTAAGATCGAAAACAATACAAGATTTTTTTTAGACAAAAATTTATGTTTCGAAATGTAATTTTTGGTTGCGTGAAGTAGGTTGTGTGATTTTTGGTATGAAGCACAAAAACAGGCAAAAAAAACCACAAGGGATAGGGGTTTCCAAGGCTGGAACGATGTTGCGGTTTGGAGGGATTTCAAACCGATATACATCCTGGAAGATATATGGTCGCACTATCTTGAGCACGTGACGTCTGAGCGGTTCACACGACGCTCACAGTCCAGTGCTAGCAACCGAAATCGGCCAATTCATGGCTCAGTGATAACACACACTGGCGGCTCCGTTCCGTTTGCTGCATATGCGAAACGGATGGTAAGATTAATTTAAATTAAATATATTGTTAAATTAAGTTGTTGTTAATATATCTTTTTTCATTATAGCCTGCGTTTCTTGGATGTGAGCTGAGCCCGATGGAGCTGTTCGTGGAGATGCATATGCGGAGTCAAGACCGCCAAAAGGGGGCGCAACATTTCATTGATAATCATGCTCAACTTTTTGTGGTATGTTTGTTCAACCATTTTATTTTGTAAGTTATTATGTTTATTTTCAGGAGACCTATAATAATCGGTTGAAGGAGAAATACGGGGATGATATTTTGACCCATCCGGAATTCGATCCGGATTTGTGGATGGAGGTTGGATCGTCAGGTGGACCCGATAAAAATCGGGTTTACGGGCTCTCCAACACTACAGTTGACAACTTGCGGTCGGCTCGTAGTGTTTCAACTATTGGGAGCTCCCAATCAATATCGAGCTCCCAATCTAAGGAATTCGTGGCCTTGCAACAACACACGACTCAGCTCACCGATAAATACGATCACCTATTAGCGGAGTACACACAACTCAAAGAGTCTCATACACAATAAAGAGCGGAGTCTGAGCAAATCAAAGCGTTTCAAGCACAACAAAAGGCGGAGTATGAACAACAAAAAAGGGCTTATGAACAGCTTCGCAAAATGGTCATGAACATGGCAACCTATAGTGGAACATGTGCGCCTAATCCTTTTTGGCCGTATAACCACCAGCCTTCTCCTCCAGGATCTCCTCCTCCTCCTCTAGCTCCACCTTTATATTAATTTGTAATAAACATTATTTACCTTTAAAACTTCATTTAATATTTTTTTAAAAACATATTCAGTTTATAATGAATATTATTTAACTTTGATTTTTTTTTATGTTTAATATAAATTTTATTTGCATAATTGGTTTTTATTACCATTAATTTATATAGTTTTATATTATATATTCTAAATAATTTTTTAAAAACAAATTTAAAAAAAACTATTACCAAGGGTTTTACCGACGAAATTAATCTGTCGGCATTTGACAGTAGCTGCCACACTTACCGAAGAATTTATAAACGGATATATTCGGTCGGTATTTCATACACTCACCGACAGATTTACCGACGAGACGTAGCCGTCGGTAAATCAAGATATCACCGACGGAATAAAAATCCATCGGTATATTTCAAGTAGGAATCTTTTTTTTTTTTTGGCGCACAAATTCCGTCTATAAAACCATTGGAAAATGGTTTTTTTGTTTTGCCGACCTATATAGCGACGGAATGGGGAATCACCGATGAAAGTAAAGCCGACGGACGTAATCCATCGGTGAGGACGTCGGTAAATAAATTATCGACGAACTTCTAATCACACATCGACGGAATATGTCCGTCGGAAAAACTGTGAAATCTTGTAGTGCCCGATCCCGGAAAGTCGAAAGAGGTCTAATAGAAATGTAACACAATAAAAAGGCACAAAGCTAGTTAATCTTTGATAAGTCATATTTAGCTCATTCAAGAACTAAAGAATACAAGAATCTCTCTCACATGTTAAATTGAAAATTTTATAAGTATTATTAATCAAAAAGTTGTTGAAATTTAGGCTTACAATAGTTTAAGTACTTCTGAAAAATTAACCCTAATGGATCTACCCTCGTGGCCTGAATTGACTCACTTACAAAATTGACCCCGAACCTATACTAGTAAGCCTAAACCCTGATCTAAACAAGCTTTGGATCCTAGCTGGAAACAAAATATGTTGCAGAAAATGATTTTGGAACATTAATGAATCATTGCCACACTTGGAAATTATGTTGCAGCCCATTAAAGATCGTTGTAGAATTAGAAAATTCCCAAAAAAAGTTGTCATATCCTCGTAGGAAAACAATCATTGCCAAATAGGAAGTTCACTAGTCAAAAGAAAGTAAATAACACCATTCACACAACCTGTTTTGACCTATATTGCAAGTCCTTTCCAAACTCTGATTCACCTAAAATTTTACCTAAACATAGAAAAATTCCTCTGGAATCTTCTGGTGAAGTTTCACCTTGATCCAATGGTTCGATTTGGAGTTATACTTATTAACGTAAAACTAGACGACAATAAATTTTACGCCAAAATCAAAATCTAACCTTGTCTGGATCGTATCAGCTTATCAATCACATCTTTATATGACTTCTGGATGAATTAGTTGACAACTCTTTATCTAAATATATCATATATGTTTCACCTAACTACTACCTCTAATCTTGTATGATCATAAATAACTCATTCAAGTCATATAAATTAGTTAAGTATGACTTAATTTTATAGCATTTAACATATTCGATTAATGGTAACCTTGAGTAACTTAACAAGTTATCCATGAATAGAACTCTAGTTTTATGTATATAAAGTCAAAAGGTAACAAATCATATTCTCAACATTTACTTAATATATTAATAAAAGATTTATTATTTTAATTAAGTCTTATTCCATGGTGTTGGTGATATATCATACATAATAATTATACATAAACATACACCCCTAACATTCCATTCTAATTGGATTATTATGGACATATCAAAACTATTTTCCTCAAGCCATCAAAAGAAATTAAACAGTCAACCCTTGAGTTACATTTAAGAGAAATTCGACGAGAAAAGATGTTTACAATCCAAAAGAAAAATAGAGAAAAGACAAAACATGTAGACTCTATTTATTATTACAACCATTTAACCATAAAACATAATCACATTGGTCTTTAATGTCTATAATCATTCATTATGGATAATAACATATTAATATGCATAATAAAATTATTGCATGCTTCAATTCTAATTATTGGTTTTATGCGCAATTTTTAAAATAATATTTATAAGATATAAAAAAATTAAATCAAATCCAATTTGATAATTTACCGAACCTAATAAATTTTATGATTATAATTTAATAACAAATTAATAATATTTAAATTTGTATCCTAAACTATTTTATGATCAAATAAATAAATTTTTATTACTTAAAAAATCTCTTTATTTTAGAAAAAACTATTTTTATAAAATATTATTTTAAATAAAAATTAAATTAAATCCTAATCCTATAATGATATTATACTATTGCAAATTTTTTGAAATAAACATTTTAATGCAATCCTAATCCTATTAGGAAAATTAATTCTATAATTAAATTAATTTAGTGTTTTAATTTTAAAATATAAAATCAATGAATGTTTTATATCTAAAGGGACATAATCATAATTCTATCCCATATTCCATAATGTAAAAAGGAATAATTGGTAGTTGTAAAATTGTACACCCTAAAATTCTATTGTAATTATCTATATGTGATAAGGGTATAATAGTAATTATACTCTCTAAAATCATAAAAAGGCACCAGGGCAGAATCAAAATTTTGCCCCTAAACACTAATTCTTAATGCTAATGGATGCATTAGTGACTCCAACAGCAACCTAGGGGTGGTGCTGGTGAAGCGTTGTCGAGTCAGTAATGAGCTGTTATCTCTCGCATCTGGCGCTGCTACCATGGTAGCCATGAAAAATGATTTTTCATATGTATCATTTTTGGTAAATTCCAGCGAGATGTGGTAGAAACAGTAGCTATACTTTTTTTTTTGGAAAAAATACAAGAAAGAAAAATTAATTTTTGCACATAAACTAATTCAAATAAGTGGTTTGACTTAACTTTTCAGTTATCAATTTTTTAGTGTAACTATTATCCATTCATAAACAATGTTTCGATTTAGATATTATAACAAGAAGTACGTCTATTTTGTCAAATGATGTTTGTTCTTAACACCATAGTCATTGATTATTTGAATAATATTTGAAACACTTTACAAATCTAATTCTACCTTGTGTAAGGATTTACAATCAATACTATTTAAGAACAAGTAAAACATTTTTTCTAATTCATATAGGGTGATGAATCATTTTTTGATTACTTAAATACCTTTATATAGCTCACGTGTAATTGTTATCCCTTAATTCATCAACAATTTTTCAATTTATACATTATGGCATAAAGTGTGTCTACTTTGCCAAATCATTTTGTTTTCAACACCATAGTCATTGACTCTTTAAATAAGATTTAAAAAGTTTTTCAAATTTTATCCCACCTTGCGCTAATATTTACAATCAATACAGTTTGACAACATATGAAGTATTTTTCATAATTCACTTAGGGTAATGAATCATTTCTTGGTTACTTAAATGCCTTCATATAGTTCATGTTATATCCAATATCTGCACATTTAGTACCCTTAATTAGAAGAACATGTAGTAGCATCAAAACATAATACTTCGTATATAAGATAATTTAGTGATCTCAAGTCTAAAGATCACTTACACAACCATCACGTGAGCTTTTCCATAAACACAAATGATTTGTCCATATGAAATTCTTACACGGGTCAGTTCAGAGTACATGTCATCTGACAAGCACCAACATATTAGTTTTAAGTATCTCTCATACCTCAGTTTATAAGAATAATTGTTTCTTTTTATAAAGAAAAAACATAATATGTATTAATCTCAACAACTCTAATTAATGTACCGTCTTAATTGAGCGTTAACTGAGAACATTTATGAATAATGCCTTGATGCAATAGAAATTCCATAATTATTACAACTTTATAATTTTCTTTGCAAAACACTTTTGCTCCAAAAACTTTATCTTTACTATAAATTTATTAATTAAATATTAAATTCATTAATAAAATATTTGATGAATATTAAAAATAAATAAATAAAATTTTATTAATAAATTAAATATATTTACAGAAAATTAATATCATTTATAACCATCAATTAGCTATATAGCATAATGTAAAACAAATCTATCTGGAAGATTTGAATTACAGGTATACATGAATGATTACAAGTTGTTTATGACACAAAGGGGTCGACATCAAACAAATCATAAGTTGCAATATTTTTCTTATCCAAACAAATAT
>Ga0325404_1003600_pt1 | contig 16501 bp, 16 predicted proteins | sample PopdelMetagenome_18_FD_205664 | JGI IMG/M metagenome (GOLD analysis project Ga0325404, IMG submission 205664) | Populus deltoides microbial communities from Bellville, Georgia, United States - Xylem-Control-R1 | ecosystem: Host-associated > Plants > Phyllosphere > Stem > Wood/Secondary xylem... | reverse complement strand
GAAACAAGCACCCTTTATTAACTTACTACTAGAAGAATTTGTTGAGAAGATGAGCAAGAGCAATAATATTCCTGTCGACATTTTGGATACTCCCAAAGAGTACATTTCTACATGGATGAACCTGGATTGTCCAAGTCTGATATCCTGGTACGAATAGCCAATGTTCCGTTTTGTGCTCAAGTTTTTTAAATAAAAACATCATTGTTGCTGAACCAATTGTATTGACTACAGGTGACTGTTGAAGATGAGAATACTCTGGTGATTAAAAGTGCAGGAAAGAGGAAACGCGAAGATGGTGATGAGGAAGGCTGCAAGTACATCAGGCTTGAAAGGAAGGCACCTCAGAAGCTGCTGAGGAAGTTCCGGTTGCCCGAGAATGCCATTGTGTCTTCTGCCATTACTGCTAAATGTGAGACTGGGGTTTGCCTGTGGTTGTTGAGAAGCATCCTCCACCACCCAAGACAGACAGTTGCTATTACTATCTCTTGAAATTAAGGAGACTGAAGAGTGAAGAGAAAATTTGTGGAAGATAATGAGTAAGGTTAACGAGCTCTTAATTAGGGTTTTGTTCACTTTGTCTTCTTGATGTATATGATTTTGCAAGCATCTTAGGCTTAAGTTATGGTAAATTTGGATGATGATGGTGCAACGAACCCGTGCTGTGTCAAGATTTGAAACCAATTTATATAATCGTAGTAGAAACGCGCTCAGCTTTGTTTGCAATGCTATATGGTTTATAAACGTGTTGAGTTCGGCAAGTTTAAGGTTGAGCCGTCACCAAATTTGATGCTCTGATGTTTGATCGGCCTAGGCAGAGCAGAAGAGCAGGATATGGAATCGAATGCAATATAAATACAAAAATCACCATATTTGCTAGATGGAGAAGAGGCAAAGCAATGCATCCCTCCATCAAAGCATTCGAGTCAGATTCGAGGGTAACAGCGAAGGCCTAAATTCCCAGGGTACAGAGCAGGAGAGTTTGACATCTTTTAGAGAGCTTGTAAGAGCAACAATTTCAGTATCAGGTAATCAATTTGCAAATTTAAAAGCGCAGAACTCGCACAAAAAAGCTTAAAATTAAATACATTTTAAATCAACAATCCTGTTGTGACCAGTTTGGCCATGCTGCTTGATCTACCAAAATTGCCTGGTTAATAACTTGGCGAAAAGTTTTGAAGCGAACGAGGAAAATGCACCAACAATACACACCAAACTCTTATGTGGTTTCTTGGGAATTTGAAGGCACATGACAGACAGAAAAACCAACAACGTAAATTAGGACTATTTAGATGATTTTCTCTTCTTCAGTGATTTAGACTTTTTCTTTCTTTCTGACTTCTTTTTTGTTGCATTATCTTCGTTCAATACATGCTCGTATTCCTCAAGACTTGCAAATGGGGACGCACCTGCCTTCCCTCTAGACTTCCGCTTTCTTTTCCGTTGGTCAAGCCCATCCTCATCAGTGCCATCATCTGCATCCCCGACATCAACAGCATCATTGTCACTGTCAACAATGGTGTCAAAATCTTCTCCCTCAGTATCTGTTAGGGCATCCACCTCTGCATCATCGACTAAGTCGTCGTCGTCATCTTCGTTAACAACTTGGTCCAAGTCATCGTAGTCATATTCATTTTCTGCTCCGTGACTAAGATTGGTAGAGTCTAATAGATCATCGATCTCTTCATTGTCACTCTCATCATCACCAACCACATCGTCATCGCCGTCATCATCATCACCATCACCCACATCAAACAAGTCTTCAGCAGCTTCCTCTTCAGCTGCCTTCTTCTTTTTCTTTTTCTTTGGTTTTGAGGTATTCATTTTATTCACATAAAACTTGTGAAAGACAAGATCTTCTGGAGGTACATCTACTTCAGCCAATGAAAGAATTTCAGGCCCGATCAAATGCATGTTCATGTCAAGCTGAAAAAATGAAAAAGTCAGCGATGATAAAAAGGAACTGATGCTTTTGTTGCTGCTGACAAAAAAACAAAGCTTCAAACCCTAAATGACAGGGAAATCTGAAATTCATTATATATATAAAAAAACACTGCAAACACAAAAGGGCAACAAAAGTAAGTGCCAGTTATGATGGCTAACCTTCTTGGCTGGTTCAATTTGGGAGCCACCATGCCATGCAGTCTGCTTGGGTTTCTTCTCCATAAACTTGTCTAGGAAAGCAGTAAGTGATAGATCATTCAGTGGATTTCCATTATAAACAATATTAGCACCAGATAGAAGTGTCCCAGCCATGGTAGCAACAGATGGATGTGCATGTGAAGCAAGTACCATCAGCTCCCACCAGCTAGCACGATCTGCATTGCTGTTGATAAATAGGAAAATAAAGTCAGAAAAAACCATCAACACCTTGAAGTGATGGTAAAGAGGCCCATAATTCCTTTTTGTTCTTTTTTATCCAAAGAAATGAATAGCATATATACCACATACACATTATATGATGCAAAACCCAAATGCACCCATTTAATTGTAGAAAAGACAACATACCAGTAAGAAGGTTCCCTGTGACGTGGATCATATCCTCCAGGCAGGGAAGACCCTGAAGAATTTATTTGTGGCTGGTTACCATTATGATCAGATTGTGGTTGTGATTCTTGGAGTTCTTTTGAACTGTCTTCCATTAGCAACTCCTCTTCATCTGAAACATCATCCTCGGAGCTAGAAGCGGGAGAATCATCTTCATCTTCTGCAGAATCACTTTCAGAGTCAATCTTATCACCATTTTCAACTAAATCAACTTCGATCTCTTCTTTTTTGGGTGTTGTGGAAGGTTCATTATCAGTTTCTTCCATTATGTCTTCAAAATGTTCAAGATCTTCATCAACTGACTCACTTTGGAGCACCATGTTCCTGCAGGATAGAACAAGTTAGCAAAACATGGAAAAAAAACTAGTAACAAAAAATAAAAATCAATATTACCATAAAGGTGGCCGTGCTTTGAGAACTTCCGAGAGGAGAAAAAGGCATCCACAGGAATACTGAGGTGGCTGCTGAAGGGCAACCTGTCCAAGTATCTAAGGTCAATCTTCGTTTCAAATGCATCCCAAAGAAAGGTACTAGACTTCCAGAAGATAAGAAGAAAAGAAACCTACCGATCCCCATAAACTTTTTTCTATAAAAAAATCAGACTGAAAAATTCAAAATATAGTGTGCCCTTTCGAATGCTCAAATGACCGTGTTATTAAAATAAATCCTCAAAGACATACATAAGAAACACTAATGCCTTGCTCTGTCATTCTACTAGAAAGAATAGAGATATATGTGAAGCAATTAATGCCGAATCTTACACAATAAGCTATTATGGTGAAACAGGAATAGGAAATCAGAAAAAAGAGTTGATCAGCATTTATAGGTAGGTCCAACTAGAATGATAGATTATTAACCTGCAATAGTCGCTTTGAAAAGGCAGCAACCCGCTTCAGATTTATATCACTTTTCATGGCTCTCAGAAGGAGTCCAATAAACATTTCTGCCTGAGGTGCAAACCATACAAAAGGGAAATACAATAAAACGAGAGATTCAGGGTCAATTTAAATCATAGACAGGAATTGGAAAAACAAAACCCAGCCTGCTTAAACACCACGAGCTGTTTTGAATGGTTAAATGATATAAAAGCAATAAAGGGTACCAACTCAAAGAATTGAAGCCGTATGTATATTGAGAAAATAAACGTCATCTCCTAGCAAAGAAACACTGAATACTTGCCTTGGATGAATTCATGACAGCTGGAAGTAAGAGTTTGGAGTACAAAGAACGGTAAAACCGGTCACTGACAATCTGATTCTTCAATGAGATTTTATCAAGAAGCATCAGTGCCTGAATCCCCACATTGAAATTCTTGGAGTGAACCTGCACAATCAAATATATATATTGCTATTAAAGCACAGCATAACACCGAAATTGCCATTTACCAATCATTAAGTAGCCATGTTACATCACTAAATGGAGTTCTCTTGGAATTGAATGGTAGACCAGGAGATTACCAGTTGGAAGAGCATTGGTGTTTGGACCTCAATAATATCATCCGCCTCAGCACTTGAAACATAAGGAAATGCTCTATTAACACCCTGACAAGATGGCAACACAAAGGAAGCATAAATTCTTAAGCTGCTGCCCTAACAGAACAAAATCTTTGCAAAACTAAAATGCTGGAGAGCTCTAAAGAAATGCCTGCATTCATTTGACTTCTCCTATGTCAAAAACTTTCCTCTAAACATAAAAATTGTTAATACTGACTGTTAAAAGAGCTGATAGAAGTCGTGAATCCAATTCAATGTGGGATTCTGGTGAACTTTTTATCTCGTTCTCTTTAGAAGAACCAGAAGTATTTCTCTCTGTCTTGCTGCTTTTATCCATCTTTTTGCTGCTGCCTGCCTCAGTTATCAACACCTGTGATTGTGGTTTGTCGACATAATTCACAAAGGAGAGGTCAAATGGGAAACGAACACATCAGATAAGAAAGTCATTAATACCTTGAACAGTGCAAAGTATACATCTATCAGATGTTTTGCCACTTTTGGTCCATCGCCTCTATGACCAAGACGAATTTGACTCAGAAAATTAACCTGCATATGTATAAGAGCTGAAAATTAAACCAGATCAACTGAGCTGCACAGTTTTGCTTAAGTTTTGAGTTCAAAACACATCTCTTCCAGAACTAAAACAGAAAGCAGATTCTTGAAAAGAGTGTAATTCAGTAACAATTTAGTTAAGCATCAGGGTCAGGAAATAGAGAAAAATAACAATCCAATTAGGTTGGAAAACTTCAAACAACATCAATTACATGCAAGAACGATGCAAATAAATCATTTGCCAAGACAACTGAAGCATAATTATAAATGCAAAAGTAATAGAATATGACTTCTCTTCTAAGTTTAACCCTAGTAAACATGGGCTTCACAGTTCACAGATGCAGCATAAGAATGAGTTACTGTTCAAAACTACATCTACTGCCTTAATTCCTTCTTTTTTCTTCCCTGGGTATTATTAGGAAGAACAAGAACGAATATCACAGAACAGGATGACTAGAGCACAAATGTATCAAACGCATATAAATGTGATAACTATGGCCTAGGATGGCAATGGCAAGCTTTAAGGATCTACCATGAAATATATCACAACATACAATAGCAATGGTAATTGGAGTTGAATGAACATTTTCAAAATCAAATAAAAATTAAGAGTGAGAAGGGTTCCATGAGCATAATCCAGATCATTAGCTAGCAATTAAGGAGTGTGTTTGATTAGACATACAGCATGGTACTTTGATCGTAATCCCAAATGAGGTCGAAAAAGAAAAGAGTCCACTTCATCAATCACCACAGCCTGTAAAATAAAATGGCCTAAAGAAGTCAACTAAATAAATTCTTAAGCCAAACAACATATAGGAATAAAAGTAGCTATATTTAAAAGTTGTACCTTCATGTTTGGGTGGTCAGACAAAAGGTTGGATAAGTGAAAGTCAGCATTGGATGCACTTTTATTTTGGGGATCACCTAGCTGTAATATAAAATCTAGGCGTAAGATACATACACTGGCTTCACGAAACTGTATTGCATTCAAATAAAGAGCTTCCAAAGACAATACGTTTAATTCTCTAGACAGGCAGAATCAAATGCTAACTTACTTTGTTAACTAATGCAGAAAGCAATCTGCGCTCCTGCTCTGATTTGCTCTTCAACAATGCATACATTATCTGTAAGAAAATCACAAAGTGCTAATCATGTTCACATACCCTAAGATGTAACCTATAACATCAGAGAGAAGTAAAACCAAAGGACATGGTGATTACTTTTCCTTGTAAAAAAAAATCAATTCATCAATTGTTCAAATTGCATGCTGTATCATGTTATACTCTTCAAAATCTATGCAAGAACACAAATCGTTTGAGGACTAAATGAGAAGGCCAACCTTCAATGCCTTGTCTTTTAGTGCAGGTAGCATGTCTCTTGATGCTTCCTCAAGTGCAAAAACAAATCGTTCGTACCTGAGATATTAATGCATGTCTAATTAGGATTGAATTAAGGCATGCAATGCATTGTCAATGCAAGGAATGAAAAGTTGAAGACATGCTGTTTCCACATGATTGATAGGAGCAAGATAGAGGCCTACCTTTGCTTTAAACAGTCCTCCCAATACCATAAAAGAAGAAGAGAATAACCATCTTTTGTCTCAGGAACATTATTTAGAGGCCTCTGTAAAAGGGTCTTCAGCTTACGATCAGGTAGCAAACTGGTTAAAAGGATATGAAAGGCAGATTAGTACACCAATGAGTGAACACAACATAGGGAAACCATTGATAGCAAGCTATGACAAGGAACACCTCTCTGATCATGTGACATCATCCATCAGGATAATACCAAACTAAGAGGAAAAAACATCTCATCCTCGCAGATTCACCATTAAATCACAATGAACAAAGTGCCAACAGTGTGAAATTCATAATTTTCCAAATACAACCTATATCAGGCACAAACACAGAGAGGCAAGTGGCCAGAAGCAGACCACATACAACTTCCAAAACTAATATAGAAAATGATAAGGATATAAAGCGAGTAAAAGAAAAGGGATAGAGAGGAGTAGGAAAAATGACAACGTTGAAATAAAAAGCTCTTTCAATGCTTCAAATCCTGTTAGAGCATGCCGCTTCCCCACTTTGGATGTTACCATTCCTGTAATCAGTATTACATCCAATCAGGACATGGAACTAAATCATATTCAACAAAGAAGAAGTACTTAGCATTTAATTACACTATAATCTTCACATACTAATCCACTAAAATCCATACAATAGTTCTTCCACATAAGCTAAACCTAAAGTGAAATGCAATGATATGGCTACAATACAAGCAATGATTCAAATGTTTCATATCCCTATAATAAGAGGTCAGACCCAAATACCATCCTATCGTTGATCAAGGAGAGAAACTTTTGTGATCGTAGTTCATTGAAAGCCAATTACAAAGGCCAACAAGAAACAGGAAAGAAACACATTAAAAAAAATAGAAAAAGAAACATAAAAACAGCATTAAAATCCAACAGAATACCTAAAAGTGCATCAAGTGACCTCAAATTTCCAACAGGATTGTCACCAATAAGCACAGAAAAGGCAGACACTTTATCAGCATTAGTCCCAGACCTCTGTGTAGCTAGCAACATCTTAATATCCCCCTTTTGACCTCTACCCTGTTCATAATCCTTTCCATACTGCCACATCAATCTCTCCCCTAACTCTCTCTTCTTCTCCACAAAGCTTTTCCATTCCCCAACACCCATTTTAACTTCCAACTTTCCTTTGCTTTCTGCACCCAAAACTTTGTTCTCCAATTCCATTAAGTCCACATGCCACACACCCACTGCCCCTGCCTTCACTAAAGGCAACTTAGGGAGGTTCTTGTACTTGTCAAATTTTCTTGTAATATTACTGTTCTTGTCATCATCACCGGCATCAAGTGACAAAATTGGAGGCTTTGGTGTTGGTTTTGAAATGGGTTTTTGTGATTTGTCATTTTTGTTTCTAAAAGTTGGACGCTTATTTGAGGTTTTTTTATCAAGATGGGGTTTTTGAGAAGGAGGAGTTGGTTTGTCTTCGTTTTGATTTTGTTTTGGTTTTGGTTTTGGTTTCGGTTTTGGTTTAGGGTTTCGAAAATCAGTATCGTTGAAACCAGAGTAGGAGGAAGTGGAAGAGGCGAGGCCTAAAGAGGAAGCAAAAGAGGCTACCTCTGATTTCAACGCCTCTATGTTGTCCTTTGAGGGCTTCGTGCTTTTTTCTGTCACCATTGCTTCACTGCCTCTGCCTCTGTCTCTGTCTGCTCGTAGAGAGGGTTTTAACTCTTGAGGAAGTAGTAGGGTTTTAGCTTCGGTGGGCGACATGTCGCTTATTTGTTTTCTCGCGCTCCTTTGTACCTGATGTCGCTTCTTCCGATAATTAAAAGTTTTTCTATCATTGTTCTCGTCAATTTTGGAAAAAAAATAAAACACTAAACATATAAAAATCGATTTTATGTAATCTTGTTAAATATATAAATAATAATATTTTTGTTAAAAAAAAATTGAATCCTTTAATTTTTGAACTTTATCAACTATGATGGTCAAAACAAAAGAATTCGTAAACCATTTGTTGCTTTTTTTAACAAATCCAACTTAAAAAAAAAATGATAAAGAATATTTTTGCTTTTAATTAATGTGAGGGTGCATGAAAGAAAACTTTTAGTGATTATTGTATTTGGTGAGATTTTATATGTGAATTTTTCATCTTTTACCTTTAAAGATGAATTTTGAAAAAATAATTAATTTAATGTTTTTAATTTAAAACATTCTAGTATAGTTCATTTTAATGCTTTAAGAATCAAAAAGCTAATTCAAACATATTTTACTAAATTCTATGGAAACCTATAATAAGGTTAATAAACAAGGTAATAATTAAAAAGTATATAATATTTTGAGAATATTAATTTTTTTATTAAATATATTATTTTTAAAAAAATGCATGATGAATTTGGATATGAATTGTTTTATTGAAACCAAATCATGAATATACTTCAACTTGGTACCATATCATAATTTTAAAACCTAATCTAACGGGTTAATTCGGAACCTTGTCGATCCGGAGTTGAAACCGGGTCAGATTGAAAAAAAACATGAGGGAAAAAACCTGGTTGACCCGACGAGTTAACTCGGAGACCCGATTGACACTGCAAGACCCAGTCAAAAACCCGGTTGTAATCCGTTGATTTTTGTTTTTTTTTTTTTACTTAACAACATCGTTTTAATTTTTTTTAAGAATTGACCTGGATAATCTGATGACTCGATCAAAACCTAAAATCTAGATCTTAGATCAGGCCAACCACAAGACGAGATTTAAAAACTATACTTGAGATAATTAAACGAATTAATTAAATTTTTTATGAAAAAAAAATACATAATATATTTTATCCATTAACCTTATACATATCGAACGTCGACGAGTCGTTCGAGTAGATATGGACCCAAAATATATTTGTTTGGGCCCTGAAAAAACCGTAGTGGTGGTAGCAGAAGCTTTCTATCACTCCCTTACTCTCTTAAAATAAAAAACCCTAGCCCTCATCTCTCTCTCTCTCTGACAGGCTGACACAATCTCAAGCAGTAAACCATGGCGACAGCAACAGGAACAGCTGCTGCGGCACCAGCAAAGACACTTTCGCAGAAAGAGCTAGACATTCAGATGATGTTGGCTGCTGAGGTTCATCTTGGCACCAAAAACTGTGACTTCCAAATGGAACGTTACGTTTTCAAGCGTCGCAATGATGGTACCCAGCACACTCTCTTTTTATATACATATCTGTTTTGGATGCGTAGATCTTATATCTTGAGGAAACAGTTCGTTTTTTATGGTCTATTGTGGATGTTGATCTATTGAAGGTTGAGTCTTTTTGTTTGTTCTTTTTTTTATGGATGTTGGATTAGAGTTGATTTGTGTTTTTGGATATCGAGTAGTTGCAGATACTTGCTTGTTTGGTAGTTTTGGTGCTGAAGTAATGAACTTGAAATGGTTTCGAGATGTTTGTTTTGGAAGATTTGCTTATGTTGAGATCATTGGTGGGAGACCTGTGGAATGAAAGTTAGTGGCTCTGTGTTTTTTGTCATTTGTTATTAAGGCTTCAATTTGGCATCTGCTAACTGTATTAGATGCAAGGGAGTTATAATTTTAAACTTGTTTGTTTTAATGGTCAATTGTGCTTAATGTTTGTTGAATGTAGTTTTTTATTTGTCCTTTTTTTCGAATATATGTACAGTGTGCTTATTATGGGTACTCATCCTTGTGATGCATCTGACTGAAAAAGAGTATTTAGTTTTATCTTGGTCATCTTTAGTTCATGATTGTTTCTTGTTACATTTTTTGGTGTTTATTGCACAGGAATTTATATCATCAATCTTGGGAAGACATGGGAAAAGCTTCTGCTGGCTGCTAGAGTTATTGTTGCAATTGAGAACCCCCAAGATATTATTGTTCAATCTGCAAGGCCCTATGGTCAGAGAGCTGTCCTCAAATTTGCCCAATACACTGGTGCTCATGCAATTGCTGGAAGACACACTCCTGGTACCTTCACTAACCAGATGCAGACTTCATTCAGTGAACCTCGTCTTTTGATCCTCACTGATCCAAGGACTGATCACCAGGTGAACCGAAATTCATCAAATATCACTGAGCTTATTATGCCTATTGGTCTTTTTGCACATTGTTGTTTTTTGTCTTCGAATTTTAATCTTTATCATTCATGCCATGCAGCCTATCATGGAAGCAGCTCTTGGAAACATTCCTACCATTGCTTTCTGTGACACTGACTCTCCGATGCGGTTTGTGGATATTGGCATTCCTGCTAATAACAAAGGCAAGCACAGCATCGGATGCCTGTTCTGGCTGTTGGCAAGAATGGTTCTACAGATGCGTGGAACTATTCCTCAAGGGCACAAGTGGGATGTTATGGTAAGATATTTATTTGAAAGCTGTTTCACATTCGATCCCTCAAGCCCCCTTCTCTTCACTTTCCATGTTTTCTCTCTCTTTAAATTGCAAGTAGGATGACTGCATGCTGTGGACACCAAACTTTCCATAGCAAAATTTATGTTGATGCAGGCATTCATAATGCTGTATTGGCCGGCATTCATAATGCCGTATTGTTTAGTATTTTAATGCCACATTCTACTGCTTGGGATTGCCTTTATGTATTATTCTTGGTAAGTTTTACAGTTTCACATTAGCTATTTATTGTTTAGGAAGCATGAACTGCTTTGTTTGTCATTTCTTTGGACAGGTGGACTTGTTCTTTTATAGGGAACCTGAAGAAGCAAAGCAACAGGAAGAGGAGGAAACAGTTCCAGCTGATTATGCACTACCTCCCGCTGACTACGGGATTTCTGCTGGGGAATGGAGTAGCACTATAGCCGATAGCCAATGGACAGCTGATGTTGCCCAACAACCCATTCCTGCTGCCAACTTCTTCCCAGAGCAAGGTAATAACATTCATTCAGACCTACGAGTTACCTATCTTTCAGTTATTTTTTGCACTAACAGTCTTGTTTCATTCCATCACTCTATTAAAAAATTAGGTGGACTTTCTGTTGAATGGAGTGCAGCTCCTGCTCCGGCTCCAGTACCCCTTTCAGCTACTGAACTTGATGGTCCTGCCCCTGCTGCTACTGGCTGGGACATTTAAATTCCGCAGGAATGTTCATGCTCACAACCACCATATTTTGCACTGATTCCAGAATCATGAATTAGTTTTTGAGGGGGGTCATAAACATCAAGCGGGGATGGACATCTTTTTCTTGTTTCTTTTTGGGCTCGGTGTAGTTCTAGACGTTAAATTTGTTAAGAGATTTTGACACGGATCGGGTTGGGGTATCCATAGCAATGCTGTGTTTTGTCATGTCATTATTTAAGCTTCTATTATCTCCGTTGCCCCCTGTTATTTACATGTCCTGATTCAAGTGAAATTTTGATCGCCCAAGCCGCTGCATCCAGCCATTTTGTCGCAGACTGAGGGATGATATTGATACCTCCGCAGGAATTTATTCAAATTACTTAGAAACCCCGAGATTATAACGCAATCATTTGTGTGTAACGCTTGTCAGTGGAGACTGGAGAGTAACATTTGACTGTAACAGTTGAGAACTGCCCGTTGCATTCGCTAGATATATGCAAGTATATACAGGGTGGTTTTGAAAATCATTATTTTGGAGCCTAAAGGAAATGGACCCGAGAGATCCGAATGAATTTAGCTAAACTATTTACCCTCTCAATCATGCCTTTCTGGAGGCGTGCAATTGAACAAGATGCAGCGAGTCTGTACACGATCCAAGAACTGCTTCCTGCTTCAATAAATGATCTGTAGGTTGATCCTTATTTTCTGTGGTGAAATCCACATCCTTCGGATGGGATTCAACGGATTATGGCTCAAATGAATGATGTGATGGAAAATTGGAGTTCAGCTTCAATGGGACAGCATCTCCCCATACATTACCCACCGCACGAAGTGGTCTGAAAATCCACCCTTAAGGTCATCAGAAGAAAGATAGGTCCCAGTTTGACTTCCTCCCTGAACAAAAGGAAGCAGCAGATTAACATTGTGAAACTAACATAAATCAGGAAAGTAAGTGATGAAACATGAAATGGCAAAATTGTATGGGTTGGTGAGCACAACGTAAAATATATTTGATGCTTAAACATGTAGGAGATTGATCAGGCAGTTTTAAGCAATTTAATAATCACATGACGGCAATTGAGTTAAATTCTGACAAATAACATGATTGCTATTGTATGTCATACACCAGAAAATTGCAGCAAAGCCTGCCGAATAGACTGTAACCAAATTGTGGGTGCAACCCAATCTCCGTTCTTGAAAGCCAGCATTAGTCCAGACTCCAGACAACTCCTTGAAATGGTCGCCATAAAGGCATCATGCATGATGTGACACTGCAACTAAAATAAAACATACTGACCTTCAAGCTAGATCCAGACTCTGTAGCAGATGTTCTGGTTTCTATTTTCAGATCATTTGCAAGATTCTCAGACGATAGGCCAGCAATAGACCTGCAGCCATTAAAACAATCGGTGAGTATTGCCTTTGGCTCCTCAGCTGAAGCACTTAATAGGAAGCACAAAAACTACCTATCACATAGATCTTCACACGAATTCCCAGATGAGGAAGGCCACTCCTTATCAAGGAAATTTGAGCAGCTACAAGCATCCCCATGTTCATCATAGCAAATATGATCACTTTCAAAGTATTGGCATTCCTCATCTTCAAATATCTTCCTGCAAGGCATTGAGGGAATGTACCTAGAAAGACACCCAACTTTAATCAACCATAGGTGCACATCAAATGCAACGACTGCATGATATAAAAGGGTTTAGCATGCATCCAAACATCTCCATTTCTAACTGAAAATTACATGTTGAAATTTGAGTGAGGACAGCAGCCAGATTTTGTAGCTGCAGCCTTCATAAATACACCTCACTTATCCACTCCCGTGTCTACATTTTAGATGAAAGAGTAGATGTCACTACAATAGCAGTGGAATGACAACTTATCTCCTAATGGATAAAGAAATATATCCTACTTAATAAAGAGAAGCTATTTGGCTTTTCAATTACTCATCAACTATGCACCTCTAAGAGAAATGATGAATACAAATCAGATAAACCATGGGCCTGTCTTATCAAATGGGGTAATAAAGACGTAACAAGCATGAGAAGCATTAAGCAATTTAAGCAGACCTGGAATACGATATGTCAATTTCACAAGCTGGTCTCTCCGGAGTTGAGTCTGAAAGACCCTTATTAACTCCACCCTCCTTTTCAGATAAAGATTTACTGTATCCAACACTGGCAGCTGATACAAGCGACTCACTTTCACAGGGAAGATTGCCATCAGAGAGTGATCTTTTAATGAGTGACCTAAAGATAACAAAAAAGAAATGTTTGCATAAAAGTTTCCCTCCAAATGAAATTCTAGGTTCATGATATTTATCTTCTAATCATTATATGGTCAAAGTAACCCTGGCATTAAGCTCACAGACAAACATGGTTAAACACACATAATTAATTTGGAAAAAAGCCCTTCTGTCCAAAATCATTTGAATCAAAGATATGGAATGAGAAATTCCAATATCAAAGTTGTAGTTATGATTTGAAAAAAAAATGACATAAGGAATTACATTTACTGGAAAAAACCATCTTTAAGCTGGTGATTTATTTGCAATTCAACGTTGAAACCAGATCAACATCATATCAGAAACATGCACTTTCTCCAAACCAAGGTCTTTCACCAATATATCTTTCTTGCAATACAGTTTTCCAATTCACAAAAGTGTCTCTACATAGTTCTTATTCACAGAGAAGTCCCCGGATATAAAGTAAAACTTGTCAAACGCAGAAACTGAAATTGTCAACACAATTCTCCTTCCTTTCATGTGAAATCATAGTCCATGCTGACTCTTAAGCTCAGTTAAATGTTTTTGCATTGTCAATGATTACCTACTTTTATACCCCATTGTCCAACGTAATGTTACCCCCAAACCCACCCAAACGAAGTGGTTACCTAAACAAGTGCACCATTTCAAGTTCAGCTATAATTATCGAACTGAGGGAGTTACGTGATTATAGAAAAGTTCTTGAGATATGGAAAGTTACACAGAATACATTACCTAGCATGCTCAACTAAATCAGGACCACGCCTTCCAACATCATAATGCTGATCTGAATCCAATTCCCACAGTGCTGGTTTTCCCTGCTGTGGCTGGAAATGACCCAGGAACCTGAAGTTAAGGCAAATATCACATCAAATGCATAATCCATCCCCTGCAATGAACCCCTACCAACGAAACATGCTATTTTAAAACTCCCTGACCTTGGATGTTCTTTTCAGAGAAAAGTAAAGATGGCAGAGAAGAACAGAGCTTATTTAACTTACACATTAATAGCATCTTGTTTCTCAGCATCCATGTAGGCATTGCTGTAATAACGTTGTAGAGTTCTAAAAAATTCCTGGGAGTGAGTTGCTGCTTTCCACTGACCTCTTCTCTCAGAAAATATCTATTTAACATCATCATTGCAGCATAGTGAATTAAACATCCAGTATATTTTAGAAACAAGAATGTTTTGCTTTTTAAGGAATAAGCTGACAATTTCAATGGTAAACACATCAATTTCTCATTTAACTCCTGAGATGCCTTTCTTTCTTCCCATGGTAAGGATACCAAAAGTGATTACCTTAGTTCCTTAACATTGCAATCAAAGAGGTGATGACATGCAAACTTAAATTTCTTAAACAAAACACTGATGTGACACAGCCAACTTAGTCCAATAGTATAGTTTGTGCACCCTGGAACATTGAACAGAACTACAACACAAGTTTGGCATTTTTTTTCCAAGGCTCACCAAAAACACATGCATCCAAAACTAAGAAACATCAACAAGCTCGTAGATCTTTCTTTCTGATTTCAAAAATCCTACAAATTAAATCATCTAAGCAAGCAACAGACCCATCATACAGCAATTTTCAAATTGAATAAAGTAAAACAATCACACACCTACAAGCTCCATAATCTCATGTGAGAAAATCCTTGGTTTTTTCCTCCAAATTAAAAAAAAAAAATCCAAGGTAACAGCTAGCTGTGCCAAAAAATGTATTCCATCCACACATTCATGTCCAATCATATTTTAATCATATAAGAGTAGGCCTCCCCAGAACCATAAGGATTACCTTGTTGTGAGCAGCGGACCCACCATACTGCAGTGCAAGTGTGTCGCCCATTGTCTCGTAAATCCTCATTAAATCCTCCGCTAAAGGATTATCCAGATCAATATTTGGATATTCCATATATCCAAGTGCATGCAGCTGATGTCCAAGAGCCATCAATCCATAGGCATATTGTGCAACATTTGTGCGATCTAAACAGTCTATGCAATTGGTCCTTAAAACCCCGTTTTGGAACATTGGAACCTTGATACTCTGATTTCGATTTGCATCACAATCAGCTTTGGTAATTTCTGAATCCAACTTGCCGACATTGCCATTTTCATTGGACAGGTTTTCAAGAGAACAGTCACCATCGTGTTCCCTGCACCAAATTTGCATTGCTACCATCGTAAGGAAGTTACAGGAATTAGACAGAAAGCAAGGAAAAAATCATGGCAGTGTACCCTAAAATGAGTAGTTACTAAAAGGGTATCATTCACCATGGGATTGCACTTTCTGTGTCTTTCCCACCTCTTTTTGAATGATTACAAAGCACAAATGCAAAAACACATATTCCACAAGCTGCACATTAATGATTTATGAATTTTGAATCAACATATTTCCTCAAATCATTTGAAATTCAACGAAGCAAAAAAAAAATACACATCAATTAAATGAATTTACAAAAAAATTATAAGTAGCCTGAAAAGCAATTGTGTAAATACATTGTAAAGTTTAGCAGGACAACAAATTCTCAGAGCAAGTATTTCCCAGAGTGGATATGACAAAAAAAATACCATGTAAGAAGAGTTGGAAGCCTTTTGCATTAACTTACTCAAAGCAGGACCCATTTAACAATCCCTTGGAGCTTGAACTTGGCATGACTTGACAATAAAAGATCCCAGTTAAATCCAATGCATAGGCAGTGACTCTTCCAAGAAGTTCTAGGACATTTGTAGCTCTGCTGAAAATAACCAAACACTATTGACTTTAATCATCATAAATTAATGTGTGAAAGAACAGTATGGGGTGGGCAAGTGAAGTACTTTCTAGAATGTTTATTCAAATCCCAGTGTAGGAACTTCAGACGATTCTCCTCGGATAAACTTTTATTGATAACTCTGATGGCATTTGCAAACTCAGCCAGAAGTATTGTTTCACGAGGCTTCTTTTCATGCGACTGCCAATCACCAACATAATTGCCAAAAACATACAACAACAACCAAGCCTCAATCCCAGACAATCACTAAACATAATAA
>Ga0325404_1003599_pt1 | contig 16502 bp, 10 predicted proteins | sample PopdelMetagenome_18_FD_205664 | JGI IMG/M metagenome (GOLD analysis project Ga0325404, IMG submission 205664) | Populus deltoides microbial communities from Bellville, Georgia, United States - Xylem-Control-R1 | ecosystem: Host-associated > Plants > Phyllosphere > Stem > Wood/Secondary xylem... | reverse complement strand
GAGAAATGGCGAGTGATAAGATAAAACTAAAACTAGTGTTGTAGGAGTCGATGGACCTGTTTTCGGTTCCTTTGGTTGTTAGGATTCTTTTTATGTTTTTTTTTTTTTTTTTTTTTTTTTTTTAAAGGTACGGGCAGAGGGGGTGGGTTACCCGTTCGTACATTCCGGGGCATCCGGAAATCTAGCTAAGTGCAATGTCAAGCGAGTTCTGGTTTGTGAGGACCCTGAGACCGTGATCTTATTTTTTAGAGTGTTTTATTACTTTCTTGCGTGATAAAAAAAATAGATAAGATAAAATAGAAAAATAAAATGGAGATAAAATTATTTTTATTAATAATTTATAAGATAAAATAATTATTTTTATATTATGTTTGATTATGGTGGATAAACATAATAAAATATAAAAAAATCTATTTTACTTTTAATATAAATTATTTTTAAATTTACATAATTAAATAGATAATTAGATATTATTTTTTTTATTTTAGTTTATATTGAGTGTTGAAATTAATAATATTATAATAATCTTAATTATAAAATTATGATTAACTTGATGAGCTGACATGAGGTCTAGATCAGTCCAAATTTTTTAAAAAAAACAAAGAAGTGATTAACTTGACCTTACACGGATAAAAACTTAGGCCAGCTTGAAATAAAAGACGGGTCAAATTCCATTGATTTTTTTGAAAAAAATGGTCAAAAGAAGGTTATTCTGATTATTTTAAAAAATTAATTTGCTAGATTGGCTCTTCAGACCCATAACCTGAACTTTGTCTCGGGTTGACTCCTGAGTCCGACTTTAAAACTATGTTAATAAAAAAAACTTATTCATATGTTGTTTCAGGTCAACTCATGTTGACCCTCTCAACCCGCGATCCGAGTCTTGCCCTGGTCAACCCCAAATCAAATTTTTAAATATGATGATAATAATTTTTATCTTTACATTGACTCAGGCCAGCTTAGGTTTACCTTTTTAATTAATGACCCCTGCCTTGTCCCAAGTTGACTATCGAATCAAGTTTTAAAATTATGATAATAATCATTTTTATTTATTTTGACTCGGGTTGACCCTCTTAACACACGTGACTCGAGCCTAAGAAAATATTGAAAAACAATTCTAGCATGCTTACTAAAGAAAAAGGATTAAAAGACATTATGAAGTTTTATTATTGTTAATGATAAATTATTTTTCTTTAAAAAAATTTATTGCTCATTTTTTATACAAAAAATATTTGTAATAAGCCTTTCAAGATTTCAATAACATTATCTTAGTTTATATGTACTTCTAAATAAAATATTGAATCAAAGATTATATAACTCAAATATCTCTTCATAAAATAAATATGAGCTCTAGATTTAAAAAGAAAATCAAAGTATAAAAAAGAGAAGAAAAGCACTAAAAACGAGATGAGGAAGAGTATATAAAAATCTAAAAAATATTATATAAAACTCTTTCTTCATCCTCCTTTTGTAGTGGATTTTGAAATCTAAAATATTAAAGAATTAATTCTAATAATAATTAAAATAAATTCTTAATATTATTAACCTACATTATCAATTTTTTATTAGTTATCGTAAATCAAAAATTAAATATAAATATAGTGGGTATAAATATGAATTCTTGAGTTGAAAAAATTATTTAGATTTTCAAAAAATATATTTGAAAAAGAATTTTAACATTCATGTTTGAACTGGAACAAAAATAATTCACTGGAAGAAATAATGCTTAATGTGAATTATTTAAGCAATCTAAAGATTTGTTCCTCTCGATACCACTAAAATTGGTTTGGATAATAATATATTCAAGAAAAGAACATGGTCCAGGCACAGCCAGTTTATGGGCCATAAACGAGCACCATACAGCTTGTACAGCTCAAAGAGGCCAGTCCATGGAGCTAGGCCAGTCTCTCTCTTATTCATGGGAGTATGGGACAAACAAACCTCTATCCAAGTTTTCTAATTTCGATCAGATAGCACTTGCTCCCCATCTCCAGATCATGTTATCAAAATTTCCTGACCCTTCTCCACCACAATTTCTTCCACTGTCTTGAACCAAGGAAAAACACCAACACGAGAACCCCCTCACAGTCTGTGAGCCATGTAACTCAACACCATGGAAGACACACTCTTCCATTTCCTCTCCAACATCAAACCCTCCCCACTTCCTTATCCCAAAGCCCACAGCTTCCCCTTATCCCACCATTATTATTGCCCCGCACTTTCTTGCCCAAGAACCCTCCATTTTCCCACTCTTTCCTCCAAAACGAACACCGCTTCTCTCCCTCCTAAGCCTTTCAAAACTCCAGAAACCCCCTCTATATCCTCACACCATACCCCTCCACCGCCGCAATCCCAAACCCATGAACCATCCAATACCGAATTTCAAGAAAAAATCCTGTACCTCGATTCACTAGGCCTAGACATATTCTCCTTAATAAACAACCACCGTCCGTTCATCCTCTCGGCCTCCTTATCAAACATCAAATCCATCATTGATTTACTCACCTCCATGAACTTCACTCCACAAGAGTTCCGCAGAATCATCTCCATGTGTCCAGAAATTCTCGCCTCCACTCCTTCCACTTTCACCCCAGTCATCACCTTCCTTCTCCGTGAAGCCCGCGTCAACGGCTCTGATTTGAAACATGTCATAAACCGACGGCCCAGATTACTGGTATCCAGCGTCAAATACTGCTTGCGCCCCACACTCTATTTCCTCCAAAGCATTGGCCTTGAAGAGGTAAAAAGACACACATATTTACTGTCTTGTAGTGTTGAAAAAAAACTCTTGCCCAGAATCCAATACTTTGAAAAAATTGGGTTCTCGTATAAAGATGCTGTTTCCATGTTTAGGAGATTTCCACAACTGTTTAATTACAGTATTAAGAATAATATTGAGCCCAAGTTGAATTATTTTGTTGTGGAAATGGGAAGGGATTTGAAGGAATTAAGAGAATTTCCGCAGTATTTTTCATTTAGTTTAGAGAATAGAATTAAGCCTAGACATCAATGTTGTGTTGAGAAAGGTCTGTGTTTTCCTCTACATACGTTGTTAAAGACAAGCCAGGAGGAGTTTATGAGTAGAATTGATGTTTGTTGTAATTCTTCTGTTCCTTTGAGAAGTTCTCCTTTGTATTCTGTAAATTGCGACGTTGATTCTTCTACTAATACAGAATAAATTTTCTTTTTTTTTTGGATTTCTGTGTGGCTGGATGGTGTTGCTGCTTGTGTTTATGTCACTGTTAGTTTTGAATAAAATAATCGATTCCATAGAGTTTATGTAAGAAGGTGTCTGTCTGCTGAATTCGATGAAAATATTAGAATTTCCCAGCTGCGGATTTGCATCTTTATGCTATCCTTGTTATGGAGTTGTTTCGATTAGGAGTTCTTTCTACAATAAGATATAGTATCATAATTGCAATGTAATGGAAATAGTGTTCCTTCGTTCATTACATCACGTTATGATTTAGAGTATTACACTGGACTAACCTTATTTTGCTTGTGGATGTCTATGTTGCGGAAGATTTAGCCTTTTTAAGTTAGCTCTATGTTGTCAAACTTGATTCACTACGGAGCAATGATACCAGGAGGCTTAAGATGGAATTTCTATGAAATTTGAGTTTTATGCTATTGCTACATATAGGTATTTATAATGTTTGTGGAGTGAAAGGGGAGGACACTGGTACAGCAGGAGCTGGTAGTAAATAATTGGGAGGGGGGCTAGTTTTCACAATTATAACTTTGCATTACTTGTGTTGTTGATTTTCGACTCAGGAAAGCAGGTGATTGTCTGTATTGTACCCAAGAATAGGTCTTATCGGTTGCAGCATCTGGTGTTTTTCAAGGAGAAAACTTTTATGATGATTACTTGAGCTGATAATTTTCCCCGTAGAGTTTAGAGTTCTTTGCTGGTATGGTGTGGAGGTAGGAATTCAATTTGTTTTAAAGACATGTTCTTTGCAAGGCCAAGTTAGACTGAACTGGATTCAATTTGCCATTCCCTCACCATGCATCTTAAAAGACCTGTCTTTCTCAAGACCAAGATCTAGCTGAGCAGTGTGGCACCATTTACAATTTGTTCCCATCGGTATGTTCTAATGACTTGTCATTTGTGAATCATCCCAAAGATGGATTCTTTTTGGGCGATACAACTCAGTAGCAGCTTGTTTTCCTGGAGAAAGCACACTGAAATTCTAAAAATTAAGTGTTGCTTTTTCTTCTTTTCCATCAGAGCACCACGATTCGATGCAATGATGGCTTAAGCAACTATGAACCCACTGATCGTCCATGAATTCTCTCTTTCCTCCGGTGAAGTGTCTTTTTTTCATCTTCTTCTTTTGTGTGGAGGATCTTGAAAACGCACTTAGAAGAAAGAAAATATAATTTCTTAATCATCATATCAGTTCCTTGAAGTCAGGTTTCTTGAATTGATTTTATATTCTTCCTTCTCTATCTCTACTCCTGGTGACCCTGGATCAACCGTGACCGCTAAACCATAAGGGAAGAAAAAACCAGTTAAACTGCAAAGCTAGGGCGAAGGCCTATTAGCATTATGAGCAGTCTTTTGTCCAAGAGGAGGTTTCTTCGGAGCGGAACATGTGGCTGCATCCTTGACGGCAAATGATTTGGTTTCTGGAAACAGAACTCAGGTTCGGTGGATGATATGAATATAATGTAAAATAATGGTATGATTGTAAATAAAATAAGTAAAAGTGTTCCCATGTTTGCTCGCTGTCAAATAATCACTCAATAATATTCATATTTTTTGAAAGTTCCGGGGATTGTTTTCGTTGCCCCTCAAGCTAAATGCACAAAAAATTATCGATGAAAAAGAGAAACTATATAAATGAATGTTTTATAGGAATATAAATGGACGTAAAGTTATTAAAATCATGAGTTGATTTATAAAAATTTATAATTTTACTAATTAACATATACTTATAATGTAAAATCATGTAAAAATAAAATAAAATCAGATTGAAATTGTATAAAATCATGATTTTATGATAGATTTTGTGATTTTACAATAATTCTAAATTTCAATATCTATGGATTAGTGTAATGATGAAGGAAACATAGTCCTGCTTAAACTCTTTCTAACAAATAAAAAATTATTTCTTTATTATTTTAAAGGGATATCTTTATAGATAATAGTGACAGATTATATTTTGAAGTCTGATCCACCATTTGGTTATGCCTAAATAACATAGTTTTTTCAATAAATTTATATTATTATGATTTCTCTATAGAAAATCCCATAACTTGTCTAAGATATATGATATAAGAAGGAACTAGACTTTAAGATTAAAAAAAATGACCTATTTTGAATGGTTTAATTCATTTGTTTTAGTTTATACAAACAATATCTGAAACTTCTAAAAGTATAACAATATCTAAAAAAAAAGCATGATAATATCTAAAGTGGTGTATTATTCATCAAAGAAAAAGATATTGGATAAGCTAAAACTATCACTATAGATGGTCATGTATTTGCAGGGAACATCAAAACTGGTGTTGGTCAATAATAGAGTATAATCATGAAGACATAATTATTTTCAATGTTTTTCCTTGGATGTAGAGTATCACCAATCACTTCTAACGTTTTTCCTTAGATCTTACATGATAGGATTTTATCATGCAAGAACAAGTACACCACATCTTTATTTATAGAATTGCTTATTATTTGCATGAACCATGTATGAAAAAAATAGTTATAATTTTACAATTTTATGATGTGTTTTTACGAACCGAGTGTACATTTTATTTTCCATGTTGTGCCAAAAAAATATTTTTAACAACCTTGAATGGAACACTAAACAAATATTGTGTTCTAACAATTTAGTGGACAATTGGATATATAAAAAAAATCTAGCATAAATAGTTGGAAAGAAAAAAAAAATTCAACCAGTTTGAAATAACATAGTGAATACAGTTAGCCAAGAATGCAAGTGTGGTTGTGGTGTAACTTGCGTTTGTAAACGAACCCTATACAACAAATCATTCTTTTAATTTTATAGCGATCACCTTAATTTGTTGTTATTATGTAGTAACACTCCAAATGCTTTAAATAAACTTAAGTCATCTCTTTAACAAATTATTCATTCACTTACATCTATAGAATTCCTTTATTTTATTTCAATACACACCTAAGAATAAAAAAAAATTGTTTGGGGAAAAAAATACACACCTAACAATAATATCTATATGATTCATTTTCTATTATATTGTTTATGGCTTTATGCAGGGTACGAATTGTAGTGCTGCTAAGAACTCTCTTGTTTGACTACACACTTGGTATTTTCGGTGTTCATTAAAGGATTTTATTGACTTTGCATTAATAATCTAAATTCAAATCTTAACATTCAACCGGGACTCAAAGCATTCAAATTCAAATAATTTTATTAGCATTCTATGTTTTTACTAGATTCATTTTCTCATGTAATGCATTTCTTAGACTCTAACATTCAATGAGTTTTAATGAAAAGGCTTAAGATAGGAGGGCACACGAAACCACATTGTTGATATTGCAAATTGACTAGAGTTTTGCTATTTAAGTTATTTTTTCTTTCATGTATTTATAACAAACACAATATTAAATAAAGTAATTATAAATATGCATAATATTTTCACTATTCTTGAGATATCTTTTGATAATATATCTAGCACCATATTTTTAAGCCTTCTAAGAGAGACCAAATAAGCCTCATACTTGATGGGTTATTACTTGTTAAGCTTGGTTGTCGAGCCATTAAATATGACAATTAAATTTGGGCTTCTTAATTACTTGCAAAACAAGTTCCTTGACAAGATCAAGGAACCCTATAATACTTAAGTCAGTATTTTTTTTAAAGAATGTAAACCTTTTTAGGTTGTACGGTGCATGCACATACTAAGGTCTTAAAAAATAGTAGTTAGAAAAGAAAATATAATGTTTTATACATACTTATGTTTGTTCTCATGTTTCCTCTTTCTAGTAATTAAAGAAAATTTTTATATATCTATAAGCTACACCCACTTGCATGAAGTAGTGAGGCCATATGAATGAAGGTTTTATGTCTAAATTACTCCTAATGGTGAGGTATTGAGTCAGTATTAACTAATGAGAACCAACAATGTAGAAAGTTAATGGCTAAAACCGCCCCCTAGCATTGACTCTTGCCTTGAAAACTCATTAGAAGAGCAATTAAGGCTCGTTTTTATTTGCATCATTACTACTACTTTTTTTTACATGACATCCAGAGTAACATAATAGTTAATAGGTTTAGGGAACTGGTTAGGGAACCTATAGTCTTTGCATGCCAAAAACTATCGAGGCTCATCTAGGAGTTGCTTATTTTGTTGGTTAAAAAATATCAAGTAATATGAAGAAAATATATTGGTATTAACCTTAAAGGTAAGATGGGTTTTTCCTAACCACATGTGAATGCTTAGGACAAGTATAAGAACAAATCTCATGTCAAGGGATTGTTTAAGCGATGATCAATCCCTAAATGAAAGTGTTGATGTAAGTTTTGAGTTCATTTTGTTAGAATGGGTAAGAGTTTAACTATAAAGTCTTTTAATATATTTATCAATTGATCATGGTTACTTAAGTGTTCCTAATGGGTTCATGCAATCGTTTTTGTCAAGAGAATCTCAAGTCTTTGAGTAATAAAAGTGTTGTCAACAATTCAAAATGATTCATGAAGCTTGTCACGAAGATCATATCTTGTGAGAGCTGTGCGAATGTTTATCGAATGCGTTGTTTTAGGTAGCATTAAGGCTACTGGTTCTTAGGATCCTAGTAGGGAATCTTGCAATTTTTGTATAATCAACACATTCTCAGTCCATATAAGAGTTAATGAGTTTTGTCAAATAAAATTCATCATTTAATGTAAGAATGTTATGTAGGTAATAGTGTAAAAGATGCTCCCCGTGTGGGGATGAAGCTAATTTGACTAGTAATGATGTTATGGATAATTAAGTTGAGTTATATGTACTTATGATAAGGCCTGCATAGATGGGGTTTTACCTCAGTACTGAGTGTGAGAGTGACGTTAATGTCCTTTATAGGAGATGAACCTTCTTGGTTGGAGTGATCAAAGTCAACCACGACTACACTTGTATATGGGCCATTTTGCCACTTTAAAGCATGATGATGACTTTTGTTGTTGTCTGTCATGAAAATGTAGTTATATGAACAAGGTATTGAGTCCTTTTATTGGTAGTGGGTTGTAGGATTATGCTTTATAGGTATTGTTTATTAGGAGGTACCTGTTAAAAGGTGCAATCAATGAATAATATAAGAGGATAAGTATAAATGAAAGCAATTTGGCTTATGTATTTGTTTAGGAATGCATTTTAGGGAGAAGTGTCTTAGATGCTATTAGAGATGAGTGGTCACAGAAACCTAAAGCATAAAGAACAATCTCATATCCTTTTAAAAAAATTTAGTCATGAGACTTAGAGAAAGATCCTTAATCCTTTTTTAAATAAACAATAATTGAGATTTGGAGCATAGAGAAAAATCCCATATCCTTTTGAAGAAAAACTAGTAATAGGGACTTTGACCATAGAGAAAGACCCGATATTCTTTTGGAGATAAACGATTATAAAAACATAGATATAGATCCCTAATATTTTTGAAGAAATCTGCATAATATGTATTGGTATATAAAAGCACTAAATCCATGACATAGCATGCCCTTAAAGAGGTGTTGTCTTACATATAGGATGAGCTATATTTGAGCTTATAGCCTCATCATTTAAGTTTGTCCTAAAAAAACACCTTTTAAAGAGAGAAAAGGCACCTAAAGTTGATGAGCTATTAAGGTGACGAGCAAGAAAATAACAAAATAAAAGATAACATGTAACAAGGTAAAGAGATGGCTTGCACATTTACGTGGAGATGGAAAGATAGATTGTGAAATTATTTTTTAAAGTTAATTACATGAATTATGTGTTAAGTTGTCTTTTTTGTGTATGTTAGAGATGAGTATCTTTAGGCAACTATAAGATAAAGTTTGATTTGAGGAAAAAATCAAGAATTTTGATTGAAATATTTCTTGATTTTTTTCAATATTGCAGTGAAAAGATTTGACTGAGAATTTTTTTAACAAATATATATTTTTTGAAAAAAACAATTCAACAAATATTTAATAAATAATATGAGATAAATCTATTTAAATATTTTTTAAAATGTCTATATTTTATATCATTTTAAATAAATATAAAGGTAATTGTAATAAAAAAACCATTTATATAACAAAAATGATTTCTAAATTAATAATAGTCAAGATTATTAATTCTATTTATTTTTACCGGTATTCTAAATAATTAAATTAAATTAAATTAAATTAAATTAAATTGTTTAATATTTTATTTTAAATATATTAATTATAATAAATTATCGGTTAAATTTAAATTAATTTATGAATTAAATTTAATTTAACATGTGATTTTATAAAAACAAATACGCATCCACAGCTTCCGTAAACCTCCAGGGCCACCCCTAATCGATGACTAGTTAAAATATCATCTTACATTGCAATAGCAAGAGTGAAAGACCACAGTCCATCACTCCATCCCTCTCAGGGTACAATTTGTGAATTCCCCAACATATTGCCAAAAAATAAATAAAGAATTTCAAAACACATTCCGCAACGCTCTAAACACTAAAAAACCAGAGGGTTCCGGGGTCGATACATAATAAAACAAAATAGCGGGTCCAAAATATAAAATAAAGATAATTATCTTCCCTCCATCAAAATCCGAAACAAAAAAATTCCCTCCTTCCCTCGTTTTCTGCTTTCTCTCTTACGTCCCTCCCTCCCTCCCTCCCTCCCTCCCTCCCTCTCTAAACCCACATTCTCTATCTAAAATAAATTCCTACTTCTTTCACTAATCTAACGATTCCAGTTTTCTTCTCTCCTTTACTCCGGTTTTTGTTTTTAGGTTTCATTTATGTCCGGCGGCGCTAAAGCCTCAACCCGACCGGCTGCGACGGCGCCGCCATCAGGATCGATCTTGCCTCCTTTAGCGCGGCACCTTGCGTTTGCTACGATGAAGCCTCCGTTTCTTCCTCCTGACGATTATCACCGATTTTCTTCTCCGAGTACTAGTAGAGTCGCCGCAGATCGGGATGCTGAGGCTATTGTTGTGAGATCTCCTGTGCGTTTCAGTTTCTCTGTGCTTCTATATTTGTATAAAGATATCCATGTATATCTGTTTTTTTAATTAATTTTCCTTTTTGTTTTTATGTTGGTGTTTAATGTGTTTTTGAGGATTGTTCGTGCGAGTATTTGATGTTAATGGAAGTTAAATTGTGTTTTAAATGCGTTTTTGTTTTGTTTTGATAGTGGTGTGTTTGGTTGATAGAAATTGTGGGAAAGGAAGGGAAATTTTGGATTCTGGAAAGAAATTGGGTTATTTTAAGTGCTTCAAGATTATCAGTTATGCTATGATTGTCGTTTTCGCAGAATCTGAATGGATGTTTATTTGGAAAATTGAGTTGTCATTTCACATATTTTATTTTTGATGATGTTGGACTTGGTGTTGAATTTTGGAATTTGTTCTATAGGTATAAATATTAGTATTTGGTGGAAGCCCATTGTCCATATAAGTTCTCATACAAATGATGTTTAAGTGAGCTTCTCATGTCTAGGGAATGGAGGCTGTGTTTCATTTCCCAAACCATGTTTGGGTAAGAGGACTTCAAGTGAAAAGGAAGATAGGATGGGGTATTGAATCCTTTAAATATTCTAGGGTGGTTTGTGGATTTTGTTTTCCTTTTGTCCTGTTTCTCATGGGTAGTGTAGGGGATGGAGGGTTTACTACCACATAACTCCTCTTGTAATAAAATTTACAACATCCCTAAGAGGGGTGAGGAGGGAGGGATGGAATTATTATCTTTTTAACTTGTTTTTCTAATGGTACTGTTAAAATTTCCAAATTGTAACAATAAGGAATATGATTTTACTTCTACAGCTTAACTGCTCTTGCTCCTTTAACTGAACAAGAAGAAGATATGTCTCTCTCTTTTCCCCTCCCATGCATTGCAAACAAGAGGAGGGTAACAACATCGCTTTCATTTACCCTTCCTTTCACCCTCTTATCCAATAAAACATACTATAATAGAATACTGGCTTGTTTTCTAGCCCTTTTTTTTCTTAAGTATGGATTTTGGTTCACACATTAATCTACCTATATGAACTTCATTTGAATCCTTACTCTTGCTTAATAAGCCAAACATGTCCTTTTGTTGAGATCCTTCACTGAAATGCTGTGTAGCCTTTTTTTTCTATCTAGTTATGATTTCCAGTTACTGCATTAGTTGCTATACAAGGAAGGCTTATATGTACATCATAGTTTCATATGATTTTTTTTATTGGAGCAGTAGCGGTGGTGGATTTTGAAGGAATGGTATAAACACTTCCAATGAACCCTGATGATCATGCATGAAATCATTTTTCTATGAGTGTAGCTTCCAACAACATATTTATCGCAGGTCCTACAGTATACTTGGCTGTAGTCTCATTTTATGCTTTCCGCTAATTGAAACTGAATTGCCTTTGTTTTATTTTGACAATTTTTAAGTAATTACTTGTAACCTTATGTTCTTTATGGTTTTATCCACTCCTGCCAGTCATTTAATACAATGTTGTGATTTTTGGTATCCCTCAGCGATTAAAACGGAAGAGTGGATTGGCTGATAATGGAGTCAGCTCCAGCAATCATGTTAGCAGTCCTGGATGCAGTAATATATCTAATAGTCCCTTCAGGACACCTGCATCAGCAAAAGGAGGTAGGACATACAACAATTCCAAGACTTCAAAGGGCAATGGAGCTGGGCCTCAAACCCCTGTGTCAAAGGCTGGTGAGGAATTGTATTTATCGCCTTTGCAAGTTCTTTTGCATGCGATAAGATAGCTTAGACTTTGCTTGTTAGTATACAGATCATGTCTCTTCATCCTTTGAGTAGGGTTTGCATTAAGTCTTTATTGTCCAGGCATAACTAACTTAAAAAGGAACCTGATGAATATTATACGTGAACTTGCAGATTGCTCTTCTCCTCTTACTCCAGCTGGCAGCTGTCGTTATGATAGTTCGCTCGGTAATTTTTCAAATATTAACATTCAAGATGATTTCATCATATCTGTTTTCATTGTCTTGTAGAGCTGTGGAAGCTATCATATTTATTTCTACCATATTTTCAGGTCTTTTGACAAAAAGGTTTGTTGATCTATTTAAAAATGCCGATGATGGAATTCTTGACCTAAACAATGCAGCCGAAACCTTGGAGGTAATCATGCTTCTGATCTAATGTTTGTAGTGATGATAATGTATCATACTTGTTAAAAGCTTTTTACTGGAACAGGTACAGAAGAGGCGGATATATGATATAACAAATGTCTTGGAAGGAATTGGTCTCATAGAAAAGACACTCAAGAATAGAATACGCTGGAAGTAAGTTGATGATAATAAACCTTCTTGAAAATTCTACTATTTTGTTTCCATGTTTGACTCCTCTAGGCATCCAAAGCACATGGGAACTCGTGTAAGGATTAATTTGATTGAATGGTTGACCAGGGGCATTGATGCTTCAAGGCCAAGGCAGGTAGAAGGTGATGCAACTTTATTACAGGTAAACGGAAGTGGATATTATTTTCCTGTTCTACAAGCCTAAGTAATTTTCTTTTCTGCAAATTATCATGGGTGTGATTTTTCTTTATCTTTTTATCTTGATGTGTGACTGCTCACAGACAATTTGTACATATTACCCCTTAGTCCATTTTTGATGATGCTCTACTCAAATGATGAGGAACTGAAAAGGGGAGGGTGAAAACAATTACTTATTGGCTTCTAATGCAGGAGGTTTATCTTGTGCTTCTTTTCCTGCAGGAAGAAATTGAAAAGCTTACTATGGAAGAGCACAAACTAGATGATCAAATAAGGTTACATGGCTGATTTTCCTGTTAAAGCAAATAATGTTGAAATGTTGAATCTCTTGGATAATGCTAATGCTGTCAAACTGTTGCAGAGAAATGCAGGAACGATTGAGAGATATGAGTGAAGACGAGAACAATCAGAAGTAAAACCCTCTCCGCAAACCCTACATACTTTCAATTAATTTGAGCAGGTTGCTAATTATGGTACTCCTATTCATCTTCTTGCAATTACAGGTGGCTTTTTGTGACTGAAGAAGATATCAAGAGTCTACCTTGTTTCCTGGTACTTTTATTCTCTCCAAACTTTATACCTGCCATAATATTTTTCCAGCTTGATGCTGATCTGTCCTATGTTTTTGTCAACTTTCTTCTGTTTCTCATGCCAGAATGAAACCCTCATAGCAATTAAAGCTCCCCATGGAACTACTCTAGAAGTCCTTGATCCTGATGAGGTAAGTTTCTAGAATAAAATTTAAAAAAGAATGGGGACTGGGGAAAAGTTGTTTTTATTTGTATCCTATGCTTCATCTGCTTGATGCCGGAGTGATATTGCTTCTGTATGTGTCAGGCTGTTGACTGTCCACAGAGGAGATACAGGATAATCCTGAGAAGCTCTATGGGTCCTATTGATGTCTACCTTGTGAGGTGCGTGACCACTTTCAAGATGGGGCATCATTGTCTTTTGAGAATCAGTTTACTGATTATTTTTGTTTCTCTTCTCTTATTTAAGTTTTTTCTGTTTGTTCTAGTCAATTTGAGGAGATGAATAGTGTTGATGCGTCTGCTTTTCCTCACGCTTCTAGTTCAGCATCCCATGGAAACCCAGTGACAGAGATGACCACTGGTGTAAGAACTGAGAAAAGAGCTGATCCTCTGGCACAACAGGCTCCAACTACGTTCTCTGATCCTAATGCTACTCAGGATTTAGGGGGAATGATGAAGATCGTTCCTTCTGATATAAATGTAAGTGTAGTGTACAGCGTTTTTGTTCTTATTAGCAATTAACTACTCACTAAAGAGGCTTATATTATTTCCATGGATAATAGTTTTGACTTCAGCAAAGGTACTTACTAGATCTGATAATGGTGGGCATGCACATCTGAGTCTCTGACCAATGATTTTGAGCTTTGGTTTCAAGCCCATTTGTTGATTGCCTGGCTCAGTATCAGTTTTGTGAACACAAAGCTGAGATGATGCACAGTAAATTTGATTAAAATGCTGTTTTTTTTTTTTAAAAAAAAAATTCTTTTAAGCAGCAATTAATCCTCAAATTGTGAGGATTTACTTGAACATTTTAATTCATGTAAATGTCATCTGTGAAACCTTTCTGCTGGTAGGTTCCAAATTGTTTCTTATAGCATATATAAAACAAATAAGACATGCAGAATTCTGTTGGGTCATACCAAAGATTTTGCAGCTGCTCTATCTGAACGAATCAAAATTGATAGTTTTTTGGTCAGTCATTTTCCTATTCAAATGTCTAAGATGTCTGTAACTCTGTTAACTCTATTATTCTTGTTACTCTTGCAGAACGATTCAGATTACTGGCTTCTTTCAGATGCAGACATAAGCATTACAGATATGTGGAAGACAGACTGTATCCTTGCTTGAAATTATTTCCTTTTGATATTCCAGCCCCCCCCCACTTCTTCCTCCGAGTATGTAAGGTTCAATCATCAATCCTTTACACATTTAGCAGCAAATATCGAATGGACCGACTTTGGAGTGGCCGATGTCCCAACTCCTAGGACACAAACTCTATAGCCTGGGATTACTGAAGTGCCAACTGGTGTGCAAGCTCTATTCAGAGGTAAATATTGACTTGTCCAATGTGCCAAGTGAAATCCTTTTTCTACACCTATCTGCATCCTTCTATGCTCGTCAAATACTCAAAATGCCAATGAGTTGGCCGAAGAAAAACAAACCAGGAAAGTGTTAGAAGCTGGCAAATGACAATCCATGGTTAATGCTACATGGTAGAAATTGATCTTTATGGTCATTTGCAAGCAAATCAAAGGAAAAAAAAAGGAGGAAATTTTGTTTGAAATGGTGGACATTCTGGATGGATCTGAGTCTTGGTGTATCTTATGATGCGAGGGCATACACAACATAGTTAAATGACGTTTATTATTTCATCATACATGTAGATGTTGCTATCGTTGGTGCTGTAGTTTGTTTAGCGATGGAAGGCAACAGATCTTAGTGGCATGCTATAACAATGTTGTGCGGGAACCAGTATAACTTTGGGGCAGCATTGGTTCCCAGCCTAGAATCAGTAACATTATTTTAATTATCTAGTCTCAAGTTGTAAACGTTAGTTTCCATATTTCCTTGGATGGAAGCATGCTGCTTTTGTGGCAGAAGTTTCTTCCTGGAACATCATACTTGAAAAAATTTCAAGTGATGGTTGATTGAACTTCAATCACTCAGTCATGTTTAACATTTTTAGTTCTTTCGTTGACCCCTCCGCCTACACCTTAATCCCAATTACTCCCAGCACCTATTCTTTCAGGAAGAGAAAATCACAGAATGGCAACGGAGGAAATACTACTATTTATTAAGATTATAAATAGTAGATACCCTCCTTGAAGATCGGCACCAATGGAATTTGTGCTTTATTCTGAGGAATACATTATGCAATCAAAGATTCTTAGTAAGCATTTTGAGTTTACTCAGTGCTCATGGTAAACTGCATGTCATCTGCTCAGTCACTTTCGTGTTCAAAACGCCTAGGGGCAATGGGAGTCCTGACTGTTTGTACAGTAGTGTTGATTTTACATGAATTTTTCTTTGGATGCTTATTTTGGCTAATGAAACAGACACTAAATCTTGTCTTACTGGGCATGTCAGTTTTTATGTTGTCGATAAATTTACTTGTGACTTGTCAAATAAGGAGTGGGATTCTGGAGCTTAAATCCTAAAAAATGAATTTGGAAAAAGGAATGGTATGAATTTAAATGTACCGGGAAAGCAGTAAGCAAGATCATTGAATAAAATCGTTTTCACCGAATAAAATTATATCTTTTGATTATCAATACATCTTATCAGCTGGTAGATGCTAGATTTAATTTTATTATTGTTATTATTATTATTATTATATCAATCAAGGACTCTGCTAGACTTTTACGATCGAATCGATTTAAGCTCGTTCCCTGTTGTAATGAACCATTATTGCTCGTTACAACTGACACGTGTTTGTTTTAAGAATAAATAAGGGAGCAACAAATCAGCCAAGGCACACCAGATCATTTATTGATCTAGACGACCAAAGGTCCAAGAGTTACCATTTGGAGTCCAGCTCAGCACCACGTAACCTTAACATGCTCCACGCCAGATACCAGGTCAAATGGTCAATGCGACCTTTTCTCCAGTGTTTTTTCTGACTTCCTGCATATCCAGGCAGGCTGTAGCTTCTTTGGCTTTTACGCTTTGCTAGAGTCGGACAATGAACTCGTACGTAATTAACGTGGCGAAACTCGAAAGCAAGCGTTTGAGTCTCATCCTCGTTAACCTTTTGGAAATAAATGGTTGTTGGCATTGGCGCATTATATTACATTATTACACGAAAGCTAAAAC